>Ga0222644_1000077_pt1 | contig 54413 bp, 46 predicted proteins | sample AntAcemetagen291_FD_179800 | JGI IMG/M metagenome (GOLD analysis project Ga0222644, IMG submission 179800) | Saline water microbial communities from Ace Lake, Antarctica - #291 | ecosystem: Environmental > Aquatic > Non-marine Saline and Alkaline > Saline | place: Antarctica: Ace Lake...
TCGATCTTGAAGATGAAATGCGGCCCATTTCTAAAATAAACATCTACAGCATATGGGTATATTTTGATCCAATTGATATAAAAAAAAGCAAAGAGCTTCTAAATTTTTATTTTTAGAGAACATTTATAAGAAACAAAAATTTATGAAATACAACGTGCTGTTTAAATTTTTCTTTACTGTATTTAAATACGCCAAATATTCATACCTACTATACGCATGCGATCACGCGTATAACTTGAGTATTTACAACTGTTTTTTACCCCTAACAGCTATGTAGTATTAAGGTAGATTCCCAATTATTGAACCCCTCGTATGAGACAAAAAAAAAGCGCCTGCAAGGCGCTTTTTTTAACTTATCGAACAGTTAGAGTTCCTGAAGAACACCAATTTGGTCGCATTATAAAATATAATCTGTACTCACAAAATTGGAACTTTTAGCTTCCATTAACTCCTTTAAAATAGCGTTGTTATACTCGTTATCTTTTGAAGCTACAAAAGTCCTAATAGAAAAAGAGCGTAAGGCATCATGCACACTTAAAGTTGCTACAGCACTATCTTTTCTACCGGTAAAAGGATACACATCTGGACCGCGTTGACAAGAACTATTTAAATTAACACGACATACTAGATTGACCAACGTGTCGATAAGTGCTGATAATATTTTTACATCTTTACCAAAAAGACTTACTTGTTGCCCGTAGTTAGAAGCTGCCATATCGTCTAAAGGAACGTCGATATCTTTAAATGGAACTATAGGTATCACAGGTCCAAATTGCTCTTCTTCAAAAACACGCATGCCTTTTGATACGGGATATAAAACGGCTGGGAAAATATAATTATCGGTTCTTTCACCACCTTTTTCATTAATGACTTTTGCGCCTTTAACAACGGCATCATCTATAAGCTCTTGAATATATGCTGACTTTCCTGGTTCTGGTAATGGTGTTAATTGAACTCCTTCCACCCAAGGATTACCAAACTTTAAAGCGTCCACTTGCTCTGAGAAACGTTTGTTAAACTCCTCTATAATATCTTCATGTACATACAATATTTTTAAGGCTGTACAACGTTGCCCATTAAACGAAGTTGTACCAGCAATGCACTCAGAAATAGCGAGGTCTAGATCGGCATCTTTTAATACGATAGCAGGATTTTTTGCTTCTAACCCTAGAACTGATCTCAAACGATTGCTTTTAGGGTGTTGATTTTGTAACGCATTAGCACTTGTACTATTCCCTATTAAAGCGAGTACATCTATTTTACCGGTTTGCATGATCGGAGAAGCTACTGTTCTACCGCGGCCATATATGATATTAACCACACCTGCAGGAAAACTATTTTGAAACGCTTCTAGTAATGGAGAGATTAATAAAACCCCATGTTTTGCTGGTTTAAACACCACCGTATTCCCCATGATCAACGCTGGTATTAAAAGCGCAAAAGTTTCATTAAGAGGGTAATTATAAGGTCCTAAACAAAGTACCACTCCTAAAGGACCTCTTCTTATGTGAGCGTTAACCCCTTGGTGTTTTTCAAACTTAGCGCTGTCGCGATCCATCTGCTTATAATCTTCAATTGTATCGTATACATAATCTACCGTTCTATCAAATTCTTTTTGAGAGTCTGGTAAGTTTTTCCCTATTTCCCACATTAATAACTTAACGATCTCAGTACGTTTGGTCTTCATCTGAGCCACAAATTTCTCCATACAAGCAATACGATCTACAACTTTCATAGTAGGCCATAACCCTTTTCCTTTATTGTAAGATCCAACAGCTGCGTCTAGAGCTTCAAGAGCTTCTTTCTCTCCTAATGTAGGTATAGTTCCTAGTAAGGTAGGTTGATACTCCTGAGTAGAAGATATAGTAGAATAAACCTCTGAAGTTGCTCCATTCCACAATTGAAGTTTACCGTTAACTAAATAAGATTTTTGATGAATTAGGGACTCTATTTTATATTCTGAAGGGATTTCTGTAAAATTCATTTGGGTATAAAGTTAGTTGTTTGGTATAAAGTTGCGCTTAGTTACGCTAGAAAAAATTAATAGCACTTCTACTGCTAGAAATTCTAATCAATAAATACTTCAGTCGACATAAAAGTTAAATAATTTCATAACCCTTAGGAAAGCCTCAAAATATGACACGCTGCATATCAATTTGCATCACTGGAAAACAGTGGATGCGCTTCTTCTCCTTGGCCTATTCACAATGCGTCATGTCCTCATCAGGGCCTAATACTTTTAACAAGTTCCGTTAGAGATCCAGCTCTTTGTAAGAATTGTGCCTTAAAATAATGTTTTAATCGAGACTCTAATAAAGTTCATTCTTTGATCTCTATAGTTCTTGTGATGTCATTATTACTGCCACTTATCACGCCAACTAAGCATCTGCCTTTGACCTCTTCTTTGAGCTGTTATAAAGCTTTAATAGACATAACTCTAGCCGGCTTAACCGCTATCGCCTTACTGGTATATAAATCTAAAATAGTTTGGCAATTTGCTCCTTCACTTACATGGATGGCCTCGGATAGATGTTGCTGGTACATTTCAAAATTGCGCTCACATCCTCTTTTCACAGAAGCTCCAAATACAAAGCTACCTTAGCTTATCCTGTGTAGTGTTTACTCTATTAAAAATAGAAGTTGCCATAGATAACGAACCTTTGCGCTCTAGGAATAGAATTTTATTTTCTAAAAATAGGTGTTTCAAAACACTAGGAACTTCAACGCCAACGCCGGCACCTGCAAGCATGATAACCTGATCAACTGGTCATCTGGTCATCTGGATAGCACTTCTATTTATAACCCCAATGTAACCTGACCTTCAATAACTTTTCATTACCGAAAGGATAAATAAAACCTTACCTGCTTTTTGTTAGGAACTTGCTCCTATATTATGATGCCTCAATTAAAACTTGCATGGCTTATTTCGTTATTGTTGTGAATAAGCAACTGCTACTCAATTGATATAATTAACATTTCATCCTTTGATATTCGATAGGTCCGTGTGTAACAAATTATGACATCCAAAGGCTATTATCTTCATCAAGATACTTTAAAACAATTATATTAATATGACGCGATATAATTTATTAAAGCCACAATAACACCCTTACAATAAAGTCTGATTATGGTGCTTTTTAATAATCCTATTGGGTTGACATCGTTTAAGAATTACATGTAGTACATTTGTGATTCATTTAGAGGAAAGATTTGGCTGCTTGCGACCTCGTCCCATATCGGGACATAAACGCTAAAACAGTGTACTGCGCAAACAATACAGCCACTTTTATCTTCTTGCTATTATTAATCACGCGAGATTTGTATTTATTACGCTTTCGCGAAAGCGCACCTATAAAATGCCATATTTATTTACATCAGAGTCCGTTAGTGAAGGACATCCAGACAAAGTTGCTGACCAAATCAGTGATGCTTTATTAGATAATTTTTTAGCTTTTGACCCAGAATCAAAGGTTGCTTGTGAAACGCTTGTAACTACAGGCCAAGTTGTTCTTGCAGGAGAAGTAAAATCCAATACCTATGTAGACGCAGCTCAAATTGCTCGAGATGTGATCAATAAGATAGGTTATACCAAAGGAGCTTATAAGTTTTCTGGTGATTCTTGTGGGGTAATTTCTTTGATTCACGAGCAATCACCAGACATTAATCAAGGGGTAGATCGCGCTACTAAAGAAGAACAAGGTGCTGGAGATCAAGGGATGATGTTCGGTTATGCGACAAATGAAACCGAGAATTACATGCCGCTAGCACTGGATATTTCTCATAAAATCCTTATTGAGTTAGCTGCTTTACGTCGGGAGATGAAGGACATCACCTATTTACGTCCCGATGCAAAATCACAGGTAACTATTGAGTATAGTGATGATAATGTGCCGCAGCGCATTGTCGCTATTGTGATCTCTACACAGCACGATGAGTTCCATGAAGATGATGCTAGCATGCTAGCGCAAATCAAAAAAGATCTTGTAGGCGTATTAATTCCACGCATGAAGACATTGCTTCCTGCTTATGCGCAGCGATTGTTCAATGATGACATTACCTATCACATCAACCCAACTGGTAAATTTGTAATCGGTGGACCGCATGGAGATACTGGATTAACAGGTCGTAAAATAATCGTTGATACCTATGGTGGAAAAGGGGCTCACGGTGGTGGCGCTTTCTCTGGCAAAGATCCTTCTAAAGTAGATAGAAGTGCTGCTTATGCGGCGCGTCACGTTGCTAAAAACCTTGTTGCCGCCGGACTTTGTACAGAAGTACTCGTTCAGGTTTCTTATGCGATAGGAGTTGTAGAACCTACCTCTATAAATGTGAGCACTTATGGAACATCTACTGTAAATCTTACCGACGGAGAAATCTCTATGAAAGTCGCTCAAATTTTTGACATGCGGCCAGCGGCAATTGAGTCTCGATTGAAATTGAGGAATCCTATCTATTCTGAAACAGCTGCCTATGGACATATGGGTAGGACGCCGCGTATAGAAAAGCTTGTTTTTGAATCTCCTTATAATGGAAGAGTAGAAAGAGAAGTGGAATTATTTACTTGGGAAAAATTGGATTATGTAAATGAAGTGAAGAAGGCTTTTTCTCTCTAAATTGTTATGTAATGTAATGCGATGAATTTTAATAAATTGAACAACATTCTGCTAATAATTTAGGAACAAGAACTGATGAAGAACTTGTTCAAAAGCTAGAAGAAAGCTTAGAAATACGAATACCTGAATACTCTTGATCATTTCTGAAGGAAGTCGGTTATGCAGAAATTTATGGTGATCAAATTTGTTTCATATATGATGTTCCAGATAAAACTCCATGTATCGGCTTGCATTAGCTGAACACAAGAAACATTCATTTAAAGGATGGCTTTTTAGAGTTCTTTTCAAATGATATTGATGGTACGTTTTACCTTAACATAGAGAACTGTAAGATTGATATAAATGGAACTGAAAAGGAATCTGCTAATACATTTGCCGATTTCATAAATAAGCTTTTATATGGTTGATATAAAATAATATTTAACATAAAATCCCCAATTCAAACTAGTTGAATTGGGGATTTTTTATGTTTTTTTAATTAAAGATTTGTATTCACTCACCCGCAAACAACCGTTTGCCTAGCGGCATTATGCATTCCTCTCTTAAAACAGGCCTGAGGCAATAAGGGAAAACCCTATTTATGACTATTCGAAACGTTTCCTAAGAGTCTCGAAGTAGCCTCTTATATTGGGATAAAATGAGAGTTGAGTGTTTCAAAATATTTAAAAAACGGAATAAAAAAATCCCACTCCGACAAACTCGCAATGGGATATGTGTTCAGAAATATGGACTTTATTTGAAGTTACTCCCTTCAGCGTCAATCTTAGCAATCTTTGCATCTACCTCAGCTTTTGTGCCGCTTAAGTTATGAGTCTTGGTCACTGTGGCGCCATTCACTTTACTCTTGATGGTAACCTTTGCTGTTACCATACCAGTTGCTTCATCTACTGATTTTTGAATAGCTACATCTTGATTATTGCTTAATTTATCGCTATTGATAGCTACTTCTTGAACTACTGGAGCAGGTGTTGATAATGCCGCTTGGCCTTCTTCCCCATGACCTCCTAAAATAGGAGCTATAACAAGGCCAATTAAACAGGTTAATTTAATCAAGATATTCATAGATGGACCAGAAGTATCTTTAAATGGATCTCCTACTGTGTCACCAGTTACTGCTGCTTTATGAGCGTCAGAACCTTTATAAGTCATTTCTCCATTGATTTCTACACCAGCTTCAAAAGATTTTTTTGCGTTATCCCAAGCGCCACCAGCGTTGTTTTGAAAGATTGCCCAAAGCACACCACTTACGGTAACTCCGGCCATATAACCACCAAGCATCTCTGCAATAGCCAGGTTATCCATACCAAAAATCATGGGTACAAAAGCAATTACCAATGGAAAACCAATGGTCAATAAACCTGGTAACATCATTTCCTTCAAAGAAGCCTTTGTAGAAATTGCCACACACTTATCGTATTCAGGTTTTCCAGTTCCTTCCATAATTCCAGGAATTTCTCTAAACTGGCGTCGTACTTCTTCCACCATTTCCATGGCTGCTTTTCCTACCGCATTCATGGCAAGTGCACTAAATACTACTGGAACCATTCCTCCTACAAATAACATCGCAAGAACTGGTGCTTTAAAAATATTAATTCCTTCTATTCCTGTAAAGGTTACATAAGCTGCAAATAAAGCAAGCGAAGTCAATGCTGCTGAAGCAATTGCAAATCCTTTACCGGTTGCTGCTGTTGTGTTTCCTACAGCATCTAAAATATCAGTGCGTTCTCGTACGATAGGTTCTTGTTCACTCATCTCTGCAATACCACCAGCATTATCTGCTATAGGACCGAATGCGTCAATAGCTAGCTGCATTGCTGTAGTGGCCATCATGGCGCTTGCTGCAAGAGCTACACCATAAAAACCTGCAAAAGCATAAGATGCCCAGATCGCTCCAGCAAATAACAATACCGATGGGAACGTTGATATCATCCCAGTCGCAAGACCAGCGATAATATTTGTTCCTGCCCCAGTAGAAGATTGTTGTACAATTTTAAGAGTAGGCTTTTTACCTAATCCCGTATAATATTCTGTCACAGATGAAATCACTGCACCTACTACGAGTCCTACTAAAGTGGCATAAAAAACATTCATTCTAGAAACCAGCATGGGTATTTCATTGCCATTTGCATCTAGATTTTCTCCAAAAAACTTCATCTGCATGGTTTCTGGAAGCATCCACATACAAAGTCCGTAGCAAGCCACCGCTACTAGAACTATGGCAGTCCAGTTACCAATATTTAAGGCACCCATTACTTGGGCTTCTTTTGCGTCCTTATTTTTTAATCGCACCAACATCATTCCTATCATAGAAATAATAATACCTACACCAGCGATGGACATAGGTAAAAGAATAGGTCCTATACCGCCAAAGCCTTCGTTAACGATATTGCCACCCATATCTTTTATTACGTAATTTCCAAGAACCATCGCTGCTAGAATTGTCGCTACATAAGAACCGAATAAATCTGCTCCCATTCCTGCCACATCACCTACATTATCGCCTACATTATCTGCAATAGTTGCTGGATTACGTGGGTCATCTTCAGGAATCCCTGCTTCAACTTTACCTACAAGGTCAGCACCTACGTCAGCTGCTTTGGTATAAATTCCTCCACCTACACGAGCAAAAAGTGCTATTGACTCTGCTCCGAGAGAGAATCCAGCAAGTGTTTCAAGCACAACGGTCATGGCATCATTATCAGTCCATTCTCCACCCATAAAGAAATGATAGAACAATAAAAAGAATCCTGTTAAACCTAAAACGGCAAGACCTGCAACGCCCAGTCCCATTACCATGCCACCACCGAAAGAAACGTCTAAGGCCTTGGGCAAACTTGTACGAGCTGCTTGTGTGGTTCTCACGTTTGTTTTCGTGGCTATTTTCATTCCTATATTTCCTGCGTAAGCTGAGAATACCGCTCCACAAATAAATGCTATAACAATCATCCAGTGGGTAGAAGGAACAAAAAGAGATACTATAAATAACAGAACACTTACCACTACCACAAAAATGGCGAGTAGTTTGTACTCTGCTTTTAGGAAAGCGAGTGCCCCTTCATAAATGTGATCTGAAATTTCTTTCATTTTACCGTCGCCGGCATCCTGTTTCATCACCCAGGATTTTTTAATGAGCATATAAACAAGCCCTAAAACTGCCAAAACAATTGGCAAATAAATCACATACATTTCCATAAAATAATTGATGTTTGGTTTTAAAATATGGCTAAAGTAATAAAATAATGCTAAGAAAACGACGGCTCTATTTCCAATTGAACAAATATTTACTTGCTATCTAAACAATTAAACAAATTACAACCAAATTTACTGAGATATGAATAAATACGAACAGGATCAGAACAGAGGGCTTTTGTAAGCTTTTCACGTCTGGACCATCTCCATATAGACTCCAGCGTCAATGACAACCCTATAACTATCAAATGGCGCATGTAAATCGTTCTACCAAAGCAATACGGCACTGGCTTTTTTCAGTTTTTAATCGTTACAAATAATTCTAGATACTTATACGGTACTTAAAACAGAGCGAATATTGCTTTAGAGAAATTATAAAATCCACAAAAAAGCTCCTGTACAAAGATGTAAATGAGCTTCCATTATAAATTTAATAAGAATTATTCTTTTATCAATTTAGTTACAGAATTACTATTCTCGTTACTAACTCTAACAAAATACAGTCCTGAAACTAGATTTTCTAAGTTGATGTTTTGGCGCCATTGAAGGCCTTCGAGTTTTTGATTCATGATTACAGCTCCTAACGTATCATAAATAGTGACTTGATCAAATTCAAGATTACTGGTTATGGTTGTATTGTCATTTACTGGGTTAGGAAACAAGCTCACTTGAAATAAATCACTGTCATTCAAACTTAAAGGCACGGCAACCGCGGTGGTTTCATTGTTGGTTATAATCGGAAAATTAAAATCAAAATAAATCTCGGCTTGATTAGAAAATGTGTCCGCTAAAACCAAAGTATCTACTGTTTTAATTTTGAATAGCACATAACCTTGACTCGCAGGAGCGGTAAAAGGCAACATGATGTTATCAAATAGAAATTCTACTTTATTGCCTTCTGTAATGGTCGTGGTATAATCATGGCTGGCACTCAAAGGAGTAAGCGTTGAAATATCATATTTAGTGGCATCTATATAATCTATAATCTTAACAGTGATGGCACTGGCAGTTCCTTCATTCTCAAAACGGATGCGGTAATGCACATATTCTCCTACCATAGTGGGTAAAATAGTCTCCCCTTGCAAACAGGTTTTGTCATTAGGGTCATAAGAGTTCACTACTATTTGCTGTAAATCAAACACATTATCTAGTGGTGTATCATCTCCAGTTATTGGATTAATTGTTGCGCTAAAGTCTAACAGATCATTACTGTTTAAAGGGAAATTAGGATCTGTAGGCGTATTAAGATTCATAGAAAATTCAATCTCACGTGTTTCAAAGGGATCTAAATCTATAAAGTCCCAATTCAATGTTCCAATTCCAGAAGTGGTAACCGCAGGAGTTGCCGTTAAGAAATCCATATAATCATCTTGATAGGTCAGATCTACTGATCCAGATAATCGTGTATTGCCCTTATTTTTATAGATGATTTTATAATCTGTATCAAATCCTGGGCGAGCGTCTTCTGGTGGTAGGATGGTTATCTCTAGATCATCTATTGGAAATGTAGCTGTTAGGCAAATGCCTTGGGTTTGAGTTGCAGAGTTTAAAATAGTGACAGAAATAGTTTGAGGCGTGGATGTATACAAATTTGAATCTAAAACTGGAGTTACCGTATAATTACCATTCGACAAATTAACACTATGCTGACCATTAATAGTAAAAAAGGAAATATTGTTTGTGCCGTTAGAAATAATAATCGCAACATCTTCAGAAGGAACATCTAAAGGATCACAGCCATTCAAATCAAAATCATAAAACACAGTTCCAGAAAGGTTTGTAATCGGACAGCATGATGATAAGGAATCTCCTAGAATTGGCCATCCGTTTTGAACAAGTATTTCTCTTGAAAACTGTCACAATATTCTAAACCAACCGCAGTAAAAACATAAAACTGACTGGTACTATTATAAAGTGAATTAAGTTGAACAAAGCGCTGTAGCAAAGCATCATAATGAGCAATATCTAAACCAGAACCACTTACAAAACAACACAAGAAAAGAGAGAGGTTTTCCTGATTAACATCGAGAGAATTCCCGCAGGACCCACATAAATTAGAGAACTAACACCTCTTTAATATTAAAAAATACGCTGTCCTATTTTCTAAGATATTAGCGTAAAAAGCCTAGTCAAATAAGTTTTGAGATAGTTTGCAAGGGATAAACTTATACAGAGGCATGACGCCTAAAAATAAAAACCAAAACTTCCGGTAATAGCAATCTGTCTAGCGTCTGGCAAGTAATTGTAGCCACCTCTAAAGTTCACGTCCAATCGCAAGACCTTAAATATATTACCAACTCCTACACTGTATTCCCAGAAGATGTCTTCTGGTGCACGGTACTGTATACCACTGGCGTTCAAGTTTTCATTTTCATCGCTTATGCGACCGTAGGCTGCTTTTATACCTACCAATTCTCGAAGGTTCAAATCTCTCAATCCTGGGATGCGAGAAAAAAGACGTCCATTAAAATTATGATCTAAATTCACCATCAGATATTCGTCTGTTACAAACTCGTAGAAATCCATGGTATTAAAAGAGCCAGGAATATTAAAATACGTCTGGTTTCCTGGAATCACATCTAATAATGCCAGTGGCACTTCCCCAAAGGTTTTTCCTGCCTCGATTCTTGCTGTTAATTTCCCGAAAACGCCTATTTGAAATGGGTGGCTGTAATAGAACTGGGCTTTGTCATAATCAAAATTACTGCTCAATAGGTCTTTAAAACCTCTGGCATAGTTAAGAAATAGGATGGGATAATCCCCATCATTAATGATCGTGCGATCCACACCGTAATTAGTGGTCTTGCGCCCGGGTTTATACGTAACAGAAAAATCTACCTCAGCTTGATTTGTTTCTGACTCTATGCCGCTAGGAGCATCTGTATCTCGATAATCCAGACTAAAGAAGCCTGGATTTGCTGTTTCAATCTTTCTGTAACTGGCTCCTAATCTAAATTCTAGATTGTACAAAGGCTCAAAACTTACCGCTGCTACTCCTAGTTTTATTTTAGAAAGCCTGCCGTTATTTCCTGCACTTACTAAAGCGCTGGATGCAAGACTGCGCCCTAAAACATCATTTGTTCTGGTCAGACTGGCGGCAAGCTGCTCCACATCATCCCGATAACCTGCGCTTATTATCAACCTGCTTTTTTTATCTAATAAGTATTTGCCCCCTATACCGTATTTAAATTGTTGATCTCTGAAACCATAAGCTCCATATCCTTCTATTCTCCAAGGATCATTTGCATCAAAATAGGTTCTTCCGCCGGCACGCAAACGCATACCCTCTACATCATTAAACCCAAATGTGGAAAATATAGGGCCAAAATCAAAACCATCAAACTCGTAATAACCAGAAGCCAGCACGGTTCCTACATTATAGAGACGTTTAAATTTCTTGTTCTTTTTAAGCGTATCCAGCATTGTGTAGATAAGCTTCTCATCTTTATTGAGTTTTTCTAATCGGTTTTCATCCCAGTAGGTTTCATCTCTGTCGTAAATTTCTGGATTATAATCATTCACTCTACGTCTATAAAAATCTGGATCTTTTTCTATGTCAAATTTATAGTCATTAAACAAGGTGGTACGTTTGCCGTAAATACCTTTTGACTTTTCTTTTTTATTTAAAGCAAAATCACTCAAAAAGTAATCTCTTGTAATTAAAAACAAGCTATCGTTCAAGACATCATATTCTTGCTCAATGTAAATTTCCTTTACCCAGTTAATATTAGCGCTCTTAGTCGCTTGCATATTGATCTCTTTGATCGCATAAGACTCCGTAGCCACCCAAAAATCTCCTTTAAATGTAAGCTCATTCTTACGACGCGGATAATATACAATGTTATACGCCTCTACGCCATCTACTATGGCGGTATCTCTCAATACATAATTGTACGTATCGATACCACTTTTACCTACAGGACTGGTAAAGCTCTTATCAAAGAATTTTAAATAGCGCTCATATACATCAATGTCATTATAAAGATCCTTTACAAAAGCAATAAGCGTCTGATTGTTAGAGAAGCCCGAGTTTTTGTTTGCTTTTACATCATCTATCTCTTTGTTGATTTCATTATCTCCATAAACGGTAGATAGTGATTCATTTATAAAAATAGGCAAATAGGTCTTTCCGGTAACTCTGCTAGTATCTGCATAGTCAAAAACAAATTCCATTCCTTTGAACAACTTTGATTTTACCATGGAACTATCAATAGTATTCATGTCAAATTCCAGCTTCTCATACTTATCATATTGATACTGCTTGAATAGAGCAAGACCATTTTTACGCCTGTTTTCCCAAACTTTACGCAGGATATCAATGGCTGGATTGTTCTTTTTAGATGTTTTCCCAGCATAAACGACTACCGCGTCTAACTCTGCCGTATCCGTTTGTAAAGTGATTTTTAAGTCCAGATTCACCTTGTTATCTAAGACCACTAGCTGGGTTTTATAACCTACAAAAGAAAATTCAACTTTACTGTAGGTAGTGCTGGACTGTAAGTAGAATCTACCATTCTCATTAGATATCGTTCCTTCACTAGAATTTGGAAAAATAACATTTGCAAAAGGTACCGTATCTCCAAAATCATCATAAATTACACCACCTACTTTGGTCTGAGCGATACTTGCTATAGTAAAAAGTAATATACTTATATAAAGTACCTGTTTGGATATCGCATTATTAATGTTTCGCTTTCTTATAATTTCGCTTTTATGAAAGCGAGATAAAAAGTAGTTGATGCCGCTCTTTATAAAATACGAAAGAGAAACATAAAGTGGTTTATGCTGCACTTGATTCAATAAGAACAGGTAGTTATAAGTCATAAATTTGATCGCTATGAGACGTCGAAGATAAAACTACTTTTTGAGTAATTTGTTTTACAACTAAAAAAAGCTGCCTAATAATTAGACAGCTTTTATAAATGAGATAAAAGTATAGTTCTTATAATCTATAACCTACACCAAAACCTATCAACCAAGGATCAATAGTAACATCTGCAACGACTGTTGCTCCTAACGCTGTTGCTGCATCTACAGTAACATCTGTACTTAAGAAGAGTTTTTTAATATCTAGGTTTAAAAACCAGTTATCATCTAGATTGTAATCCACACCTAGTTGTAAAGCAAAACCTATACTATTGTCATAATCCATTGAATCTACCACAGGACCTTCATCCTCATTGTAAAATATAGTATAGTTTAATCCAGCTCCTACATAAGGCTTAAAGTCATGACCCGTAAAGTGGTATTGAACAGTAAGTGTAGGTGGTAGCAAATACACAGATCCTAAATCTAAATCCCCTGCAGAAGTACCAGCCGCAGAGACATCGTGCTTTGATGTACCTAAAATAAGCTCTGCAGCTATGTTTTCTGTAAAAAAGTAAGTTAAATCTAACTCTGGTATTAGCGTCGTTGAGATGTCAGAATCGCCACCTATAACTTCTATAGTTGCACGGTCATCTGGTGTAACTATCACACCTCTTACTCGTATTTGCCATTTTGAAAACTGTGCAGAACCATCGTCTTGAGCTATTGCTGTAAAAGGGATGATTAGTAAAGTTACTAATCCTAAAATTACTTTTTTCATGATATATTATTTTAAAATGATAGGACAAAATTAGCTGCGAATTTCCCTATAACAGATGATTTAAATCACCGGTATTTTAAAACTTTTAAAATTTATAATAAAAACTATTTTTTATAAAACTAAAAAACCCACTTCCTACGAAATGGGTTTAAAACATATGTTAATCTACTCAAAGCATATAGATTTTTTGAGCAATAATCAATTACTTTTTGTACATTACTTTCTTAACTCCTTCTACTACATCTGTATAGTTAGGCAACCATTCTGCAAATAATGCTGGAGAATAGGGTGCAGGAGTGTCCTGTGTATTGATCCTATAAATAGGAGCATCTAAATAATCGAATGCCTCTGCTTGTACCATTTGAGAAATCTCTGTAGATACGTTACCAAAAGGCCATGCTTCTTCAAGGATAACTAATCTATTGGTTTTCTTAACAGACTTCAAAACCGCTTCCTTATCATAAGGCCGCACGGTTCTTAAGTCAATAATTTCACAAGAGATGCCTTCTTTTTCTAATTCGTCTGCAGCTTTGTAGGCTTCCTTGATAATTTTTCCGAAAGAAACAATAGTCACATCAGTACCTTCTCTTTTAATGTCTGCGACACCTATAGGCAGTACGTATTCTCCTTCTGGTACTTCTCCTTTATCGCCATACATTTGCTCCGATTCCATAAAGATTACTGGATCGTCATCGCGTATCGCTGCTTTAAGAAGTCCTTTTGCATCATAAGGATTTGACGGCACGATCACTTTAAGCCCAGGAGTGTTTGCAAACCAGTTTTCAAATGCTTGTGAGTGCGTTGCTCCCAGCTGCCCTGCACTTGCCGTAGGACCACGGAAAACGATAGGACAATTAAATTGCCCTCCAGACATCTGGCGTATTTTTGCGGCGTTGTTGATGATCTGATCTATTCCCACTAGAGAGAAATTAAAGGTCATGTACTCCACAATAGGACGGTTACCAGTCATGGTAGAACCTATGGCTATTCCTGCAAAACCAAGTTCAGAAATAGGTGTATCAATAACTCTTTTTTCACCAAACTCTTCTAGCATTCCTTTAGAAGCTTTATAAGCCCCATTATATTCTGCAACCTCCTCACCCATCAGGTAAATGGTCTCGTCGCGTCTCATTTCTTCACTCATCGCTTCGCAAATTGCCTCGCGGAATTGTATTGTCTTCATATAGGTATGATGTGGATGTGGTCAAATTTTAAAAAACAAAAATAACTTACATAATCTTAGCATGCCATAATTTTAGATTAAAAAACATCTCATTTACTTACTATTCTCATTCCAGATTCAACTAACTTCACTTAAAGCTATATGCAACAAGACTTGTACACCATTTAAAAAATATTGAATATCAACAGAGATTGAAATATTAAACAAAATTTTATTATGCATGCATAGTTTATTATATGTTTTTTTTGTATTTTCGCAATCGATTGAATAGGATTTAAAAGACTATAAAAAATGAAAATATTAGTATGTATCAGCCACGTGCCAGATACCACTTCAAAAATCAATTTTACAGATAACGATACACAATTTGATACTAGTGGTGTGCAATTTGTGATCAACCCAAATGATGAATTTGGTTTAACTCGTGCCATGTGGTTCAAAGAAAAACAAGGGGCCAGTGTAGATGTAGTTACTGTAGGTGGAGCTGAAGTGGAACCGACATTAAGAAAAGCACTTGCCATAGGTGCAGATGCTGCTATACGAGTAGATACTCCAGCAACTGACGGTTATCAAGTTGCTAAACAACTAAGCGCCGTTGTTAAAGATGGCGGCTATGATCTGATCATCGCAGGCCGTGAATCTATAGACTATAATGGTGGTATGGTGCCAGGAATGGTAGCTGCTATGACTGGAGCCAGTTTTATAAACACCTGTATTTCTCTTGAAGTAGAAGGCCCTGTGGCAACAGCTATACGTGAGATCGATGGTGGCAAAGAAACTTCTACGACAACCTTGCCTCTAGTTATAGGTGGACAGAAAGGACTTGTAGAAGAAAGCGACTTAAGAATCCCTAATATGCGCGGAATTATGATGGCTCGTAAAAAACCATTAACCGTAATTCCTGCAACAGATGCCCTTACAGAAACCAATAGTGTTTCTTTTGTAAAGCCCGTTCCTAAAGGTCAAGTAACCCTAGTAGACGCTGGTGATCTCGATAAATTGATAGACTTGCTACACAACGAGGCAAAAGCAATTTAATCGATTAATAGTAAGAATGTAAGTTTCTTTGATGCTATCGATAATAATTATAAGTGATCCGCTTTCGCGAAAGCGAGACCACAAAAAATCAAGTAAACGTCCTTGTGTTAGGATGCTACAATAAAAATAAAAAAATATGTCCGTACTCGTATACACAGAATCAGAAAACGGTAGTTTTAAAAAAACTGCTTATGAAGTATCTAGTTATGCAAAAGGTGTTGCAGATATGATGGGAACAGATGTTGCCGCTATATCTTTTAATGCAAATGACGCTGGGGAATTAGGAACTTATGGTGTAACCAGATTACACAATGTAAGTGATGCTAAATTGGATAAATTTAATGCTGCTGCTTATGCAAACGCTATAGCACAAGCTGCAAAAGCTGAGGATGCAAAAGTGGTGATCATAAGTTCCAGTGCCGATTCTAAATATTTAGGATCACTTGTAAGTGTGCATTTAGAAGCCGGTTATGTTTCTAATGTGACTGAACTTCCTTCTAGCGCATCTCCATTTACCGTAAAGAGAACTGTTTTTACCAATAAGGCTTTTTCTAATACTGAAATTAGCACAGACGTAAAATTAATAGGGCTTTCTAAGAACGCTTATGGTCTTAAAGAAAATGCAACCGATTGCGCTGTTCAAGCATTTGCTCCATCATTAAATGATGCAGACTTTACCGTTGCTGTTCAATCTGTAGATAAAGCTACCGATAAGGTAACTATCGCAGATGCAGAGGTTGTGGTAAGCGCGGGACGTGGAATGAAAGGTCCAGAAAACTGGGCAATGATTGAGGAGCTTGCAAACGTTTTAGGCGCTGCAACAGCTTGTTCTAAACCAGTTAGTGATCTGGGATGGAGACCGCACGGAGAACATGTAGGACAAACTGGCAAGCCAGTTGCTTCTAACTTATACATCGCTATAGGTATTTCTGGAGCCATCCAACATCTTGCAGGAATCAACTCTTCAAGAATAAAAGTAGTCATCAATACAGACCCAGAAGCTCCTTTCTTTAAGGCGGCAGACTATGGAGTTGTAGGCGACGCATTTGAAGTAGTTCCTGCTTTAATTGAAAAATTAAAAGCTTTTAAAGCGGCAAACGCTTAAAATTCTTAATAGTTAATCAAGAATTTATTAAATTTAAGGCTGTGCAACAGGAGAAAAACCTCATTTTTGCACAGCCTTTTTTATGGCATCGCTTAACTAATTTATGTCAAAGCGAAAATCAAAGCTTTTAAAAAATTAAATGCACGTATTTTAAACTCCGCATTACAACTATGGAGAAGATGGTCCAACATTTAAAATTAAAAGTCTGATTTTAAAACACCTAAAAAAAGCCAAAACGAGTTCTATACCTAGCAAATAAAAAAAATGAGTCTAAAACGACTTAACATACGAGGTATCTCCTACAGCCAGACGCAAAACGGTGCTTACGCATTAGTCCTTAAGGAAGTAGACGGATCGAGACAATTACCTATAGTCATAGGTGCATTTGAAGCGCAAAGTATAGCCATAGCGCTAGAAAAAGAACTGAGCCCGCCGCGACCTCTTACTCACGATTTATTCAAAAGCTTTGCACAGCGTTTTTCTATCGTTGTTAAACAAGTAATTATTCACAAATTAGTAGACGGTGTTTTTTACAGCAGTCTTATTTGTGAAAGAGATAAGATTGAAGAGATTATCGATGCACGTACCAGTGATGCTATAGCACTTGCCGTACGATTCAACGCTCCTGTTTTTACTTATGAAAACATACTTGAAGAAGCAGGAATTCAACAACATATAAAACCAGACAAGGAACTGGATATAAAAGAATTGGGCAGTGAAAAAATGATCGATGAGCTCATAAGCTCAGCCACTAAAGAAGCAAATGATTACAGTAGATTTACTTTGTCAGAGCTTAATAAAATGCTAAGTGAAGCTGTTTCTAACGAAAACTACGAACTAGCAGTCCAGATAAGAGATGAGATCTCCAAGCGATAAAATTATTTTTATGATCCCGTTATCCACCCAAAAGTTTTTAATTGCTGCTTTATTCCTAATAGGTGGAAGTTTATTTGGTTTTTCTCAAGAGGCGTCTGAGACTTCAAATATCGCTCTCTCTAATGTAAATCAACCTCAAGTCACTTTCGAAAGTATGTACAGAGGGATCATAGGCATTGTTTTCATTTTAGGAATTGGTTTTGCTTTTAGTGCCAACAGAAAAAAAATAGATTGGCGACTTGTAATTATAGGAGTGAGCTTACAAATCACATTTGCCACTCTATTTATTCTAGTGGATGAGGTAGCAATGGTCTTCAAATGGATTGCAGACCTTGTAGTAGAATTTCTTGCCGTCTCTGAGCAAGGTGCTCAATTTGTATTTGGCGGATTAGTGGATCCCTCGCAAAGCATGGGTTATATTTTTGCTTTTAAGGTGCTGCCTACCATCATATTTTTTAGCGCATTTACCTCCTTACTTTATTATCTAGGTATTCTACAAAAGATAGTATTTGTATTTGCATGGGTCATGAGTAAAACCATGAGATTAAGTGGAGCAGAGTCACTTGCAGCGGCGGCTAACATTTTTATAGGTCAGACAGAAGCACCTCTTGTGGTTAAACCTTACCTAGAAAAAATGACCAAGTCTGAGATGCTTTGCCTTATGGTAGGCGGTATGGCTACCATAGCCGGTGGCGTTCTTGCGGCTTTTATCGAGTTTTTAGGAGGTACAGATCCTGAGACCAAAGCGATTTTTGCTCAACACCTTATCACAGCCTCCATCATGAGCGCTCCAGCAGCTATTGTTATGGCAAAAATGCTCTATCCAGAAACTGATCCTGAAACGATAGATCGTAAATTAGATATCTCTAAAGAAAAAATAGGCTCCAACGTATTAGATGCCATATCCCGTGGGACTACTGACGGACTAAAACTAGCAGTTAATGTAGGTGCGATGTTATTGGTTTTTACCGCTATTATTGCAGTGGTAAATTGGTTTTTAGGTGATCTTATAGGAGACCCAACAGGTCTTAATGATCTTATAGTGGAAACCACTGAAGGACGTTATGAAAAATTCTCTATGCAATACATATTAGGGAATCTATTTGCACCAATAGCATGGATCATAGGAGTACCTTCTGACGATATCGTTGCTGTGGGACAGTTATTAGGTGAGAAAACTATACTTAATGAATTCTTTGCTTACGCATCTTTGAGTAAATTAAAAGCTGCAGGAACTATAGTCAACTATCGCTCTATAGTAATAGCTACCTACGCACTTTGTGGATTTGCAAACTTTGCATCCATAGGAATCCAGATAGGTGGAATAGGAGTGCTTGCTCCCGGACAACGCAAAACTCTAGCTGCTTTTGGAATAAAAGCATTGATAGGAGGTACTTGTGCAGCATTGCTGACAGCAACGATTGCTGGTATGCTTTTTGGATAATCTTTTCTTATAATCCATTTACCTTAATTTTTTGTTAAAATAATTTCTTATTTTTGATTGCCTTTATTAATTTAAAACAAACCTATTGGATTTTACGGATCATCTAAAAAAATTTGAATACGCTTTCGGTACTATGTATTGTTATGAAAATTACGTGATAGGAAATTTAAATCCTGAAGTAAAGGTAACTAACGCAATAGCAATTCAAATGCTTGATGATATCAACAAGCATTTTGGGAACGGTAAGATTGTTTTTATCTCTAATCGTGAATTCGGTAATGAGGTAGATCCAAAAGTTTATAAATTGGTAAATCCAGCAACAATGATTGGAATTGCAATAGTAGGCTCCACTCAAGAACAAAAAATACAGGCTGCCATCGAGCAATCTCTTTACGGTGGCTCTTTTGGATACTTCAACACCTTAGAAAGTGCCGTTGTATGGGCAAAATCATTTACCCTTGATTCCAATTTACTTAGCACCAGTGAATAAGAATAACTACTGTATTAGGGGTTTATTTATCTTTAAAATTTGATTTATAGTAATTTATAACTGTAATTTTGCCTGTATTTTAACGGGAAGCGCTACCGAGATACCAAAGCAAAACAATACTTACCATACATTCTGATTATGAAACAATACCAAGACTTACTTCAAGATATTTTAGATAAGGGCGTTGATAAAGGGGACCGCACAGGAACTGGTACGCGCAGCCTTTTTGGGCATCAAATGCGTTTTGATCTTGAAAAAGGATTCCCTTTAGTAACCACTAAAAAAGTGCACCTTAAGTCTATTATTCACGAATTGTTATGGCTCCTTTCTGGCGATACAAATATTCAATACCTCAAAGATCACAATGTGAAAATATGGAACGAATGGGCCGATGAAAACGGCAATTTAGGACCCGTTTATGGATACCAATGGCGCAACTGGAACAATGAAGGAATAGACCAAATCAAAGAGGTCATCCATACCTTAAAAACAAACCCTAACAGCCGCCGCATGATGGTAAGCGCTTGGAATCCAAGCGTCATGCCAGACACGAATAAAAGTTTTACAGAAAACGTAGCAAATGGCAAAGCTGCCTTACCTCCTTGCCATGCCTTTTTTCAATTTTATGTCGCCGACAACAAATTGAGTTGTCAATTATACCAGCGCAGTGCTGATGTTTTTCTAGGCGTTCCATTTAATATTGCCAGCTATGCCCTACTAACCATGATGGTAGCACAAGTTTGTGATCTAGAATATGGAGATTTTATCCATAGTTTTGGAGACGTCCATATTTACAACAACCTAAGAGAACAAGTAGACTTGCAGTTAACAAGAGAGCCTAGAGAACTTCCTCAGATGAAACTCAACCCCGAAATCAAAAACATCTTTGATTTTAAATACGAAGATTTTACACTAGAAAACTACAACCCTCATCCTGCGATTAAAGGAATGGTAGCTGTGTAACTAGATCTCCTAACACTTCTTTTTAAAGCATTTTTTTTTGATTTCTGCGCTATCCGACACTCAAAAAGATATGTGCAGAAATTATTGAAAGGTGGACACCACTTCCTACAGTTATAAAGCTCCTTATTTATATGCAAACCCTTTTTTAAAGAGGATGATCCTGCTATCAAGATGATTCCAATCATTGAAGAAGCAAAAATCCTAAATTATAAATAAATCTCTCCAGACAAATATTACCGTGAGGTGAAAAGAGAGAATAAAAAAGATAAAAGGACAAGATTGCATCGCGAGTGAAAATGAAGCTAAGAGAGCTGAAAAAGCTGAAGACGAGCGTGCCAATCCCATCAACAATAAAATGAGGATTCTTATCATCTATGTGTTCTTTCTAGCCGTCATTATCGTTTTTAAAATCAGATTCATAAACTGTCTTAACAAACTAGATATACTCAACTGCATACCCATTAAAAGTATAATAGCACATGGAATCACAATCCTATTTAACACTTCGCTTATTTGAATCCCTCAGTGCCTTCCTAACCGCTCCTTCTTAAACAGAAGGCGACCCAAAAATGAAAATCAGTTTGTTAAGGGTTTACCGTCTTAATTATTTGAATATTTACTTCTTTAAAACCTGAAAAAATCGCGCTCTCCAATTTTTATGGAAATCCTTGCTTCACAAAAGACAGCAATTTTGGTTCTGAGGACATGTATTATAAAACAACACTAATCAGTATAGAACACAGCGATGCCTTACCTTTATTCTTTTAGAGATCAGATTCAATGGCCACAGTAAAAGACTTTATCATGACCAACTCTACAACAAAGATTCTGTCTGGGTGCGCACAAATTAATTGTACCAGACACTTCTTTGTTACAACAACTTGTCTATTAGGTCTGTGCGTGCAGCACACAGCTGTAATTCATACTCAAAACACATAGGTTTTCGGTTCTTTTCGTCTTTCTTTTCCCCTTTCTCTAGGTTAAAAATTCTAGGTAGGCTGCATCCATTGAGTGCACAAGAAATATTAGGACTGAAATTTTTAAGACCTTATTACCGCCGTGCTTTCGCTTATAACTTAGGAATGCTGATCTTTATTTCTATTTAAAAAATAGGAGAAAAGGAGAAATTTTGTCTTTTAATAGGAGATTAACGCTTTCGCGAAAGCGTAATACATAAAAAACTCCTAACTTTGAGAAGATGATGTCTACTTTTCAATTCCTACAACTTTTCACTCAAACGCGTGCTGATTCTGAGCGTATTTGTAGACCTCTGCAAACAGAGGATTATGTCGTGCAGCCAAGTGTGGATGTATCGCCACCCAAATGGCATCTAGGCCATACGACTTGGTTTTTTGAAGAATTTTTGCTCGATCCTCACCTACCTGATTATAAAAGATATCATAAGAATTATGCTTATGTGTTTAATAGTTATTATGAAAGCATAGGAAAACGCGTCGTACGCACAGATCGCGGCAATCTTTCCAGACCTAGCGTCAAGGAAGTATTTGAATATAGAGCTTATGTAAGTTTTCACATGAGGCAATTAATTGAAAATCATTTAACTGCAGCGCTTATTCCCGTATTAGAAATAGGAATCAATCATGAGAAACAACACCAAGAATTACTACTTACCGATATAAAATACATATTAGGAAACAATCCTTTGCAACCCGAATATGGCACTGTTACCAACGAAGAAATTATTGAAAATAATCCTGCCAGCTATATAGAAATAGAGGAAGGCATCTACCATATAGGACATGACAAAGAAGAATTTTGTTATGATAATGAACAGCCTAGACATCGTGTTTTTTTAGAATCCTATGCCGTTTGCGATTCCCTTGTCACTAACGGTGAGTGGATGGAATTCATGAATGACAAAGGTTATTCTAACGCACTGTTATGGCATACAGAAGGGTGGGATTGGGTAAAAAAGAACTCCATCAACGCACCTATGTATTGGCATTATGAAAACAGAACTTGGACTCAATATTTATTAAGTGGTTCCAAAGAAGTTGATCCTGCAGCTGCCGTTACCCATATTTCTTATTATGAAGCTTTTGCATTTGCACAATGGAAAGGCATGCGATTACCTACGGAGTTTGAATGGGAAGTGGCCCAGTCAAAATTCCACCACGGCAACCGATGGGAATGGACAGAAAGTGCTTATCTTCCCTATCCTAACTATCAGAAACCAGAAGGTGCTTTAGGAGAATACAATGGTAAATTTATGGTCAACCAGAAAATATTGCGTGGCAGCTCCTTTGCTACAGCTGCAAACCACGCTAGACCTACTTATAGAAACTTTTTTCACGCGCCACTTAGATGGCAATTTACAAGCTTGCGTCTTGCCAAATCATTATGACAAAAAAAGAATCCTTCCAGCTGGAATTTGAACAACACGTAAAGAAAGGACTGAGCGCATTTCCTAAGTTTTTAAGCTCTAAATATATTTATGACGATCGCGGTGATGAGTTGTTTCAGCAAATCATGGCGTTACCAGAATATTACCTCACTAATGCAGAGTATAACATCATCCATCAATATAAAAGTGAATTAAGATCGTTATTTGAAACTACAAAAGGTTTTGATCTTATAGAATTAGGGGCAGGAGACGGAAAGAAGACTAAAGTACTTTTAGAAGAGTTTCATGTTCACGCAACAAATTTCACTTATATCCCTATAGATATAAGCCAGCATGCGATAGATAATCTTTCAACATCAATTAAAAACATCTATCCAAAAATGGAAGTACAAGGTGCGCAAGGTTCCTATTTTAAAGTCCTTGCAGCACTCAGCAGATTTAATAAGCGACCAAAAGTCATAATTGTTTTGGGATCTAATATCGGTAATCTTCCTCATCGAGAGGCCATTGATTTTTTAAAGCAAATTCAAAAAATAATGTCACCTGATGATACGTTATTTATGGGCTTTGACCAGAAGAAAGATCCCTATACAATTCAATCTGCCTATGCAGATTCTACTGGGGTTACCCAAGAGTTTAATCGCAATTTATTACATAGACTCAATCGAGAGATGAATGCTAATTTTACTGTCAAAAAATTTGAGCATTGGGAAGCTTATGATCCCGAAAATGGAACCGCAAAAAGCTACCTGATAGCGACAGAAGAATGTGAGGTAAAGATTAAAAAATTGAATCTTAAAGTACATTTCAATAAATGGGAAACCATTCATACTGAAATCTCTCAAAAATATGACGACTTAACAGTAGAATGGCTTGCTAAAGAATCTGGACTTCAAACTTCCCAAATTTTTGAAGATCAAGAAAAGCTGTTTAAAAATTACTTATTTAAAAAAATATAACCTTATGAAAGCAACTTGGAACGATCAAATCATTGCCCAAAGCGATGCCACCAAAGTAATAGAAAACAATCATTATTTCCCTGCAGACAGTATTCATAAAGAATACTTTAAAGAAAGCAGCACGCAATCAAATTGTCCTTGGAAAGGTGTTGCTAGTTATTATTCCATACAGGTCAATGGAACTGAGAATAGGGACGCTGCATGGTACTATCCGAACGCCAAACATGGCGCAAAAGAAATAGAAGGTCATGTTGCATTTTGGAAAGGTGTCAAAATAGAACAATAATCCATACCCACTATTGGTGCAAAGGAAAGTAGCTCATTCCAGAAAATATGGAACGAGCTCTTTTTTTTTGCATTTGAAGTTTGTGAGTTTTTAAATAAAAATCAAATTTTGGTATAAACCACTTGTAGAGAATTAATGGAACCAGCAGGTGTTCCAACACGATCACTAATGTATTGATTTAAATCCTGACCCGTAACTGTGAATTCGAAAGTAGTTGCTGTAAGAACAACCTGTTTATCTTCTGTAATAGTACCTCCGTTTACATCTATAACCAATGTGAGCAAGTTACTCGTATCGAGAATGTATGTTCCTGTTTGCATACTTGTGGGGCAGGACAACACATTCATGGAGTCAAAGTCAGGCTCAGCTACAATTGCTGTAAAATCACCATTTGCCATAAAATCTACACTCATATTAGGAAAACAAACTGCCTCGTTTAAAAGCTCAGTATCCGTGACTCCATCCTGATTGAAATCAACAGCTACATTTGCTACCAAGGAAGTTAACACGTAACTTCCAGAAACATTTGTACTTGCTGCATTTCTACTCGAGTTATCTCCATCACAACTAGTCATCGCGATAACTATGATCATAACTAATCCGATTAAATTTTTCATGCGCTTATTTTAATAGCTAAGATAACAAAATAAAACGACTGATTATAAATCATTTGCAACCTATTTAAAGATATGCACTATCAAAATACTTATTTTACTTTGTCAAAAGGAAAATAGTCTAACAACTTACAGAAAAAAAGAAGTACCTAAACAAAACTAAAGAACTATTTTTACGCCAAATAACATAGGTTTCAAAATTTATTATAAAATCAAAACAAGCAGCTTGTCTTTCTAAATTAAAAGATTACATTTGCAGCCCGATTTTAGTTAGTAAAATCATACAAAGAATTAAAACTATTTCAAGGTGAATACTTTAAGTTACAAAACAATTTCAGCAAATAGTGCTACGGTAAACAAAGAATGGGTACTGATAGATGCTGCTGAGCAGCCACTAGGTCGTATGTCTTCAATAGCTGCAAAGTTTTTGAGAGGTAAATACAAGACTAACTTTACTCCACATGTAGATTGTGGAGATAACGTCATCATAATTAACGCGGACAAGATAACGTTGAGCGGCAATAAGTGGAGCGAGAAGACATACATCAGACACACTGGTTATCCAGGTGGACAGCGTAGTTTGACCGCAGATGAGCTTTTTGCAAAAGACCCAACGCGTGTAGTTGAGCGCGCTATAAAAGGTATGTTACCTAAAAATAAATTAGGCAGCGCTATTTACCGCAATCTAAAAGTGTATTCTGGTGCTGAGCACGAACATGGAGCACAACAACCTAAAACCATTAATCTTAACGAGGTAAAGTAATATGGAAACATTACACAAAATAGGTAGAAGAAAAACTGCCGTTGCTCGTGTGTACCTTACAGAAGGTACCGGTGAAGTAACAGTTAACAAAAAAAATCTTACCGAATATTTTACAACAGGAATGTTGCAATACAAGGTAAAACAACCTTTCACTCTAACGAATACAACGGACACATATAATGTGAAAGCTAAAGTTCACGGTGGAGGAATAACTGGACAAGCTGAAGCTATACGTCTTGCGATATCAAGAGCTCTTGTAGAAATTGATGAAGAAAATCGCAAAGCATTAAAGCCAGAAGGTCTTATGACTCGTGACCCAAGAATGGTGGAACGTAAGAAATTTGGTCAAAAGAAAGCGAGAAAGAAATTCCAATTCTCAAAACGTTAATACAACAATATTACCCTTCCCGTTTGATAAAAATCAAACGGGATTTGTTCTTTTTTTATTTATATTAATTTGCTGTCACGCCTGGTTGCCTCCAGAGCTCAGTTTAGCATCTAAATAGTGAAGGCAATTAAGCCACGGCTTAAGACCCACTTCATTATTGCTATCGACAGAACGTAAACTATTTAATTATGGCAAATAACTCAGATGTCAAGTCTTTACTTGACGCAGGTGTCCATTTCGGTCACCTTACTCGCAAGTGGGATCCTAACATGGCTCCTTACATCTATATGGAACGTAACGGGATCCATATTATCAACTTATACAAAACTACTGCAAAGCTTAAGGAAGCTACAGACGCGCTTCGTAAGATAGCTGCATCTGGTCGTAAAGTTCTTTTTGTAGCCACTAAGAAGCAAGCAAAAGACATCGTTGCACAACATGCTGGTGATGCAAACATGCCTTACATCACAGAAAGATGGCCTGGTGGAATGCTTACTAACTTTGTAACGATACGTAAAGCTGTTAAAAAAATGGCTACTGTAGATCGCATGAAGAAAGATGGTCGTTATGAAACGCTTTCTAAGAAAGAACGTCTTCAAGTAGACCGTATGCGAGCAAAATTAGAAAAAAACTTAGGTTCTATTACTGAAATGACACGCATGCCAGCAGCTCTTTTTGTTGTTGATACAGTACGTGAACACATCGCTGTAAAAGAAGCTTTAAAGTTAGGTATTCCTATTTTTGCAATGGTAGACACCAATTCCAATCCACGTGTTATTGATTACGTGATTCCTTCTAACGATGATGCATCTAAGTCTATAGACATTATTGTAAACGAAGTAACAAATGCTATCAAAGCAGGTCTTGAAGATCGCAAGTCTGAAAAGAATGCAGAAGATCAAGCAAACGAAGCTTCTGACGAAGAAACTTCTCCTAAAGCCGATGCTAAAGTCGATGCTAAAGCAAAGAAAACTGCAAGTGCAGAAGATGCAAAAGTTGAAACTCCTGCAAAAGACGAAGAAGAATAAACTTATAACGCTATATAACTAGTATAAAATTTATTAAAATGGCTAAAATATCTGCTGCTGAAGTAGGAAAACTAAGAAAGACAACTGGTGCTGGAATGATGGACTGTAAAAATGCCCTTGTTGAAGCTGATGGTGATTTTGATAAAGCAATTGAAATCCTTAGAAAAAAAGGTCAGAAAGTAGCTGCAAAGCGCGCTGACCGTGATTCTTCTGAAGGAGTTGTTGTTGCAGACATCAATGAAGCTAACACAAGAGGTATTCTTTTATCTCTTAACTGTGAAACTGACTTTGTTTCAAAAAACGATACTTATGTAGCGTTAGCAAATAAAATTGCTGCTGTAGCTCAAAACTGTAACTCAAAGGAAGAAGTTCTTGCTTCTAAATTTGACGACAGCATGACTGTAGAAGAAAAATTGATTGAACAAACCGGTGTGATCGGTGAGAAAATTGAAATTGGTAGTTTTGAAGCTTTTGAAGCTCCATTCGTAGGTGGTTATGTGCACGGTAATAAAATTGGCGCCTTAACTGGTCTTTCTACAGGTAGTGATCACGCAGAAGAGGTTGCAAAATCAGTTTCTATGCAAGTCGCTTCTATGGGAGCAACAACACTTTCTTATACAGATTTTGATGCTGCATTTGTCCAATCGGAGACGGAATCCCGTATCGCTGCAATACAAAAAGATAATATTGAACGTGGACGTCTAGGTAAAACCCTTTTAAATATTCCGCTTTTTATCTCTAAGTCTCAATTAACTGATGAAGCTCTTGCAATTGCAAAAGCAACTTATGAAGCTGATTTGAAAGCAGAAGGGAAACCAGAAGCTATCTGGGATAGAATTTTACCCGGTAAAATCGAACGTTTCGTGGCAGACAATACTTCTCTTGATAAAGAGCAAGCGTTACTAGATCAAGACTACATTATGGATGACAAGCAAACTGTTGAAAAATTTGTAGCATCTAAAGGAGCTGTAGTTGTAGGTTTCAAGAGAGTTTCTATTGCATAATAAGCTTATTAAAAATTTAAAATCCGACTCGGTTATCTGAGTCGGATTTTTTTTTGCCTCCAGCTTAAAATGTTATAGCATTTCCACGCGATTTGTACGACTATAAAAATATCGATTACATTAAAAACCCCTAAAACTTATACCTTTTTAAACATATAATTGTTATTACAATTAGTTATTCGCATTTTGTACCATGAAAAAAATAGCTTTTCTACTCCCACTTTTTCTAATCTTTATGGCGTGTAAAACACCAGTAACAAAAATCACAGCTCCTAAAATGTACGCTGGTGTAGAACTCCAGCTCATAAAAGAGCTAGTTCCTGAACTCACAGAGACTTCTGGATTAGAATTTTATAAAGGCCACCTCATCACACATAACGATAGTGGCGACCTACCTACCTTATACTTTTTAGACCTAAAAGGAACTATTCTTTACAGCAAGACCTATAGAAATATGAAAGCTGTGGACTGGGAAGACATTACAAAAGACGACACACATCTTTACATAGCAGACATAGGCAATAATCAAGGCAATCGTATAGACCTTACCATCTATAAAATAGCACTTAGTGACTTAGAAAATGAAAATGCCTCAGTAGAGAAATTACATATCTCCTATCCTGATCAAAAAACATTCGTAAAAGGAAATCAAAACCATTCCTATGATGCCGAGTCCATTGTTGCTATAGAAGGCAGTTTATATATCTTTTCTAAAGACTGGAAAGATCAAACCACGGTACTTTATAAAGTTGATAAAAACCAACAAGATCAAGTAGCTCAGAAAACAACCTCTCACAATGTAAAAGGGCTAGTTACAGGAGCCACATTTAATGGCACAGACACTATTTTACTCTGTGGTTATAACAGCAGTCTTACTCCTTTTGTGTTTACCGTTGCTTACAAAAATGGCGCATTTAAATTCGGCGAAAAGCAAGAACTGAATATCCTTGGTGGCGCTCAGGTTGAAGCTATATCCTATTTGAAAACAGAGAATAATAAAGAGCTTTATTACCTCTCCTGTGAAGCGACAAACATACAACTGGGAGAAGATGAAGCACTCTCGCGAGCACAGCTCTATCAATTAAAATGGAAAAGGTAAAACGCCTCTAAAAAAATAACTGGAATCCCGTGCAAAAAATTATGGAGTTCTAATTCAACTAATTCTTGCACTTCCATGCGTTTTCTTAACAATGCGCTTCCTTATTAAAAGCGCCCACTAAAAAAAAATTCCTCAAGCCATACAGGTATTATACCACCTAGGTCTCTCCAATAATACTGATCAAGTCTAGATCCTTTATTCTTGCAGCACAGAAGTATCGACTATATTTCCAAAATCAAAACTTAAAAAACATTGGTGCTTTACTACCTATTTTAAAATTATAAAACCATTTTATTGGAAAAGATTACTTCCAGTTTTTAAATCAACAGTTCACTTTAAAGAATAAAAGCAACCTCTTTAAAGGCCTGCTATTTTTTATCGATTCATCAAAACATGAATCTATATGTTATATTCCATCAGTACAGCAATCCATATTCTTTACAAGCAACGAAACTTAAAAAACCTTCTTCCCTGTCTTTAAATATTTAGCCCATTTCCTTCCATACACATGAACCCTTTGCGTGGGCTCTTTGTTTTGATCTACTACTTTATAACCGGCATCTTTCCAATAAAATATACTGCCGTATAAATTATAAACTTGAGTAAAACCGTCCTGTAGCATTTCCTCCCCATAATCTTCAGAACGTATTCCTACGCTGCAATAAACTACTATTTTTGTATCTTTCCCTACTCCTCTAAGCTTTTTTACATCATACTTCTCTCCTGCCCAAATTGCATGAGGTAAGTGACTTACATCGTATTCTTCTTTTTTTCGGGTATCGAGAATGACATAATCTTGATAATTCTTTTGGAGTGTTTGCACCCGTAAGTAAGGAACAGTGAATGTATTATAAGAACTCAATAACTCAGGAATACCTGTTTTTGAAACGCCCACATCTTGAGGCTCCACCATAAAAGGAATCCCAAATAAAAACAATAGAACCATTAAATAGGTACGACCTCTCATAAATTACTTTTTAACCCGTTTTTCATTTTGTTTTACAAATGCTGCCCAGCCCGTATAATTTTTACCGACTTCTATTCTGCCACTATTGTAAAAATGGCATACCGCAGCAGCAAGTCCGTCAGTCATGTCTAAATTTTTAGGGAGTTCTTTTATCCCTAAAAGCGTCTGCAACATTTTTGCGACCTGCTCCTTACTTGCGCTTCCTTTACCGGTAATCGCTTGTTTAATCTTTAAAGGCGCGTATTCAAAAACGGGTATGTCTCTAGAAAGTCCAGCTGCCATGGCTACTCCTTGTGCCCTACCTAATTTGAGCATAGATTGCACATTCTTCCCGAAAAACGGTGCTTCCAGCGCAATTTCATCTGGATGATAGGTGTCGATCAACTCAATTGTGCGTTCAAAAATACGACGCAGTTTTACATAAGGATCTTTTAATTTTCTCATATCCAGTTCATTCATCTGAATAAAACTCATGGAATTACCCTGTACCTTTATGATCCCAAAACCCATGATTGCAGTACCAGGATCTATCCCAAGAATGATTTTTTCTGTTGCCAATTGTTGTATTTTTCACACATGTACATCGCGCTGCACAAATCTAAGCAATTCTTAGCTCCATTGATAAAAATCATCGTTGTCGTGATTTGCACATATGCACTTTATTTACAATGGATGGAACGGCCTTTAAGCCTTGACGCCATCCTGTTTTCACTTCAAAAACTACCTTGGTTCACCTTACCGTTGATGATTTCCATAAGCCTATCCAGCTGGCTGGTAGAAAGTAAAAAGTGGCAATACTTGATCCGTGATTTTTATATGTTGGGCTTTCGCCAAAGCGTGATTCAAAACCTCACCGCGCAAGCAGCTAGTTTTATCACGCCATTAAGAGCAGGCGAATTTGCTCTAAAACCGCTGTTTTTTACCAAAACTTTACGCAAAAATATATGGAGTAGAATTCTTGCCAGCAATAGTTCCCAAATGATCATTACCACAATTCTAGGCAGTATAGGGGTTTTGTTTTATTTGGAACAAATTCTTCCATTAGACGCTATTTATTTAATAATTTCAACAGCCATATTGCTTTGCTTACTGTTATTAGCAGTAGCCTTATGGCTTATAAAAAAGTGGGATTCTGAAACGATGACCTTACAAAAATGGCGTGATACACTTCTGTATTCCCTATTGAGATATGCACTGTTTGCCAGCAACTGGCTCCTTATTCTATGCCTTCTAGATCATCCATCTACTACTCTACTAATGATCAGTAATATAAGCGTGTTTTATCTAGCCGTTTCTATAATTCCCATATTTCAGCTGTTTGATATCGCTCTCAAATGGAGCGTAGCCGCTTATGTATTTCAAGGATCGCTTTACAATGCAGAGCTCATTCTTATCGCGACTACGTTAATCTGGTTTACGAATACCATCGTACCTACTTTACTCGGTTGCGCCTTGTTTCCTTTCCAAAAGCTTAAAACTACAGAAGAATGAGTGGATTGGTTTTTATAGTTGTTTTTGGTTATGCTTTGGTAATTCTACTTCTTTCCAAGGAAATGCTCACCTACCCTACAACTAAAATAACCCCAGAAACTAAAAAAATTCCCTTCTCCATCATCATTAACTACCGAAATGAAGAAGGTCAGTTACCTGCATTATTAAAGTCTATTAAAAATCAGAAATATGACTTAAACCTACTCCAGTGGATTTTTGTTAACGATAACTCTACAGATAGAGGCCTTGAATTGCTCCAATCTTTTAAAGCAAAAAACCCCAAACTTAAGATCTTACTTATAGATCGAGTGCCAAAATCAGCCAGCGGTAAAAAAGACGGAATCACCCAAGCTATAGCATTAAGCGACTACAACCACATCATCACAACTGATGCCGACTGCCTTTTACCTCAAAACTGGTTGCTGTCCTACCAGGCAATTTACAACCAGCATACAGACGCTCATTTTATAGCAGCGCCTATTCAAATAGAACAGGAAAACACTATTCTAAGCAACTTACAACAACAAGAAATGATGGCGCTACAATTGATAACTATGGGCAGCTTTTCATACCGCCAGCCATTTATGTGCAATGGAGCTAATATGAGTTTTACTAAAGAAGCTTTTCAACAGGTAGACGGATATGAAGGCAACCTACATATTTCAAGCGGTGATGATATTTTCCTTTTAGAAAAACTCGCTGCAGAAGACGTCATGAAATGCCATTACCTTAAAAACCCGGAAGCTGTAGTGACCACATTCCCTAAACAGCAATTCAAAGAGGTAATCCTTCAACGTGCCCGATGGGCACAAAAAGGAAGTGAGACCAAAAGTTTGCTGAATAAGCTCGTTAGTTTTCAGGTCTTACTCATGAGTTTGTTATTTGTTTGCAGTCCTGTTTTATGGTATTTCTCTCTCATTACCGACGAGATGCTGATAGGCATCCTTATTACCAAAGCATTTACTGATGTGATCGTACTGGTCATTGCAGATCAGTTTTTTGAGAATGTAAATTGGAGGTTTGTCTGTATAAATTTTTTGCTCTATCCATTTCTAGTGCTGTTCATAGCCACTAAGAGTCTTTTAAAACCCAATTGGCAAGGAAGAAAAATTAATACTCCAACGAATCCACAGGACTAAATATAATGGGTAATTTATAGGTAGTAGCCACTGGCCTAGAACTTTTTATGGCGCTTTCTATCACGGGAAAGCTGTGGAGCCGGCTCTTAAGCAATACATCCATTTGATCCTTATCGATAGCAGCCGCACTTTTAAATATGCTATCGTATTGAATGCGACCTTCTTTACTTACCGTAATCGATGCATAAATGCTATCCTTTTTTTCTAATTGAATAGGTATAGCTCCTGATTTAAGTTTTTGATCAATGACCTCATGAAGGTGTTTGTAAAAACAATCAGCTGTGGTAAGCATTTCATCGCAGGCATCAAATAAAGGATAGCTATCTATAACCGTCATGTCTAAATTTTCTAGATCTTTAATGGCACTTTCATTTGCCTGCTCTTTTTTTTGCTCCTCTGATAAGCAAGAAATGCACATAGCGATGGCTACAATTGATAAAAAGACACCTCCTCGATTCATAAAGCTAATGTACAACCTTTCTATTTTTTTGGAGTTAGGAAAATCTCTTTACGCAAATCCTTTGCTCGAGCATTTGCCAGGTCCTGAAAAGCACTTTCAGGATATTGTTTTATAAATTCTTCGTAAAACTCCAATTTCTTTGACTTATCAGCATAATATTGATCTGCTGCTAGGGCATATTGATAGCCGATCAGATCGTTATCCGACTTTTCTTTTTTAGCTTTTTTAGTGGCATAAAAGGCATTTTTATAATCTTCTTGCCTCACGTAAATCGTTGCTAATTGCAAGTATTCTTGATGCAATTCTGGCGTTTTAAAAACTATGGAACGCTCTATATAATCTTGAGCAAGGTCCAACTTTCCCAGCTTTAAATACGCCTGTGACATGATAAAATGAACTTGTGAATTACCTTCTTCATAATCTCGATTATACCACTCATAATTATCTATAGAAAGCTGCCATTGTCGATCGTTAAAGTAAGACCAAGCTAAATTTTTACGATTGAACTCTGTATCGTTCCCTAAACTAAATAGCAATTCAAAATGCTCAATCGCTTTGTCGTATCGTTTGCCTCCTAAATAGGACTGAGCAATTAAACTATTCATTTTTATATCCTTGGGATAGATCTTTAATCCAGGTATTGCACTTTGAATAGCTTGATAGAATTTACGGTTTTTAAGAAGCGACTTGACCAGCTCCACACGAGCTGCTCGATAAGATGTATTTATGGATACCGCTTTCGCGAAAGCGGAAATAGCTGCAGCATCATTGTTCAAATCCTCATAAGCCTTACCCATATAATAGTGATAACTCGCATTATCTGGCACCTCAGTAGTAAGTGCCAATAACTTGTCAAATGCAGTCACAGGATCGTTGTTCCCTAATGCGATACGCGCATATTCAAATCGCGGCTGTACACTAAGGCTATCTCTTCTAAATCCTTGCTCATAAAAAGCAAGCGCCGCATAGACATCACCCATTTGAGTATACACACGGGCAATTTTGAATTCGTTTTCTGACTCAACTTTATACATCTCTATCGCTGCTTGATAGTTGCCTATTTGTAAAAGGCTATCGGCAACCGATGTCTGTGCGATCATTTTAAAAGAGCTCATTACGAGTATAAATAAAAAATAATTTTTCATTGTATAAAGTTAGGCACACTTATTGAAAAGATTTGAATATAAACTACTAATTATGAAATATCTTATATTCCTTTTTGCTCTCGCTTTAAGTTTAACCGCTTGTGATAGAAGACAAGGACCTCCAGGATTTAATGGCATCGACGGGATAAACATTACCGCAACATCATTTGAAACAACCGTAGATTTCTTTGCGCCAGATTATGAGGTGCTTGTTGATTATCCTGCAACGGTAACTGTATTTCCTGATGACATGACCTTAATATACATATTATGGGATGAAGTTCCTGGAAATAATGGCGGTACCGTAGATGTATGGAGACTTTTACCACAAGTTATTTACTCCAACTTTGGAGAATTCCAGTATAATTTTGACGCTACTAATGGCGATGCAAGAATATTTATCGATGCCCCAGCCAGCACAAATTTAAACCTACTCTCACCAGCTGATATTACAGCGCAAACTTTTAGAGTAGTGATCCTACCAGTAGATTTACAAAGCACTACTATGGACTATTCAGATTACAATGCAGTTATGAGTCTAGCCGGTTTAACTACAGGAGATATTATTATAGAGTAATCAAGTTAAGATTTTTTTGAAGAAGGCAGTTCCTTTAATTAGGGGTGCCTTTTTTTATGCGTTTTGCTCCAGCCATTTTGCCACTCCGTCTTCTTTGTGATGGGCCGTCAGGTATCCTGCAGCTTTTTTAACCACATCTCTAGCATTTTCTACAGCGACTCCATACCCTACAGCTGCCAGCATATCGGTATCATTATAATTATCACCGAAGGCCGCTACATCTTTCATTTCAATTTCTGGAAACCTCAATTCAAGTAGTTTTCTCAATGCCAGTTCCTTTGAAGTGCCTTTTGGCGTGATTTCGGTATAGGTGCTTTTAGATCTGTATGCATGTATTTTAGAGTTGAATGACTGTTCAACTTTCGCGAAAGCGCTGTCCATAGCCAACTCCTCACCCATAAACATCATCTTGTGAGCGCCACCTAGATCCTTAGTCTGCTCCAAGTAATCCAGCGTAACAGAAGTGTCCTGAATCGTAGGAGTCACTCTCGTATTATGCTCCTCTCGCAGTGCCCATTGGTCCATTACAGGTACAAACCACTCGGTATTGCGGTAAAGGGCTACATGAAGACCAGATTCCTGACCTATGCGGGTCAACACCTTGATCTCTTCAAATGGAATGGTCAATTCGTATAAAACCTCCGCCTTATGAAGAACGAGTGCGCCATTGTAACATATCATGGGGCTTTCTAAAATATGCAAGGCCTCTTGAAGGTAATACATGGCTTGCGGCATCCTGGCCGATATCAATATTTTAGGAATATCCAGCTTTCCCAATTCATGACAGGTACGATCTGATAAAAATCTGTTTTTATCTAATAACGTACCGTCTATATCTGTAGCAAAAAGTTTTATCATACTTCAAAGATAAATACTAACCACATCGCCTGCCTTATTCCTGACCAGTAATTCCAACAGCTTATCATTTCAACAAAAATAAAACTGGGAAATCGCTTTAATATCTCATCTTCAGAAGGTGGCTGATTTATAAATTCAAAACTTGAAAATGATGATTTTATTTTAAAAAAAAAAGATAAAAAAGCCTTGCCTATTCATAAATGAAAAGTATATTTGCCACCGCTAACGCAGAAATGTGAAAGTTTAGTTCTATAGGAACACGGTCTGGTAGTTCAGTTGGTTAGAATACATGCCTGTCACGCATGGGGTCGCGGGTTCGAGTCCCGTCCAGACCGCAATATTTCAATAGTCATTGAAATAAGCAATTCAAGTTGTGTGCCCTCAGAAATACTTGAGGAATTTGAAGGTAATTTTAAATTACTTTTTGAGAAGCTTTTCCAAACGGAGAGGCTTTTTTGTTTTAGGGAAGTTGGCCTTTTGAATCTCTGTGCCATCGGTATTCTAAAGGGAATAGCTGCCTTCCAAACAAGCCTTTTTTTTTTGCATATGTGTTTCTATTTATGGCCTACTTAGAGGTGATTTTATTTGCGTTACAGCAGCATTTTAAAACCGCCTTTCTGATCTAGATTAAGGCCTCCTAAATCATCTCGAAGGCAAATCAGCATAGCTATTCAAAGCATGTAGCTCTTCCTTTTTTATAGCATTTCTTTTCCCTTTCGCTACGTTAAGATTTTACAAAGCAACTCCAGCTAAGATTGATAATTTCACCTTGATTAAGAACAGAAAACATCATTCTAAAAATTCTAGAAAAGCTATAGGATAAGGTTGTGATTAGACGGTAGGAAGTAAGGGTGTTATTAAAAAAAGGAATTATAAGAAACTGCCATGCTTTTATGGCTTCATAAACAAGCCTTATGGTCTGCACTTAAAAAAGTTCGGGATCATCATTAAAGATCAAAAAATGATCTACTGGCTTATTTTGGGCATCGTAGCACCACCGTTATTTTGTTTTAGAGAGTCTCTATTCTTTCAAATAAACCTTAATTTTACCGCAATTAAACAATCTTGAAAACCAACCGACTTTTCTTTATAGATGCCGTGCGTGCTTTTGCTATCATTATGATGTTGCAAGGACACTTTATTGATACCCTACTCGCGCCAGAATACAGAAACATGAACAGCTTTGCGTTTAAACTTTGGAGTTACTTTAGAGGGATTACGGCCCCTACTTTTTTTACTATTTCTGGAATAGTCTTCACGTACCTTTTAATGAAGTCCAAAAAGAAAGGACTGGCACCAGAACGCATACGTAAAGGATTGATGCGAGGTCTATTACTCATCGCCATAGGCTATGGCCTTAGAACTCCTATTTTAGAATGGCTTACAGGCACCTACAGCAATTCCTTTTTAGTCGTTGATGTGTTGCATTGTATAGGACTTTCGATCATAATTACCGTTGGTATTTATTATTTGACTTTTAAAAAATCCTTGATTTTCTCCATTCTTATGCTCTTACTAGGGATTTCTATATTCATAATGGAGCCTTGGTACAGAGAACTGAACACCGAAGGAATCCCAATCGTATTTGCCAATTATCTGACCAAATCCAATGGATCTGTATTTACTATTTTACCATGGATGGGCTATATGGCGGTAGGTGCATTTATCGCTTCGTTATTTTACCGTTTTGTAGGTAGAGAAAAGTTTAAGCCTGTTTTAGTTTCTGGATTTATGGTCGTAGGAACGGTATTGATTTATAATTCTTCCTATTTATTTATGAAGCTTTATTACACGACCGATATCCTTCTTTTTAAACAAGTAGCGTACTACAATTACTTGTTTACCCGATTAGGTAATGTATTGATATTGCTGGGATTGTTTTATGCCCTAGAAAAGTTCTTAAAAAATCAAATGATATTTAAAATAGGTCAGAAAACACTTTCTATTTATGTCATTCACTTTGTCATTATTTATGGCAGCCTCACTGGACTAGGTTTATCACCATTCTTAGGGAGATCACTCAATCCTTATCAAGCTGCCTCGGGTGCTGTTGTTTTTATCATTATCGTTTGTTTGATTTCCTTGTATGGGATAAGAACCAATGCTTTTATCTACAAAAAACTGCGCAACAAATTCAGAAAAGTGAAGCCCCTCAAGTCTTAAAAGAGCTTTCTCTCATGTGGATGAGCTAGAAGCTTCCTGATGTGAACTAAATAGGGGGCTGTATTTTGAGATTTTTAAACCTATCCTTTCTTGAGCTGCTCGCCCCAATGGTTTCTATAAGTCTTGTAACACCAATAGATAAAACTTTGTTTTGGTCTTATTTCTCTGCGGTATTTTCCAATTTTAGAAATTCAAATTCCTTGATCCATATTCGATATTCAAAATATCTCTAGAGACGGATGCGATGGGCAGAAAACCGCAGGCGATGCGCACTATTTGATTTTTATATAGCAATTTGCGTAATGAATAAACGGTTATACGTCAAACTTACTTATATGGTATTCAAAAAAAAATAACCAAGTCCATGAGTGAACTGGAATTATCTATCACAGATGCTGAAAATTTTATTTATTGCCTAGAGGTGGTTCCTGATACTGAGACTTCTGAAACTACCGAAGTGGTTAAAATTCTTGAAGACATTGCTTTGAACCAAAACATAACCAGCATTTACAAAGCATGCGATACCATGGAAGGCTTAGAAGAAAGCCTGAGCTATTTGCTATATGACGACCACAACTTTAAAGATTATGAAATCATATACCTTGTTTTACCAGGAGAAGCAAATAACATTCTTATCAACAACTACTATTATAGTATGGAAGAGATTGCAGAACTTTTTGAAGGTAAATTGAACGGGAAAGTGATTCATTTTGCCAACAAAAAGATACTGGATCTCACAGGAGAAGAGTCTCAGTATTTTATGGATGTCACTGGCGCTCGAGCCATATCTGGCTATGGATTTCATTCAGAAAGTATGTCCAGCGCATTTACCATAGACCGCGTGTTTTTTAGTCTGTTTTATGAAAACGATGACATCAAGGAAGTCGTAGAGCGCATGTATGAAAAGTATCATAAATTATGTACGCTGCTAGGTTTTAGATTGTATTATTAAACACCCATGAAGTTTCCTGATCACGCCTATATATTGCGGTACCAAAAGGAGTTTGCCACCCGCTTTTTAGTCTTTAATCCTTAAAAAACGCTGCCGCACGAGCTATCAACTGATTTTTGGCTCCATCAACCCAACTTGCATAAAGTACTCGTGGAATTGACCGCTTTCGCGAAAGCGAGACGATTGCCACATCATTAAAGCTTTAAAGATGCTTTCCATAAAAGGCAGGTTCCATACACATTGCTTTGTGATTCCTATCCAAGCCTGGTCCTCTTTATGGATCCCAACATGGATGCCTAAAAAAACTCAAGTAGTTGGTAAAAGTCCGCTTTTAGCTTATGTATTCACAGAATATTTCTCAAAGTAATGCTGCATGGTCATTCGATAATTCCCGTATTATTTAAGCCAATTCTAATTTAAACCCTATAAAACTGGTGTTACAGGTCGTCAAACTTTGACTTCATGGTCGGGTTGCCGTGAGTCAATTTTTTTATGGTCAACTCCTCTGTTTTATTATTGGCAAGTCTCCGTTTGTTTCTTAAAGAAAATAACAGCAGCTACAAAAAATATCTTGTCGCATAAAACGTTAGCAACGAGCGTTATTTAAACAGCACGACGGAAAGAGGATGGCATTTTGTCATTGAAAAGGCTATTGTTCACGGTTTTTAGTTGTTTTGTAGCACATCTACAACAATTGCAACGCCTACAACAACAACAGTAGCACAACAACTTTGCAACAACAATTAATAAGTCGTTGTTGCGGGTTTGTTTGCTTTTAGTTGATGGCTAAATTAAAGTTATCCCTGAAGTCCGCTTTGATTTAGAACATCACACAGCTCTAGCCATAGTCATATGAGCACCCCATTTAACTAATCAAGAAGGCTAAATAAATGACAGATGAAAAAATATTTATTAGTATTCAGACGAAATTTGTAAGTCTGAAAAAAGTAGAACAAATAGCAGCCATAAAATTCCTACGTGTTTTTGTCGGTATATTTCTATTTGTATCCAGAGTCGAAGTAGGTGAAGCTCTGTGCATATAGACTCAATAATTTTTACAATAATGACAGCTAATAAAGTGAGGTTTAAGGTGTGTTCATTTTTTTTTCACGAATCAATTACCAGTGGCCTGTCCCGCTGTCCCCTTTAAAAGGCCCAGTCAAGTCAGGTGTGATCCAGCCAGCATAAAACTCCCCTAGTTGCGATTTTACTCGAACTCCATCTACAAAACATTCCAGATGTTGTGGGTAGAAAGCCAAGTAGTCTTTTAACTCTTCAAATTCTTGTAACGGATTTGCATAGGACCAAGCGATAGGTCGGTTCTTATTCTCCTTTAATCCCCAATACATTGCTTTACCCTTCCACTCGCAAAATGAGCTTTTTCGAGGTATTTGAACAAGCAAATCCATCTCTACATCCTCCTGTGGGATGTAATAAGTAGGCGGGCTTGCTGTCTCTAATACTGCTAGTGCATTCTGGGTATCTACAATTGTTTTGCCTAGGTATTTCACAAGTACAGTTTCAGTCACCTTTTCAATGACAGGAGGACGCGGAAAGTCCCAAACAGAACGCTGGCCTTTCTCTGGCTCGATAGCAAACGGTGGTCTTTTACTACCTCTATTGCTCCAGCTATCGCGGGCCTTTTGTAACCTATCTTCTTTTTTGTCGTTCATAGCGATTTGATTTCAGTATTCGGGTGATCGTTGGTTTATCTAAACATACCCAAGGAATTTTTAGATAAGAAATTAGTTAAACAGTGTGTCTGTTACACATCTCTTCCTAAATATAGTAAGCATGTTTATATCATTCAAGTTAAGGAAAAAAAATCTACTAGTAGAAGCTTTTTCAATAGATTCCAACTCAGCAAACGTCTGTTAGGTATTAATAAAATACCATTTGAATCTATTTAAGCACTCCACTCCCCAAATTGTCCCACTGCTTGTTCCATTAAATCTTGTAATATCTCGTTGAATTTGGCGATACTAATTTCACCTCTTAATTTTTCTTTGAGCCGATATAGGATTATTTGTTGTTCTTCTATTTCTTTATTTAGCCCTTCTAAGAACCTCAACTCTTCAATGACTTGATGGTTTAAACCTAGCTTACGCACCTCTAGAACTTTTACCTCTGATCCTTTAATAACTAGCTTTCTTTCAAATTCTTCTTGATTTAATATGCGCACACTCGCAATATATGAGAAGATTATTTTAGCAAGTTGATAATTACCAAGTGCGCTGATTTTAAACCCATTATATAAATTAGCCCCTGCATTTTGAAGATCTTCCCAGGATCTCACATCTTTAAAAGTTTTGTACAAAGGAATAGCTACGAGCAAAAGACCTGCGGGACCTATAACCACACTAATTACTAAAGACCTACCCGTATAAAATGCAAATGGCAAGGTAACTCCCACGAGTGAAGTAAAATCACCAATAGTACTAGACGCTTATAAATAAACACCAAAACCAGATAACTGGGCTGCTCCTAATAGTTGCAATAAAAGTGAATGAACCTATATCACTACAACTCACCCTCTTTTTTGTGCATCAGTTATTCATTTATAACGACATAAACTTCTTTATGTTTCGCTTTCGCGAAAGCGTGACACCAATAAAGCTAATTGAACATAATATTAAAACAATATATCAATGCCGTAATCTCTAGGTAAGATAGTCTCTAAGTCAGACATATGTAAGAAAATATCGCGATAATGACGGTACAAATTGCGATCTTTATTTCCCAAACAATCCCATAGATGGTCTTGTTGAGTAAGCACTGCGTCTATCATTTGTAATAGACACAACTGTGTGAGTGGCCCATCAGCCAGTTCTTTAAGTTGTGGATACATAATGGATATATAACATAAAATCGAGTCCCAACCATCGCTTCCTAAATCCATACCATCTACCCAATCAAATGATTCGGCTACCGGCACTTCTTCAATTATTTTACAAAGGTCTTCTACAACCTGTATGCGTTTAAATGGATGGCATTTGTTCTTCATAATCTAGAAATTAAGGCATTTAAGAATAATAAAGTTAAAAGAGTACCCTGTTAAAATAAACCGTTTGTGACCCTGACTAGCTACTAAGGTCATCGAACTTTGACTTCATGGTCGGGTTGCCGTGAGTCAATTTTTTTATAGTCAACTCCTCTGTTTTATTATTGGCCAGACGTAAATTATTTACCGAAGACAGCAAGGCATCCTTAGTTTTTTGAAGATGCGTCATTGTCTTATCGATCTCGTCTATAGCTACTTTAAACTGGCGGCTGGCCAAATCGTAGTTTCTGGCAAATCCTGTTTTAAAATCGTTTACTTTATCTTCAAAACTAGTGATATCAATATTTTGATTTCTCATTACGTTAAGCTCTGCCTTGTACTCCAACGCCTTCATCCCGGCATTTCTAAGCAGTGTGATGATAGGAATGAAAAACTGAGGTCGTATGACAAACATCTTTTCGTACTTATACGATACATCTACAATACCGGTGTTATAAAACTCATTATCCGATTCTAAAAGAGATACCAATACGGCATATTCACAACCCTTATCCTTGCGGTCTTTGTCCAATTTTGCAAAGAAATCTTCGTTCTTCTTTTTAGTAGCCGTATGGTCGTTTTCGTTTTTCATCTCAAACATAACAGAAATGATTTCGTTGCCTTCAGCATCAGTTTCTTTATAGATGTAATCTCCTTTTGTACCTCCAGAAGCGTCGTTATCCTTTTCAAAATGAGCGTTTTGAAAAGCCGTAGCTCTGAGTTTATTGAATTCATTCTCACAATGCTGCTCCAGCGTCTCGCCTATCATCTTAGTAGATAGCTTTTGCTTGTAGTCTTTTAAACGATCTATCTCTTCCTCCTTCAACTTTAGCGACTCTACCTTATGAGCGAGCTGGTTGTTGAACTGTTCCTTTAACGACTTTTCTGAAAGCGCAGTTTGCGTTTCTATATTTTTTAAATCATTAATAAGCTGGTCCCTCTGTTTTTCAATTACCGCAGTTGCCTGAGAGACTTCCAATTTTTTGGTCAACTCAGACTGGTCCACTTGAGATTGCAACTGTCGGATGGTAGCTTCTTTTTTAGAAACCTCTTCCATTAAAGCCTCTTTGCTCTTGAGCTGCAACACACCGATTTCTCTATCCTTATCTGCCAGTTGTTTTTGCAATGCAGCTTCCACCTTTGATGTGGCCAGTTCTACCGCAGTGCGCTTTTCTCTTTCTGCGGCATCTAACCTGGTGGCCAGTTCCTGCTGGAACTGCTGGTCTCTTACCTGTTTTACAATGTCTGTGTAAACGCTTTCATCTACCTTAAACACTTCTTTACACTTGGGGCATTTTACATTGTTTTCTTGGCTCATGAGTGGTATTGTTTTTTTGTTTGTTATGGCAAATTCCAGCAGGTGCTGTGATGAAAGTTCGGTTTTAGTGTAGCCTCTATAAATATAGGGAAATCAATTAAAAAAGTTTCGAGAATGCGCTTTATAAATCTGAGAGTTTTGCGACTTTTTAAATAACAATGGCTTTTGTGTTAGGCAACAATTATTTTAATGTTTTTATAAGTTTCTACGAGCAATTAGTTTTCAGTTACAATATTTATTAATTATTTCATACGCTTTTTCATAACCGTTCTCGCCAGCTTTACTTAGATCGATACATCCTTTCTCTTTCTGGTCAAAAACAACTAGATATAAAACTCCTCTTTTAAGTAATGCTTGAATATTGGTATCGTCCAATTTAAGAGCGTTACTCAAATCTTGAATAGCTTTGTCGTAACTTTTTAGTTCTGAGTATGAATTACTCCTCTTTACTAACAATGAAGTCTTCATCTCATTATCATCCGTTTTTGTGATAGCAGACGAGTAATCATTTATAGCTCCATAAAAATCTTTTAATTCTGTTTTACATTGAGCTTTATAATAATAAATTTCAGCATCTTCAGTTTTTAATTTAGCAACCTCGTTAAAATCATATAATGCCTTTTTAAACTCCCCAAGTTGGGCGTAGGCTTTTCCTCGATTATAATAGTTCGATGAAACGTCATTATTCCTTTTTATAGATTCGCTCCAAAAGAGGATTGAAGCCTGTCGATATTTTCTTTTATTTTCTAATTGCTCTTCTTGTTCTGCAAAATAAGCACTCACTAACCCTTTTATAACTACAGAATCAATATCCATTTCTTTGATTTCCTTATTTATTTTATTGAGGTCAAGCAGTTCAGTTTTTGAAATTGGCGATTCCATATAATCTGAAATTATTTTTTGACCAAAAGTATTTAGACAAATGAAACTTAACAAAACTGAGAAGTATATTTTTTTCATAATATGTTTATTAATTATTGACGACATGTAGTATATGAGACTTAGAGTGTAAGATCGTATTAACTATTCAAATTATACCCAAGCTGAATTTTTGAACTTATTTTTTTATCCTTATTTATCTAAAAGCCAAATTAAAAAATCAGGGAATCTGGCTGTATACTCAAAGTCGCGTTTAGGTGAGGCTAGGTGAAAACTCTATATTTTACATGAGTATATATACCCATATTTAAGTTGGCCACTTCTTTTTCTTTTGATGTGCCTACTTCTAGTTTTTGATGCTTTAATCAGTATCGATATGTAAAGAAACTTCTAATTATTCTTATAAGAGTAAGGGTTACCGCAATTGAGGTGTTTATTTTTAAAATAGGTTGTTGTGCTGCTGTAAAGAGCAAGAAACAGAAACCAAGAAACTTCTAAGTTTCTTAAGTCTCTTGAAGACGTCATGAATGAATCTGGTGGCGCCATAAAAGAGAGTTCTAAAGAAGGGATAAAGGCTGTCACTGAAACAGAAACCTCCATACAAGACGGCACAAATAAAGGGATGGACGCTAATAAAGACGGCGCACATGAATCCTGTAAAGGCCGTTAAAAAACTGCAAACACAGGTCTTGATAAAGCAAGTAAAACTGTTGATGACGTCGCTGCTAAAGCAAAGAAAGCTACTGATAAAAAAGCAGCCGACTTAAAAAATATAAAGAACGGAAAATGATTTATTTTTTGTTTCTCTATTTAAAAAGCGGTTTTTTTATGCTCTTATTTTATTTGCTTTTTATCTAAAATGCTTATCTTTAGACCTATGAGTATTTTTTGTTACAAAAAGTTTAAATTTAAATCGATGAAGAATCCATCTCTAAAAAAGCAGGCTTTGCTACTCATAGTTTTAATTCTGATTAGTGGTTGTTCCAAAGATTCAGACACAAATGAAGAATTAGGAGCAAACGATTATCGATTTAGTGAACAGCAGGAAGCCTATATAGTATCCCATAATTATAATGTAAATGATCTAATTACGTACAAAAATCAGCATGGAGAGGTGCTTCATATGAAGGCAGTCACAAATAGAAGGCAAATTTCAGAACGAGGCGGCACGTCTGGCTGGTATTTCATTCCAAGATACACGACAGAAAGTGACTATATTCTATTTGAAATTGATGACCCTAATGTAGAATTTCCACTAGGAATGTTCTATAAGTCTGACTTCAATCGATATGGTGGTTTTGAGGTAGCTTTTTTTCTGACCTACTGGAATAATCATGGGATACAATCTTCTGATGGAGTTCAATTAAATTCATTTTTTGAAAACGAAAGTACTTCAATATATATGGACGGTTTTAATTATAATAACGTATTTTTAATTGAATCAGGAACCGATAGGTCATTTGGAAATACGGAGTACAACATTACCTATAATGTATATGAATTGTTATACGATCTGGATTACGGTATCATTCAATTCAAAGAAACAGATGGAACACAATGGCAATTACAGCAACTAGAATGAGCGTATAAAGCAGCTGCCATAATGTGTAATTGTAAATCTTCTTCACTTATCCTTAAAAATAAACAGGTATAAAACTGCTGCTTCTACTTGATTGATTTTTAATTTTTAATTAAAATCTATTTATAAAAATCAACTTGCATTCCAATAATTAGCCATCTGATAAACAAAAAGCCCGATACCTGCAATTATTAAATACACATTACAAGCTTTATAAAATGCTTTGTAACTTGGTTTTTGCTGCCATTTTCTAATCAAAAAAACAATAGGGATCAATGCTGCTATCTGTCCTAATTCTACACCTATATTAAAACTAATTATTTTGAGCAGCAATTGGTCTGTTCCCATATCAAAAGATTGCAGTCTAGCAGATAATCCCAAACCGTGTATCCAACCAAAAAGCAATACCATAAAAAGAAGATGGGGCGATTTGATCTTAAAATACTTTTCAAAACCTCGCAAATTCTCAAATCCCTTATAGAACACACTCAAGGCAATAATAGCATCAATGATGTATTCATTTACTTGAATCTCAAGATACGTACCTCCTATAAGCGTGATGCTATGACCTATAGTAAAAACTGTGATGAATTTTAAAATATCCTTAATCCCTTTTAAGAAGAAAATCACTCCTGCCAAAAATAACAAATGATCATAACCAGTGAGCATGTGCTTTGCTCCTACCCAAATGTAGGAGAACAAACCACCGTTAGAAAGAACCTCTTGATCTCCAGCAGTCACGTCATGAGCAAACAACAAAGAAGGAACAAACAACAACACAACTACCGTACTAATTTTAGAACCCTTGAACATTTTATTTCCTTCTATTAAAAATGAAAAAAAGAATGCCAACTATAAAAAGGCTGCCTATCCAAAAAACATAAGATGGAATCCCTTCATCAATATGGTCGTGTTCGTGATCATGATCACTTTCTTCTCCGTGATCGTGCCCATGATCACTTTGCTCTTCGTGTTCGTGCCCTTGATCACTTTCCTCTCCATGATCGTGTCCATGATCACTTTTGAGTTGCTGTGCATCGCCTGCTTTAGTTTGACCAGGTCCAGAGCCAACTTGAAAAGTAAGCGTTGCCCAATTTGATTCATGAGTTAATCCAGTCTCTGTAGAGGGTACCATGTGAATGGTTTTAAGGAACCATATACCGCTAGACGTTAATTCAAAATCTACGACACCATCCTTATTACTGCGTAATTCTTTTAAAGCTTCGTGAGTATGTCCATCAGCTTCCTTATGAGAATGCTGCTCTCCATGACCATGACCATGTTCCTTTTCTTCATTTGCAGGATCATTTTTATGCCCTATACCTACCAGCTGATTTTTTAAAGGCTTGCCATCCAGCAGCAATTGTACTTTCAAGGAATGTCCTTCAAGCACTTCATAAGGATTTTCTAGTGGTACAAACTCTATGGGGTGATTTAAAACTGTTTTCCAGTCGTCACTTGTCTTGCTTCCTACTTGAAAAATAATTTTTACGTGCTTTGAATATTGTTCCACTGCATCTTGATCAAGTTCCTTGTTTTCCTCGCGGTATGTCAACACATCCACCACACCGTCATGCGCTAGGTAGGTATTAAATCTGGCAGCATTCATTTCAATATTGCGTGCCGCAGTAGAAACACCGGCGACATAAGTACCAGCATCTCCAGTTTTAAAATTGAGATAGGTCGTTAAATTTCTTTCTACCCATTGTGTAGAATCAACAACAGTGCGATTTCCATTTGCAACCAGACTCACATCAATCATCCTGTTGCGATCAATGACGTTTTCACTTTCTTCAAAACTTCCATTAAACAACTGGATGGTCGCTTGCGTATTGGGCTGCAAGAAATAATCATCCAGTTTCAAAAATAGATCATGACTGCAAAGTAGCGTCACGGCTATCATTCCTAAAATCAGTTTTTTCTTCATACCTATACTATTGATCATAAACTTCAGAGCTTATTTCACAAATATCTTGAAAATGAAGAACTTGGGCAATAAGTATATATAATAATTGGGAATATAATAACAATACAATTCCAGTTTTGACTTTCTGTTTATAAAATATTTTGGTAAGTATCTCGCTTTCGCGAAAGCAGTAAAACAAAAAAGCCCTTCATTTCTGAAGAGCTTTACTAAGTGCGGATGACAGGAATCGAACCTGCACACCTTGCGGCACTAGATCCTAAGTCTAGCATGTCTACCAGTTCCATCACATCCGCATGCTGGTATCCCTAATTGGGACGGCAAATATACATACTTTTAAGATATTACAAATTCTTTATCAAATAAAAATTACTCCTTTCTTATCTTTACAGCAAATACAATTACAATGAATACCAAACCTTATGTTGATCAGCACAAAGATCGATTCATAAATGAACTCATAGACTTACTTAAGATCCCATCTGTAAGCGCAGATCCTACCCATAAAAACGACGTGATTAGAGCCAGTGAAGTGATTAAAGAATCGCTAAAAAAAGCAGGCTGTGACCATGTAGAAATTTGTGAAACGCCAGGTTACCCAATCGTTTTTGGAGAAAAAATGATCGATCCCAAACTGCCTACGGTACTGGTTTATGGTCATTATGATGTACAACCACCAGACCCTATCAATTTATGGGAAAGCCCGCCATTTGAACCGGTCATTAAAAAGACAGAACTGCATCCAGACGGAGCCATTTATGCTCGTGGTGCTTGTGATGACAAAGGGCAAATGTACATGCACGTAAAGGCCATGGAATACATGACCGCTACTAATGAGCTGCCTTGTAATGTAAAATTCATGATTGAAGGTGAAGAAGAAGTAGGAAGCGAGTCTTTGGGTTGGTTTTTAGAACGCAATCATGAGAAACTAGCCAATGATGTCATCTTGATTTCTGATACAGGAATGATTTCTAAGGACGTACCGAGCATCACCACAGGATTGCGTGGTTTGAGCTATGTAGAGGTAGAAGTTACTGGACCTAACCGCGACCTTCATTCTGGTTTATATGGTGGAGCGGTTGCAAATCCTATCAATATTCTATGTGATATGATTGCGCAGCTACAAGATGAGAACAATCACATTACTATTCCCGGATTTTACGATAAAGTAGAAGAATTAAGCAAGGAAGAACGTGCCGAAATGGCCAAAGCTCCTTTCTCTCAAGAAGCCTACAATAAAGCACTGGACATAGCTCAAGAACACGGAGAACGCGGTTATACCACTAACGAACGCAACAGCATACGTCCTACTCTAGACGTCAATGGAATCTGGGGCGGCTACACGGGAGAAGGCGCCAAAACCGTCATCGCCAGCAAAGCATATGCAAAAATATCTATGCGACTCGTTCCAGATCAAAACTGGCATGAGATTACAGAACTGTTCCAAAAACATTTTGAAAGCATTGCTCCTGCAAGTGTTACTGTAAAGGTAAAACCACATCATGGTGGTACTGCTTATGTAACGCCTATAGACTCTTTGGGGTATCGTGCCGCGAGCGCTGCTTATGAAGATACTTTTGGAAAAACGCCTATACCGCAGCGCAGTGGTGGCTCGATTCCTATCGTTGCCTTATTTGAAAAAGAATTGAATTCAAAATCCATTCTTATGGGATTTGGACTGGACAGCGATGCGATTCACTCGCCTAATGAACACTTTGGGATATGGAATTACTTAAAAGGAATTGAGACCATTCCTCACTTTTACAAACATTTTACTGCAATGAGCAAATAATAAAACTCCGTTCATAGATGACCATCCCATTCTTAATAGAGTGGGATTTTTTTTGTTCTTTGATTCGTGTTTTTAGGTTCTCGCTTTCTTTTTGTTTTGCTTTCGCGAAAGCGAGACAAAAAGAAATTCGTGCGCACTTATTGCCGTAGCAAAACATAACAACCAACCGAGCCTTTGTAACAATATAAAAATCTGATCGTCAAATAACTACCCAACAGCCACCCATGTTATTCACACAAGAACACCAACCACACTGGCCCCTAGTTTCAAAAATCTTATTTAGAGGTATCTTTCTATTTCTAGTAGGATATATAGTGATGATGCCTAGTCGGTTTTTACTCCGTCCCATATTGGTTTGGATGGGAGAACATATTTTTAACACAACTGGAAGATTAACGCTGTTATCTACTGGTAGTGGAGATGACACCATGTCTTGGTTGGCTTTGGCCTTGCAGCTTTGCATTACTGTAGTGGGAACATTAATATGGTCCGTTATGGATCGCAAGCGTATTTCTTATAACAAATTATATTTCTGGTTCCGCATCTCTTTACGTGGTTTTGTTGCCTTTTTCATGATGGTTTACGGATTTGCAAAAGTCTTTTTAGTGCAGTTTTCAGAGCCTACATTAGTCGATTTATTGCAACCACTAGGCGAAATGTCGCCTATGGGACTCGCCTGGGCTTATATGGGTTTTAGTCCAACCTTTGGAATTTTTACTGGTTTACTAGAAGTAACCGCTGGTATCCTATTGATCTCAAGACGCACACAAACTCTAGGTGCATTAATGATAGTTGGGGTAATGACGCATGTTGCGATCATGAATCTATGTTTTGATATACCCGTTAAAATATTTTCTATACACTTATTATTAATGGGCTTAGTTCTTTCCCTAAGTGATAGCAAACGTATTCTATATGCGTTTTTTAGAAGAGCTGATATTGCCCTGCCCTTATATTATCATCCTATCAAACAAAAATATTATCGCGCGATACGTGTTTTTAAAATAATTAGTCTCACAATGATTCTGATAGGTGTGCTGGCATTGAGGTTTCTTATTTACATAGAACAATCAAAAGGTGACAGAAGAGATGAGTTTTACGGAATTTGGGAAGTAGAAACTTTTGTAAAAAATGGCGATACGATCCCTCCACTAACCACAGCCAGTGCACGATGGCGCTACCTCATCATGGAATCAAAAGACCGGGCAACTATTAAATTTATGAATGATAGTCTGGGTGCCTACCATTTTAAAGTGGACAGTACCACGACTAACGTTTCTATTTATAAACGCAATGATGATGAAGTATTCCACAACTTCAAACTTGTAAAAACCGACAGTCTTAAATTACAAATCAAAGGAAAAATAGATTCAGACAGCCTAGAAATTTATTTTAAAGCTAAAAACCTAAAAGAAATCATTCTAATTAATCGCGGTTTTCACTGGATCAATGAGAGTCCTTATAACAGGTAAAGAGCCTGAGCTCATTTAAAAAATCCCTTTCTTAATAGAGAGGGATTTTTTTTGATTCGTGTTTTTAGGTTCTCGCTTTCTTTTTATTTTGCTTTCATAAAATTTAAGTAAGTGAGTAATTAAGCAGGAGTAAAAAGCTCCTCGCCTAAATAGGTGAGGACAGATGTTCTCGCAGCAACAGCTGGGATAACATCAGGAGTGGTGGATGCGAGGCTTTATAATTTCTAAAAACAAATTATTCTCCCCTATATTTTAATTTTATCGCTTGTGATTTAAACATTTATTATTGAAAATTTAAAATTTAACATCCTCTACACTTGTAGAACTGAATAATTGTTCTACATTTGTAGAGTTGTATTTAAAAAATTGTAGAAATGAAATTATCAAAAACAGAAGAAGATCTTATGAGTCATTTGTGGAAGCTAGAAAAAGCTTTTATGAAAGACTTGCTTGAAGAATATACAGACCCTAAACCTGCCACTACAACTATCGCTACCCTGTTAAAACGAATGACAGATAAAGGTTTTGTGGGCTATGAAATTTTTGGTAAAAGCCGTCAGTATATTCCTTTAGTGAAGAAAAGCGATTATTTCTCTAAGCATGTAAACGGCTTGATTAAGAATTTCTTTAACGACAGTGCTTCTCAATTTGCTTCTTTCTTTACTAAAGAAACGGACTTAAGTAAAGAAGAGCTGCAAGAACTGAGAAAAATTATTGATCGTCAAATTAAAAATAAATAGACATGGAACATTTCTTAATCAACTCGTCTGTTTGCTTATTTGTACTCTGGCTGGCCTATAAATTATTGCTAGAAAACACCTCTTGGCATCCATTTAAAAGATTTTATTTGATAGGTGCACTAATCCTATCCATGCTTATTCCTTTTATTGTGGTAGAAACGATTGTGATTCCTATGGAAGAAATTCCGTTTATAAATGATGCACAATTGCCTTTTATGGAATCAGGAATAGAACATTCAGTTGTTACTTTCCGCTGGCTTTATATAGGATGGAGTGTTTATGTGGTAGGTGCCTTCATCATGCTTTGGAGGTTTGGTAAGAATTTGTACTCTTTTAAGATCCAACAAGAAGATGAGATCAGTTCTTATGCAACTTACCAGCTTATTTTACGCAATAGCTTTACGGTACCCCATTCATTTCTCAATCGGATTTTTATTTCTAAAAAAGACCAGGAATCCAACAAAATACCAAGGGTTGTTTTAGAACATGAAAAAGCACATCTGGATCAGAAGCATTCGCTAGACGTGCTATTTATAGAATTTCTTTTAATTGCATTTTGGTTCCATCCCTTGTTGTACATCATTAGGTATTCTATAAAGTTAAACCATGAATTCCTGGCTGATCGTGCTGTTTTGAATCAAGGAATTTCAACTAATGCCTATCAAGAAATACTATTAGAACAGGCGACCACTAGTTACGAACAGGCGATGGCCAACACATTTACTTTTCCAATAATCAAAAAAAGATTTCATATTATGAAAACACACACCTCAAATACCAGCCTAGTCTTTAGAAGTCTAGCGCTCATTCCTGTTATCGCTTTACTTGTTATAAGTTGTGGGAAGGAAGAAACAGAGTTTGAAGAAGTAGTTGCATTACCGATAATTTTTGAAGTGGTTGAAGAACCAAATCGAAAAATGATCATCGTTGATCCTAACGATCCAGAAGGGAACATTACTATAAATGGAGCCCCTCATGTGTATAAAATAAACGGAGAACAAATCAATATTTATAATGAACAAGGAGAACTTCAAGATTTTGAAAGTCAAGGCTATGAAGTTATTTCTCAAGAGGGACTTATAGTTGAAGACATCATTGAGATGAAAGAACAAGCACAAACTCACCTCAATGAATTCAACTCCATGATTAAAGACGTAAGAAATAATAAAATGAAAGTTTCTATCAATGGTCAAGAAAAATCTGCTGACGAACTTTTAGAAATAGCAAATGAGGTAACGAAGATTAATGAGCTTAATTTTTCTTTCAATACAATGGATATTAAAAAAGAAAACGGCGTTAAGCACATATACATAACCGATTTGTATACTACAAACGTAAATTTGAGAAAGCATCTACCGCCGCCGCCAGCACCTGCAGCTCCAAGTAAGGATCAAGGATACATCAAAGTAGATGGAAAGATATATCCATACACTTTAAAAGGAAACGACAAGAATTTCTATGATCACAAAGGAGACCTTATAGATGTAACAGGTAAAACTGTAGAATATATAGATCAAAAAGATCTTCCGCCACCGCCGCCACCTATGAGTGCTATCGATTACATCAAATCGCATAAAGACGAATTGAATTATTATTTAGGAGAAAAAAGAATTGGTGCAGAAGATGCTATAAGAATATTGAAAAAGCAAGGTCAGCAAGGAGTTGAAATAAGTCCTGACGCTACCGGTACAAACGCTATAAAAATCAAAGAAACAAAAGAGAATAAAAACCTACTGCCACCGCCACCACCTATGAAAACTAAAGACATCAAAGGTGAAGCATGGAAAAATGTAGAAAAAAGCTTAAAAAAAGAAGCAACTGAAAACAAAACAACCCGAAGGATCATAGGCGATCCTATAGATGTCATCAACATCAACAGAGAAAAATACATGTATTATGTAGATGGTAAGGTTTTGAATTATGAAGAAGCTTTACTCATCGTAGCAAAGAATGAACATTGGAATATTTATAGGACCACCATTGCTGGAAAAACAGCGATGATGATCAACACTTACGATGTGATTTTTGGACCAGAAGAAATTCAAAATCGTGGTGATTGTTAAACTTTGCATCAGTTTTATAGAAAGTTCAACTTTATAAACATTAGTTATGGAACATTTCTTAATCAACTCGTCTGTTTGTCTTTTTGTGCTGTGGTTGTTTAATAAATTAGCCTTATAAAATACCTCATGGCACCACTGGAAACGATGCTACCTACTAGTTACACTAGTTATTTCTATCGCGATACCTTTTATAGTAGTTGAGACTATTATTATTCCAATTCAAGAAATTCCTTTCGTAAATTCTTATAATAGCCATGGCGTTTCGGTAACTCAAGAAATAGTTCAAGAGCAAGAGTTTACTATAAATTGGTTTTATGTATGGATGGCGGTTTATTTCATTGGTGTGATCGTTATGCTTTGGAGATTTAGCAAGAACCTGTGCTCTTTTAGGATCAAAGAAGAAGATGAAGTAACAAATTACAGTATGTATCAATTGATCCTGCGCAAAGGAACTACAGCGCCTCATTCCTTTTTCAATCGCATATTTGCATCTGCTACAGATTATAAAAGTGATTTGATTCCAGAAGCCGTTTTAGAGCATGAAAAAGCACATTTAGATAAGAAGCATTCGCTTGATGTTATTTTGATCGAGTTGTTATTGATTTTCTTTTGGTTCCATCCATTGTCGTACCTCATTAGATACAGCGTAAAACTCAACCATGAGTTCCTAGCTGATCAAACTGTTTTAAATCAAGGAGTTTCTACATCAGACTACCAACAAACATTATTAGATCACCCCACAAGCATTTACCAGCAAGCCATGGCAAATACATTCACCTTCCCAATAATCAAAAAAAGATTTGCTATAATGGAAACTAAAACCTCACGCAGCAGCTTGCTTTTAAGAAGTCTAGCATTTA
>Ga0222644_1000078_pt1 | contig 53408 bp, 54 predicted proteins | sample AntAcemetagen291_FD_179800 | JGI IMG/M metagenome (GOLD analysis project Ga0222644, IMG submission 179800) | Saline water microbial communities from Ace Lake, Antarctica - #291 | ecosystem: Environmental > Aquatic > Non-marine Saline and Alkaline > Saline | place: Antarctica: Ace Lake...
AAGGAGCAAGACACTTCTGCTGAAGGTAGAATCACTCAGACTGACAAGGAGCAAGACACTTCTGCTGAAGGTAGAATCACTCAGACTGACAAGGAGCAAGACACTTCTGCTGAAGGCAGAATCACTCAGACTGACAAGGAGCAAGACACTTCTGCTGAAGGCAGAATCACTCAGACTGACAAGGAGCAAGACACTTCTGCTGAAGGAAGAATCACTCAGACTGACAAGGAGCAAGACACTTCTGCTGAAGGTAGAATCACTCAGACTGACAAGGAGCAAACTTTCGCTGAACTAGCTCATTCTAAGCTAAAACCCTACGTAAACGAGGTTCATTATTCTATCAATAAGAATCAAGAAGATTTAGGACTGAAGAATACAATCTTGGATGAGTACGAAGGAGAAGGACCACTCTCAGGCATTATTTCCGCTCTAAGAGCTACAAAAAAGTCTATACTAATCTTAGGTGTAGACATGCCACTTATCACAACGCAGAGTATAGAGACCTTGATTAAACAACGCAACTGGGACTTACTTACGACCACCTATTATAATAACAAGAGCAACAGATGGGAACCAATGCTGAGTATCTGGGAAATAGAGACACTTCCATGCTTAGAGGAATACTTCGATAATGGCGGACGTTCTATCCAAGAGTTCTTAAACCAGTACGGAAATCAACGAGTACTCATTTCTAGTGAGCAAGAGTTTACGAATGTGAATACGACAGAAGACCTTAAAAAGGTACGTCTAAGCTAAAATTTTCATTAGTCATATTAAGTGGAGTCGAAATGTAAGACAATGAAAATCAATTCCATTCTTCGGCTATGCTCAGGATGATTCTAATGATGTAAACATCTCAATCCAAGATGAAAACGGAACGCTAAAGGTTTATATAAGTAAGAAAAATGTTGGATAGCCTTAAACTTAATCAGGGCAGCATCTCCTTAGCCACTATCTGAAAACTTTTAATCTCATAGTGAGCAATGATATCTTTCACCAAGTTAGTCCGCACTACTAGCAGTAAATTCTTATCATCACTAGACTCGTAATTGCCTATGATATAGTTTACAGCTTGATGGATTCCTTCTCCTTTAAGCTCTAGTTTCCCAAGCTCGTCTAGCACTAAAAACTCAAAATCCTGTTCTTCGAAGGTTTTGATTAATAAGAAATTAGCCATCTTAAAAGAGTCTCTTAGAAAATGATATTTACCCACTCTGGTAGTATTGTCCGCAGCTTCAGAAACTTCTAGTGGAAATCTCTCAGCTGTTTCAATATTGTATAAATACCTCAAATCAGTATCTGAGTCATCTGGACACAAAATACCTTTTACATTATCCCAAGTACCAATCCATTCTTCTAATGCAGAGGTCTTACCTGACCGTATATCACCTGCTAAGATGTAAATCATTATTCTTCTATTTTGAGATGAATACTATACAAAATTGTATCGCCCATGAAATTACGAAGCTTATTAAGTCCTCGTTCTTCTTTATTTTCTTGCCACGCAAGTTTTGTTACTTTTCTAAGATACGGCAATAAGGTGAGTGTTTCGTCCACCTCGGCTTGTACCTTATGCTTTTTACCGTCTAAGAACTTCTTAAAGTATTTCTTAAATAATGGAGCCACTATATAGTACCAAGCTAATAATATCCCGGAACTTCTAAGGAATATAAACAACCAGTTTTTCCAAACCTCGTCACCTTGTTTCACAAAGAAGTAATACGCTGCTATGAGTGCAAAGAAAACCCCAAAAATAACCCACTTTCTCCAGCGGCCTCTTCGCTTCTTGGCTATTCCCACTTCGTCGTCGAATTCTATAGCCTCTATCTGATACTTCACGTTACCCTGATTTACTTCTAGATATCTCACGATATCATAGATGATATAGCCTACCACTATACCCAGTAGAGCATAGAGCCACAGATAAATGGAAATAAGAGCGGTAGATGAGAAAATATTTCCGAGAAAACCCATACGTTCGGTAACATATATACTAAATGAATCTATCGCCTCCCATAAGCTAGTACCATATATAAGTGTGAGCACCAGAAGTTTCTGAGTGGCTGACTCTACCAGAGTAACTACGCCGAGTAGCATGGCACTCCATTTACCTAGACTTAGTTTACTGTATATAAGCCCAGCCATAAAAGCTTGAAAACTTACTGCTAGATAAGATGTAATGGGAGAATGCGGACTTACAGCAAGCTTAATAATCAATACTACCAGTAGAGACCTGAAAATGGTCTTCTTCTTATCTTCTGCGAAATACGCAATAAGACTCACGAGAACGATAGCAAATCCTCCAACAAATAATCCTGTGAACGGAGACTGAATAGCATGTAAGACTCCACCCAAACCAGCTTCGCTCAAAGCCCATAGAGCTGTTAATCGGGAAATAATCTTAGAGTTGCGTTGCACGTGGTCAAAGTTAGGAAAATGCCTCAATTTCACTAATTGAAATTCTAACAGATGTCTATTTAATTTCATACCTGTATAAGCAATGGCTGAATCAATACATAAAGAAGAGAGTTATGACAGTATTAGAATCTATATAAAAGTATATAGTAAACTAATTTAACATATTCTTCCACTCTCTAATCAAAAAGGAATTAGCAAATCTGTGGCAAGTCTTCACCCACAAAAAAAGGAGCACTTCTCAGTACTCCTTCTATATTTTATGTCACGTATATATTACACCGAGAAACTCTCTCCGCATCCACAAGACCTACTAGCATTTGGATTATTAAATTGAAAACCCTTTCCATTTAGCCCATCTGTGAAATCTAATTCTGTACCGCATAGGTACAAGAAGCTCTTCATATCACAAACCACCTTGTATCCGTGGCTCTCAAAAACTTGATCGTTTTCTTGACTCTCATTATCAAAGTCCATCTTATAGCTAAGACCCGAACAACCACCACCAACTACAGATACTCGAATGAAATATTTTTTATCCAGACCTTCTGTCGACATAATTGTGTTCACTTGGCTCGCTGCTCTTTCTGATACTGTTATCATCTTTTTCTAATTATTAATTGTCAGACTACTTCATCCCTAGACTTACCTTGGGGTGACGATTCTACTAGTAATGCTTTTTATTGTCTTCTATTGGTTCTAGACCTTGCTTTACACGGTAGTCATTGATTGCCATTTTGATAGCATCCTCTGCTAATACCGAACAGTGTATTTTCACTGGTGGCAAAGCTAACTCTTCTACTATCTCCATATTGTCTATTTTCATAGCATCATCTACACTTTTTCCCTTCAGCCACTCTGTAGCTAGTGAAGAAGAAGCGATAGCTGACCCGCATCCGAAAGTCTTAAACTTAGCGTCCTTTATCAGACCTGTAGCATCATCTACTTCTATCTGCAGACGCATTACGTCTCCACACTCAGGTGCTCCTACTAGGCCTGTACCTACTGTTTTGGACTCTTTATTTAGTGTGCCAATGTTTCTTGGATTTTGGTAGTGATCGATTACTTTTTCTGAATATGCCATATTTTTATCTAATTATGAGTTTTGAATTTATAGTTTGTAATGCTAAATTGCTGCATCGCATCAATTCTTCATTACATCATTTCATTCTAGCTCGTTTGTTCTATTTTTAAATTCTTAATTTTAAAACTCCTAACTCAAAACTGAGACTTAATGCTCTGCCCACTCTATAGCTTTAAGGTCTATACCGTCCTTAAACATCTCCCACAATGGACTCATATCTCTCAACTTATTCACTGCTGTCTTCACGTGGTCAATAGCAAAATCTATTTCCTCCTCAGTAGTAAATCTCCCTAAGCCAAAACGTAAAGATGAGTGAGCAAGCTCATCATCTAATCCAAGACTCTTAAGTACATAACTAGGTTCCAGTGATGCACTCGTACAAGCACTACCGCTACTTACAGCGATATCTTTAGTACCCATCATAAGACCTTCCCCTTCTACAAATTTAAAAGAAATATTAGCAACGTGAGGAAGTCTATGTTCTGCGTTACCATTTACATATGATTCTTCTATCGTGAGCAACTCCTTTTCAAGTCTATCTCTCATAGCACTTAGTCTAACAGCTTCACCCGCCATTTCATCTTGACAGATTTCACACGCTTTACCGAAACCTACGATACCAGGCACATTAAGTGTACCACTTCTCATGCCTCTCTCATGTCCACCTCCATCCATCTGGCTAGTAACTTTCACTCTTGGGTTTTTACGTCTTACGTATAACGCACCTACCCCTTTAGGTCCGTACATTTTATGAGCCGTAAAACTCAATAGATCTATGCCATCTTCATTTACATCTACAGGAATCTTACCTACTGCTTGTGTAGCATCTGTATGAAATAATATGCCATTCTTTTTCGCTATAGCAGAGATTCCTTTGATGTCTTGCACCACGCCTATCTCATTATTACCGTACATTATGGTAATCAATACTGTTTTGTCTGTGATAGCAGCTTCTAAATCTGAAAGATTAATAAGCCCATCCTCGTTAGGAGATAGATACGTAACCTCGCCTCCCATTTTTTCTACTTTCTTACACGCATCTAATGTTGCTTTATGCTCAGTAGTGACAGTAATCATATGATTCCCTCGGGAAACGTACATCTCATAGACGCCTTTAATAGCTAAATTATTAGCTTCAGTAGCTCCAGATGTGAATATTATTTCTTTGCTAGTAGAACCTATCAAACGAGCTACTTGCTCTCTTGCGTAGTCTACAGCTTCTTCAGCAGACCAGCCAAAACTATGATTTCTACTCGCTGCATTACCAAATTTCTCATTGAAAAATGGAAGCATCGCCTCAAGAACACGAGGGTCCATTGGCGTAGTGCTATTGTTATCTAAATATATCGGAAAATTCATTCTTTATTTTTAATTAGACTTAATCTAATGCAAATATAACCGTTACTAGTCAAGAATGTTTGGGGCCTACATTTGTTTTTTTTATAGGTCAATAAGGGTGACAGAAATATGAATAATAGGTAGGGATGAGTGTCTGAGTAACAGAAAAGCTATATTTGATTGTATAATGAGCTTTAGACTTACACTTATCCCTTTCTTACTTCTGCTTTGGTTATTACTTGCCTCAAGCAGCACATCCATTATCCGAAAATTTCCCTCTTTCAAACTAAGCGATTCCAATGGCCACATTCACTCTGAGAAGCTATTCCAAAATAAAAGAACTCTAGTTGTTGTAAATTATTTAGGATGCTACCACGCTATGAAATTAATGAAAGACTTAGATAGCTTAGCGTTAACGATAGATACCAGCAAATATCAAATTGTAGTAATGCTTGAAAACTCTGAGAATCAAATCAAAGAGTTCTATAGCTCTGAGCAGAACGGTCCATCTGATTTGCGTAAAGATTTTAAAATAGATGCATCTGACTACCTCATTTTAGCACAATGTCGCATCAGAAAACTCCACAGAAATACTAAAAAAGCAACCAGTTGTAATCCAATATCTAAAAAGCTATTCACTGCAGCCTCTCCCACATCTTACCTCGTAGATGAACTAGGAAAAATTCAAAAGAAATCGAAAGGGTATGTCTCACTCTCTCCAATAGACGAAAGGATGAAGTGGCTGAATGATTTGATAAAGGATTAGCAGTTTTTTAAATTTTACAACTCAATGTCTATTCACTTTTACAAATCCTTTCATCTTCATCACAAGATTAGTCAAAGCCGTCACTAGCTGATTTTAACAGTTCCACAAATAGCGTTAAACATCCTAAATAACCTTATCAAAAAATGGTCAAATTAGCCTCTTACTAACTCATAGTTTCAAAAAGGGTTTACTTTTACGTTTTTTATAACTATGCTAAAATTAATCAGAAACATTACCCTCATATATTGTCTTCTAGCGGCAAGTAATTTTACAAACGCACAATCCATAGATCACTGGGAGACCGCCGTAAAAAACACGGATCAGTGGAACTACTTTGTAGGTAATACTGAGCCATCAAATCAATGGATACAGCCTGGTTTTAATGCGAATGCCTGGTCAGAAGGTCAAGGTGGATTTGGGTATGATGATGGTGATGACAACACTACCATAGGAACTACTTCCTCGGTTTACATACGAAAAACATTCAACCTAGTAGACACCTCCGTGATAAAACATCTGATACTCCAAGCGGATTATGATGATGCTTTCGTAGCGTATCTAAATGGCATAGAAATAGCTCGAAGTAATATAGGCACAGTAGGCACTCCTCCTACTTTTGATGCATTGGCTACCACTTTTAAGGAAGCTCGTCTTTATCTGGGTGAACTCCCTGAATCCTACGAGTTTAGACCCACTAATTTTCGCTCATTTATAAAACAAGGCAGCAATACCCTGGCCATACAGATACACAATCAAAGTCTTACTTCCTCTGATTTGAGCAGTAACTTCTTTTTGACTTTGGGTATCAGTGATAATTCAACGAACTACCGCAGTACGCCGACGTGGTTTCTGCCACCCAGCCTAGGAAGTACCTTACCACTTTTTGTCATCACTACAGAAAACAATGCTGAAATCGTAGATGAACCAAAAATAAAGGCACATTTAGGAATAATAGATAACGCGGGACTTAATAATCTAGGAGATGCATATACCGGATATGACGGCGTGATTGGTATAGAAATACGTGGAGCCTCCTCTCAAGGTTTTCCAAAAAATAACTTTGGGTTTGAAACTAGATTAGCAAATGGTGAGAATAATAATGTCACCCTGCTCGATATGCCATCTGAAAACGACTGGGTACTGCATGGGCCTTATAGCGACAAGTCACTGCTCCGTAACTCATTAGCCTACCACATGGGCAGTCAAACAGGGCAATACACCCCGCGTACTCGTCTCTGCGAACTCTATGTAAATAATGACTACCGTGGAGTATATATGCTCACCGAAAAAATAAAACGAGATAAAAACAGAGTAGATATAGCCAAGCTAAAATCTGATGATGTAAGTGGGGAAGAGCTCACTGGCGGCTACCTAGTGCAGATAGATAGAGATGATGCAGATTCAGATATAGATGGATGGTATAGTAACACCTCTCCCACAAAATTCTACTCCTACCACGATCCAAAGGCAGAAGAAATGCAGACGGTACAGCGTGAGTACATCAAAACGTACATCACCAATTTTGAAGAAGACATGGGCTCTGCAGCGTACGTATCAAAATATAAAGACTATATAGATGCACCGTCTTGGGTAGACTACTTTCTAGTGACAGAAGTTGGCAAGCACATAGATGCTTATAAGCTCAGTTTCTATATGCACAAGAAGAAATCTACAAATGGAGGTAAACTTCACTTTGGCCCGCTTTGGGATTTTAATTTGGGTTTTGGCAATTTCGATTATGTGTGCTCCCCAGATCCACAAGGATGGTCCTATGAATTTCAAGGGACCTGTGACAATTCTCATCCGTTTTGGGTAAAGAAACTTACAGATATACCAGAAGTATCAGACCAGATAAACTGCCGCTGGAACCAGCTCAGAAATGGACCACTGCACACGGACAGCCTTATGCAGTATATCGATGATCGACTTACAGAAATGGGAGATGCCCCCGCTCGAAATTTTCAAAAATGGGATATATTAGGAAACTATGTTTGGCCAAATAGCTACGTAGGTGACACCTATGAAGAAGAAGTAGCTTTCCTAAAAAACTGGCTGAGCACCAGACTTACTTGGATGGATGACAATATGCTAGGAGAATGCACTGTAACCTCAGTAGATAATCCAACTTCAAGCTCTCTAGCCACCTCTATATTTCCTAATCCGACTAGCACCTCCTTTTTCCTTGAGATTAATGCTCCTACACTTACAGAAGGAAAAATTCAGATAATAAACAGCTTAGGAATCACAATACTAGAAATCACCTCCACAAAAGCACTACAAAAGATAGACATCTCTACATTAGCAGCAGGAATATATACTGTGAGCGTCTACACTGATGGCAGACTTATAGAATCACAAAAACTTTCTGTTCACTAAAATAGTATACAATGAAACCAACCAACCAGTACCCTAAAAACATGCACTTACTGCTATTACTTTCTTTGATAATAGCGAGTTGCACGAGTGCTCCAAAGCAAAAGACTGAACAAGCACCAGAGACACAAAAAGCTCAAGAGTCAAACACTCTAGATAATTCCGCAGATGAACACGACGAACTACTTACAGAATACGGGCTTATACAGTCTGTAGAAGAAGGAGCATATCCTATGTACACCATCACTGTAAATTTCCCAAAGCAAAAGATGATTCAAACTTTCAATCTAAATGCTGAAGAATTAGAACCTAGAATAGATCAATTGGGTTCATTCGTAGGTAAATATGCCTCCATAAAATATATAAGTACGTTAGACCCTTACCTTATCCAAATAATAAAAGGTAAAAACATGATACTGGGCAGCACCAAAATCGACCCGAAATGGAAGCTAGTAACAGGTAAACTTTTTGGTGCATCAGAAATAACATCAAGCGATTTGCCCGGCACTATACGCGTAAGCAACGAAGCAGAAAATATAAGTTTTAACTACTATGTAAATGACGATTTGGTAGCTATAAATAATACAGAAGTAACAGCCTACTACATATTGAGACCTAACCATACCATTACGTCTATAAACCTACCAGAGAAAGAAATAAAAAAAGAGACTGCAGTGAAAACTACTGAAGATTCTGAAGAAGAGTATCCAAGTGGCACTATGATGGTAGATAATAGCTACCTGATTCTACAATCTACCACCAGCTACTCTGCCGCTGTGTTTACTGCTAAACATGCGAGTAAGCAACTTGGTGCTGCTTTAAATCTGAGAGGGTATATTTTTGATTTCAAAGAAGGACTAAAAGATACTACAGTATGTGGATGTGGAGATATCCACGGGTATGTACCCCGCGGCAGATTCGATGATGGCAACTATGTAAGCATAGAACATACCGATGCTTTCACTGAATTCACAGACGGATACTACATAGTGGTAGCCGGGAGTGGGAAAAGAAGCACTCTAAAACCATTGTTAGCTAAGGCGAAACAGTTTTATAGTGATGCATACGTCAAAGATGCTGAGGTCTATATAGGCTGTATGCATTAGGTATACGATACCATCTGATATTAAACGTTTTCATTGTTAATACTCTAATTATTATTCTTGAAATGACTCGCTCACCAAGGGTTAGAGAGTCTCTTGGAAGTCCTAATATGAATGCATAAAAACTAGATTTGAATATTTTTTTGGATTAACTATCCATTGGTTCGTGTCCCCACGAACTTGTACATTTGCTTTGTAAATAATGCGACTAAACCATTCCAAACTCGTCAAACTACTAAAAACGGCATATTCTGCTAAGAAAGCAGCTTCATTAGCCTACATAGGTCACGCTAAGTCTGTCAAAAATCCAGAGCATAAAATAGCCATTAAGCAAATAGAACTGGACGAGTGGGAACATAGAACAGAAGTGCTCAAAATTATGAAGCAGTACGAAATCCTTATTCCCAAATGGTTAAAATTTAAGTTTTAAGTCATACGCGTGACTATAGCTTCCAGCTGTTTTGTGATAGAAAAATTTATGCCCTACTACTCTGTAGGAGTGCTAGAAAGTGGCAATGTATGTGAGTACTTCGTCATGAGGAAATACTTCCGTAGCTTAGGAATAACGGAGCATGACGAGATTCTATATCAGATGGCTATCAAGGAAAAGGAACATGAAGTATTTTACCTACAAGCATTAGCAGACAATGGCTCATTACCCCTATTCGAAATACTCTTTGGCTGGGGAAAAGTGAAAAAGAAAAACGATGTAGACTTTGAAAACTTAAAGACTGTGGAGCAGAGTGACAACTATTGCAACATGGAATAAAACTCCTTTACTAACTGTCTAATATTCAACTTGAGAAGAATAGCATATATAGCAACTTACCTAGTAGTGATAAGCAGCGTGGCCCAAGACTCTATTACTATCATCCCTTCCTGGGGAGTACATAAAATAGAACTTAATAAGGCCTACGGGGATAGTTTCAGCTTCAATAAAATACGCTTCTATATCTCTAATGTGAGATTTTATAACGAGGAGATTAATGAAGACTACCTGCCCCAGAAACAGGCTTATCTAATGGACATCAGTAATGCACAAACCCTAAAAATACCTACGCCAGATTCATTTTATTTTACTCATATAAAATTTACTCTAGGCATAGACAGTACCACCAATAGCCAAGGTGCTCTTTCTGACGATCTAGACCCAATACACGGTATGTATTGGACATGGCAGAGCGGATATATTAACACGAAAATAGAGGGATTGCATGGTGATGAGAAGTTTACCTTTCACCTTGGAGGATATTCATATCCATATAATGCTTCGCAGGATGTCATGCTTTCTCTGACTAGCAAAACGCTAGCATTTCAACTTCAAGCTATAATCACTATAGACCAGTGGAGTATAATGAGACCTTGTAATGAAGCGGTTAATCTTTCCAAGAAAATAGCTCAATCCTTTAATTCAAAATGAAGATTCTAGCATTCCTCTTTTTGAGTTTAGCATGTTATTTTTCTTCTTCTGAAATCATAGGACTAAGACCTTCTCACTTCCCAAAACCAAACTATTCATTCAATAGTTCAGCAGAGAGTATACTACTAGGGCGAGCTCTATTCTACGACCCTCTACTCTCCAAGGACGGTACGATCTCCTGTGCCAGTTGTCACTCTCCATATAATGCTTTTGCCCATACAGACCACGCAGTAAGTCATGGCATAAGTGACAGTATAGGTACTCGAAATGCTCCCGCACTATTTAACCTAGCATGGCAAAGAGAACTCATGTGGGACGGAGCTATAAACCATATCGAGATGCAAGCACTTGCACCTATTTCTCACCCAAGAGAAATGGGGGAATCACTACCCAATGTGTTGAGCAAGCTGCAAAAAAGTAGTATTTACCCTCCACTATTTCACGCTACTTATGGAGACACTTCCATTACCAGTCAGCGAATGCTAAAAGCTCTCTCTGCTTTCCAACTTTCACTAGTTTCTGCAAATGCTAAATACGACCGAATAGTTCAAAAAATAGATTCATTTACATCTCAAGAAAAAGCAGGTTACCAGCTATTTAAAACAAGCTGCAACTCGTGTCATACTGAACCCCTATTTACAAATCATACCTTTAAAAACAATGGTTTAAAAATGGACCCAGAGATAAAAGATGTAGGCAGATATGCGGTCACACTGCAGGCTGCAGATAGCTTTCTCTTTAAAGTACCAAGCTTAAGAAATCTAAGTTACACCTATCCGTATATGCACGACGGTAGATTTCAAAAAATAAATGAGGTACTAAATCATTATACAGATGGAATACATAACACCATTCATTTGTCTAAAGAACTGCAACAAAGTATAAAGCTCAGTTCTACCGAAAAAGTGGATCTCACCGCTTTTCTTCTTACGCTTAATGATCAAGAATTTATACTTAGTAAGACGAATAAATATCCAATTAAAATATTAAAACCAGAACAAAAATGAAAAAATCACTTCTTATCATCCTAATGAGCATCAGCCTATTAGGCCAGTCTCAAGTAAGCCCTGCAGTATCTTCTTGGCTTCAAAACACAACAGAAACTGGATTTTATTATCCAAAAGGCAACCCCACTTTAGTAGCTAACAGTATTCTAGTAAATTGCCAAAAAGTAGAATACTCAGCGGACTTTGTGTATGTGACTGCTACAGGTATTCCCTCCTATCCTACAGGACCATTTAGTGATGGCAATCCTAGCCAAGCAACCAACCAAAACGGTATTTATAAAATCCCACTAAACCCAACTGCAAATACTGGTACTCTAATGACTACCACAGGTGGTAATGTGGGAATATTCATCAACGGAGTAGCACTATTTGACTACAGAGATGGAGTAGCTTGGGATCCAATTACAGGAGCTTTGTGCGGCGGTCCGGGTAACCCACGCTGTTCAGGAGGAGTGGGAGCTACTCAAGACTGGAACAGAGATGCGATACCTGCAGAGAAAGAAGGTTTTGATTGTGCTAAAGGCCATCCAGCTATGGGAAACTATCATCATCACCAAAACCCTTCTGCATTCAAACTAGATCTAAATACAACTTCGGAAATATGTAATTTATATGATGCAGAAGGTCTGTATGCTATAGATAGCAACAGTCACTCACCTCTGATAGGGTATGCATATGATGGCTTCCCAATATATGGAGCATATGGCAATGCCAAAAAAGATGGAACAGGAGATGTAGTAAGAATAAAATCTGGTTACAGCCTTAGAAATATCACAACTCGTACCACTAAGCCTGATGGTAGTACTTCTGACGCAGGACCGTCTGTAGATGGCACTTATTTCTTGGGATACTTTAGAGAAGATTATGAGTTTAAAAGCAATGCAGACGAGGCTTACTTAGACGAGCACAATGGTAGATTCTGTGTAACCCCAGAATACCCAGAAGGAACATATGCCTACTTCTGCACCGTAGATGAAAATTGGAACTCAGCATATCCGTATGCTATAGGGCCGACATTTTTCGGAATAAGTGAGAATAGAAAAGTAACTACAGTATCTGAAACTACAACGGTTTATACACCATCTACTAATTCTATAAGCAGATTAAAGGCAAATGATATCACACTGTATCCGAATCCAGCTACAGACCTTATAGCCATACAACTAAACGGGCTTAATACATCTAATGTAACTATAAGACTGATAGACATAATGGGAAAAGAAATAAGCCAAACCACAGTAAGACCAGGTAGCACCATAGCATACTATGATGTGCAAGCTGTATATGAGGGCACTTATATCCTTGAATTCACTGACGGCAATGCTACTTTTAGCAAAAAAGTAGTGATCACCAGATAAGCTAAAACAGCATAAAAAACCATCAGAAAGATGCCCAACTTTGGGCATCTTTCTTCATAAATTATACTCCACATGAAAAAACATACTTGGATTCTATTACTTACTATACTTAGTACGAATTTTACTCAGGCTCAGACACCAAACATCCTGCTAATCATAGCAGATGATCTAGGCAGAGATGCTCTAAATAGTTTCGGGCAGTCTACTCTGATGCCTAACACTCCTACGCTAGACAGCTTGCGAGCTATAGGTATCTCATTTGACAATGTATGGGGTACGCCCATGTGTACATCCACTAGAGCCAGCATGATGAGTGGACTACACGGCAATAAAACTGGAGTTCAAGGCACACCAGGAGACCTAGACACGATACACACTTCCGTACTCAAACGAATAACACAAAGCCAAAATGCAGATTACGCAAAATCTGTGATAGGCAAGTGGCATATCTCTTCTAGACCTGTAGATCCTGACCATCCTATTAAAACTGGAGCAGATTATTATGTTGGTTTTTTAGAAGCATTCCCTAACACGTATGACGTATGGGACAAAACCGAGAATGGAGTAACTGCAGAAGAAAATTCTTATGTGACTACCACACTGACTGACAAAGCTATAACATGGACACAAGCTCAGACTAAACCTTGGTTTCTATGGCTTGCACATGCCGCTCCTCACACTCCATTCCATGTACCTCCTAGCCATATGTATACCATAACTAGTACAAATAATAATTTGCAAAAATTCATCGCAATGATAGAATCTTTGGATTACGAAATCAATAGATTGCTTGCCAGCTTGTCGACTGAAGAAAGAGACAACACTATTGTGATATTCTTAGGAGATAATGGCACCGGAGGACAAGTACTCCGGGATTATCCTGCGGGTCACGGCAAAGGCACCATCTACGAGGGTGGTATAGGTGTGCCTATGATTATAGCTGGGAAAGGAGTAACTAGAAAAGGAGAACGAGAATCTGCTCTTATTAATCTAACAGATGTACATGCTACCATACTAGATATAGCAGACGTACCTATGAATGGCGGATTAGGAAATAGTCTTAGTTTCAAACACCTACTCACGGGCAATGCTGGAAACACCAGAGATTACAATTTTATGGAATTCAAAGATGGAGCAGACTACTACTGGTCTGTATGCAATGCTCAGTACAAACTAATCCAACTAGCAGATGGCTCTAAAGAATTTTATGACCTAACCATTGACCCTTTCGAAAATAGTCCAATAAACATGACTTCTCTTTCTACGGAGGTTCAGACTATAGTAGATGATCTAGAAGACGAATCTGAAACTACTCGCAACTCATGGTCGTGTAGAGACTATATCCAAAATGGAGATGAAGAAGGCATAGACTGCGGTGGGAGTAATTGTACTCCATGTGAGCTAAGTACAAAGGGTCTTTCAATAAATACTATTCAGGTATACCCAAATCCAAGTAACGGTAAACTAACTATCACAGCAGATGAACCTATCTCATTAGTACGTGTTTACACTACTCTAGGTAAGCTGGTCTATGAACAAAAAATATCAAGCAATTCTGCTTTAGTAGATATCAGTCAACTAAATGCAGAATTATATCACATAGAGGTAATGACAAAATCCACCAGTACGTATCAATCAATTTTAAAATTATAGCTACCAAGGTCATCGTTGTTCACAAGCAATAAGATGTATTATTGCCAAATGGATTTTAAACCAGCTAATAACATTCAAGATCTTCAGTACTTTGGGGAATTTGGTGGAGTAAACCCCTCAATTTCTGACTCGTCTACTTATACGTTTTTGTCTGCAAAAACAATGTTTGATACATTCGAAGGCAATGCGAACGGATGTTATCTATACTATAGACACTCATCTCCATCTAACCTTTATTTAGGCGAGGCAGGGCAAACGCATTAAAACTTCATGAGATTCAGTGCTTTAATGAGGTAGTGGTTATCCCATCCTGCTTTTAGTCTTTTACCTTTCACGCCTGATTTATTGGTTTTTTCATTTTTGAGTAGGTTTAAAGCAATTTTGTTTAGAATAGAGAAGTTCTGAGAAGCGTTTTTAAGTCTTTTACGCGAGGCATCTTCACCGAAGGCAACATCTAACGTCCAGTGTAAGCTGTTTTCTATGCCCCAGTGGGATCGTATGCACTTTGCAAAATCTTCAGCACTTCCATCAAGACTAGAGATGTAGTACCGCGTGCTGCATTCTGTTAGCTTATCGGAGTTTTTAAATTCTCGGACGCTATCCACCTTGATTATAGAGGTTAGGTCCTTCCACTTATCTGCATCACGTATAAAGTCTAAACCAGTTAAGCAAGTACATGTTCTGGTTTCTATTCTGCCATGGCCAATATCACTTTGAGTATATTTTTGGGTAGGTTTAGCCACTTGACATTCACCGATTATATCTTCTAATAGCATAGCTTGATTACCTTTCACAGCTAAGATATAGTCAGCTTCGTTTTCTATAATATCTTTTGCTATTGTTTTCTGACAGCCCATGGCGTCTATAGTAATAACGGTATCCTTAATTTATAGTAACTTCAACAATTCAGGTATGGCAGTAATTTCATTGGACTTTTCACTCACCTTGACTTGTCCTAAGACCAGATTGTTTTTTGATGCCCAAGCACTTACCATGTGCACTGGAGACTTGCCTCCACTTGATTTAGCTCCTTTTATTGTCTTGCCATCGATAGCAATGACTTCTCTAGGTTCTAATTGAGAAAGTGAACTCACCCACTCTATAAAACAACTCTCAAATATATCGCTGTCTAAGTTTGAAAAAACACGGTTAAAAGTATCGTGAGAAGGTATACCATTAGATAAATCAAGAAAAGTAAGCAGAAACTCTTCCTTTACCGGGGCGTACTCCTGCATTTGATTCCAGGTTTCTGCCCCACAAAGGACTGAAATAGTCCCAATGAGAAGGATGCTCTCCAAGTCATAAAGCTTATTGTGCTGGCGTATAAAGTCTGGTATCTGACCGAAGACGGTCTTTAGTTTAGTGGCTTCTTTCATTCTGTATACTTTGCTGATAATCAGCATAATATACAGAAATATGAATGAATATAAAATTATACTTATCTGATAATCAGATATTTATAAGGAAATATTGTACATTAGGTTTTAATGCGTTTGCCCTGCTTCCTAAATAGTATACCTACTTTCACTAATTACTATTCACTACTTTTGCTCTGATGCAAAAAATAGAGCATATAGGCATAGCGGTAAAAGATATAGTGGAGAGTAACAAGCTTTTTGCTAAACTGCTAAACACCGAGCACTACAAAATGGAGGAAGTAGAAAGCGAAGGTGTGATCACCTCGTTTTTTCAAGTTGGAGATGTAAAGATCGAGCTTTTACAAGCTACTAAAGAGTCAAGTGCTATCCACTCCTTTATAGAAAAAAAAGGAGAAGGAGTACATCACATAGCTTTTGCGGTAGAGGATGTCAATTCTGAATTAGCTCGACTAAAATCTGAAGGATTTGATGCCATACATCAAGAAGCAAAGGACGGTGCCGATGATAAAGTGATAGCCTTTTTACATCCTAAATCAACCAACCGAGTTTTAACCGAAATTTGCAGTGATAAAAATGTTACAGAATAAAAATGTTCGTCTCTTCTTAGGTCTATTTGGCGTAGCTATACTAGGATATATAGTATGGAACGTACGCTCAATTATCTACTATTTTTTCGCAGCAGCGATTATTGCTTTTTTAGCACGTCCTCTTATGACCTTACTTAGTAAGGTGAAAATAAAAAACTGGGAAATACCAAATTGGCTAAAGTCTAGTCTCGTGTTAGTCGTATTTATCTTTATTGTCATAGGGCTCTTTCGACTTCTTATCCCCACAGTAGTGGAGCAGGCACATATCATCTCAGAAATAGATGCAGATAATATAGTAGCTAGAATCCAACCGCAGATAGAATCTGCATCACTTTGGATAAAAAAGGCCAATGTAGACGAGGCCGAACTCCAAAATATAATCAAACGTGAAGTGACTGATATATTCAGCATGGGAGACATAGGCAATTATGTAAAAGGAATACTAAACGGCATAACAGGATCTCTGATAGCGGCTTTCTCCATACTCTTTATCAGCTTCTTTCTCATAAAAGACGGTAGCATAGTGGATAATGTGTTAGCGGGGATAACACCGGATAAGTATCTGGATAAAATTAGAACAATATTTAATGAAACCAAGGACTTACTGACTCGCTACTTTGTAGGCGTAATCATTCAGATAAGTATAGTCATGATAGTCATCACTGTAGGTCTCACCATATTGGGAGTAAAAAATGCGTTACTCATAGGTTTCATAGCAGGTATCTTTAACATCATACCCTATATAGGTCCACTTATGGGTGCCTTAGTAGGTGTCAGTCTGGCTGCTACAGGCCAATTAGAAGCTCATCCAGATTTAAACCTTACCTCCTTTGTACTCACCGCTCTTATTCCATTCGCAGTAACACAGGCTCTCGACAACTTCCTACTTCAACCTTTGATATTTTCCAAAAGTGTAAAAGCACACCCACTAGAGATATTTCTAGTCATACTAGCTGCGGGTTCTCTGGCAGGCGTGGCAGGGATGATCGTGGCAGTACCTGCCTACTCATTTATAAGGATAGTGGCTAAAGAATTCTTTAATGGTTACAAAGTAGTGCAGGGGTTGACGAAGGATTTGTGATGCGTCAGAAAACACTCTTCTTATTCCTTTTGTAGTTCATTTAATCGGTGTTACGGCACTTCCTATACTTATAATTGTAATTGGGATTGACCGTAATCTAGAAATGTTATCAGGGCTACTAGTCCTAATCGTATACTAAGTTCTGATATACTGCACAATTAAATATTACAAGAAATGGAGAAACTCTTATACTTAATTCTTAATCACTCTCTCCGTATACCGCTGATTTCCCATCCGTATTTTTAAAATATAACTGCCTTTAGCTAACCGAGACAGTCTCACCTCTCCAGCTTGTGCAGTTTCTATTCTCTCTACTATTCTTCCAGAAATATCCAACACCTCAATCGTAGATGCAGCATCTACTTGTAGCGTGAATTCTCTGTATGAAGGATTAGGGCCAATTTTATAGGGCTTCTCTTGAGAAATTTGGCTGACATCTGCCCTATCACTACAAAGCATTTTATACATGAACTTGGCACTTGCATCTATTGCTTTTTCACTCTCTCCTGGCAGTAATAAATAACTCACATGCACATTACTATTAGGCACGGTGACAAGCTCGCTTATCACACCTCTAGCTTGTGCTATACTATCCAGTACGTAGCTACCATCTAATCCAATGATGTTTTGACCAAAAACATTAGCAAAACCTGACTTATAAGGCACCGTAGGATCCATATCATCATGATAGCTAAAGAGTGCTGGATCATCACTATCTATCCAGTCTGCCTTATTCAGGCCACCTGAAAAGTTTATTACGCCCTGTATCGGGATAGCTGAATTAGCATTGGTCACACCGTCTATAGGACCATTATCATCTAACTTACTACCTATACCTGCTGGTATATCATCCCCAAAATCTAGCATAGCTGTATGCAGTGCCATTATGCTACCTGCAGATACACCTCCTACAAAAAACTGTGAGGTATCTATACCGTACATATTATCTTTTCGTGCATCATCTACTAAAAAAGACAATGCAGCTCTCATATCTACTACCGTCTTTACTACGACCTCCTCCATCTGCTCTGCTCGAGGAAAAGGAAACAGTGGAAGGTCATACAGTCTATAATCTATAGATACCGCAACAAAACCTCTTTTGGCATATTCTTTACAGAGCTCTGCTATATCTTTTCTGGTGCCTACAATAAAGCTTCCGCCAAACCCCAAAACTATTGTTGGTCTGTGAGAAACTGCATCTCCAGATGGTTCGTATATATCTAGAAAAAGATCCACGGTATCTCCACCGATAGTCTCTCCTTGAGAATACTGAACATCTTCCGCAGTAAGCACGTCTGTAAATAATGCCGTACGATAACGGACACCATCACAGCTACTGTGATCTTGAGCGTGAGTAGAAAAAACACCACTCAGCAAAGCGAGTATAAATAAAACAACATTATATTTCATATTTCAAATGTAACACAGAAAATACATTAGCTGTTTCTCCTCATGTCATAAAAAAACCTGTACCCAAGCTAGTTTGTATATTGCGATCGAAATACGGTTAAATATGCGTCATATTATATTTTCTATAGTACTTTTCTATACTGCAATAAATCACTGCTCAGCTCAGTCCTACAATAGCACTAACGTAGGCATTAACTTTTATTTAGGGACTAGTAATCTCATGGGAGACCTTGGAGGAAGTAACTTTATAGGGAGTAGAGGCATCTGGGACTATGATATAAGAGCCAGTCAGATAGCCGCAGGTTTTGGAGCTACACTTTATATGGGTGGCAGTTTCAGTATAGGAGTAAATACACTTTTCACTCGCCTCGCTGGTAAAGATGAGTACTCTAAACAAGACTATCAAATGGAACGAAATTTATCCGTACGCACCGACTTAATAGAAGCTGACTTATTAGTAGAGTACCGTCCTTTTAGCAGAAGTAAAGGCTTCAATAGATTCTACATATATAGTGGACTAGGTGGTATGTACTACCAGCCAAAAGCAAAGCTAAATGACGACTGGTACAAGCTACGCACTCTAGGCACAGAAGGTCAATACCTGGATGGCGGGTCAGGACCATATAAAGAAATAGATGTAGTCATCCCCTATGGACTAGGGTATAAATTTAGGCTAGGTAAAAGCACTTCAATAATACTTGACTTAGGTTTCAGAAAGACATTTACAGACTACATAGATGATGTAAGCACAGTATATGCAGACCCTACGGCTCTATCATCAGAAAACGGAAATGAAGCAGCTATCCTGGCTGACCGCTCTTCTCCATTAAACGATATCGGAAACCCAAGAGAAAACTCTGACAAAAAGGATAGCTATCATGTCCTGTCCTTAAAATTCGAATATATACTAGGCGGCAGAAGCGGTGATGGATGTAATTATAATCGAAACCCACCTAAGACTCGAAGTACTCGGATAAATCAGAGAAAAATGTTCACCAAGTAATCCAAAGTGAAGAAAACACTTCTTTGAGTAATAATATGAACTGCGTCTACAATCTAAGATAGGTCTTTCTATCCCATGTCATAGGGGCTCAACACTATGGAAATGATGTAAAGGATTATTCTTTTTCCAGTAGGCCTTAGTTTCAAAAGAATATGTGAACAAATGGACATGTTACCTCATTGATGAAGTAGTACCCTCTAAACGTAAGTAGAGAATTAAAAATCCGAAGCGAAGAATGTTTAGGAGGTAGTAAACTCTTGTATATTTTTATAGATTAAAAACACACAAGAGTCAAACAGAAAACTCCGCCACAGCAGTATTCTTTTTTTTAGGCACGGTTCTTGAAATTGAGTGACATGCACACATATGCTCAATTGATTACGAAAAAACTCCATTTTATAACATTTATACTCTTATTTTACTACGCTCCCTTTTGCTCAAGACTATGATATCAATTCATATAAGTTCAGGTATCAAAAATACAAAGGATTTACACTGAGTCCATCTTTAAATACTGGAAGCAATCACCGATTTAATAATGATAATAATCAAAACAGACCTAGTCCCGGTTTTACGAATATCAATACTTGGTCTGCAAACCTGAACCTCAACGCCAATTATTTCGAAAACATTAATTTAGAAGAGCTCCAGCAGTCTACTAGAATAAGCAGCGGGAACGACTTAAGGTGGAGAATGGCGAAACGCGTAAGCTCTGTGGGACGCTTAAACTCATCTAATAACGATCTTTCAAATCGTTTCAATGCTAATTATCAGAGGACTACCAGAAACTATCAAACGAATAATACGTTTAGGTACCGAAACTTATTCTCTAGTTTATCATCCTATATCCAACTAAACATAACAGATGACAATCAAATCAAAGAGGACCTGTAAATTGATAAACTGCAAAATATTTCCACTTCGATAAGTGCTTCAATTCGCCGAGGTAAAGGCAGAATAGATAACGTTACAGACCTGATACAAGCTCATTTTATATTAGAAGACCTGCGTCTAAAAAAAAGGAATAGAATACAATGGTGATTAATTAGAGCAAGTTGCTCAAAGAATAACGTATATCCGAAATTAACGCTACCTAGACTTTCGTTTTAGAACGATAGACCAACTCACTATGTTAGATAGTGCAATAAGCAGTGCAGGGATAGCGTCAGAAAAAGATATGAAATACTTTGCAACGCTAAATGACAATTGGCTTTACGGTAACAATCTAGGAAGACCTACTGGGAAAAGGTGGAGTTATTACTACACTCTTGGTGTTGAACTATTTGGAGAACGCACAAAGGACCTCAGACGATTAAATTTCGGGGACACAATAATAAATAATATATATATGACCTCAGTTATGAAAATACTCATTCACTTACTTCAGATTTTTCAGTAGAATATTTGAATGTAAAGCAACAATCATGGAAGGTGCAACAGTCATTTTCTACACGACTAGATATAGGTACATCACTCACGACTAAACATAGTAGAGGAGAGATTAATGACTCCAATTTCATCCAACCTGAACGCGAAGAGTTCAATCCAACCTATGAATTCACGCCAACAATCAACTTATCTGCAAGTTGGCAACATCTATATCAACCAAATTCACGAACATATTACATCGCAAATATTTCTCCTAGAATCAGTTTTGAAGACACCCGTTATAATGAGCCTTCTGGTGCAGATTGGTATGATCGAGAAAATAATCTTTTTCCTGAGGTCCAATTTGATTTTAATTATTACAAATGGCTACACCCTCAACTAGGAATAAATATGAGAGCGTCTGCTAGGGTAACTTACGAACGTATAAATGATGGTCTGATAGAGCCTACTAGGAATAACGTACATCTTCTGCATAATGCATCCATAGGAGTCACCTACCAGCTATACTAGGAAACAAGAGAACTGAAACTCTAAATCAAGAAGTTAACTTGCGGAACAAGTTAACTTCGTCTAAATTTTTAATTTATAAACTTCGATAATGAGCCTCCGATTATTCACAAGGATTACTAGCTACTAAACTCATTCATAGCTCCGTTTAGTCCTTTGATAATCCAAGACTCAATGGCTTTACAAGCTCTATCTTTTTGTAACACAACTTCTATCTCTTCATCTTTGGCCCATTGACCAAGTACGTGTTCTATCTGTCGGCCTCTAGGGTAGTCTCCACCTGCACCAAAGCGAATACGATCATACGTATCTCCTCCCAGCTCTGCCTGTATATCCTTGAGCCCATTGTGCCCTCCTGGACTCCCCTTGCCACGGATACGAAGTTTGCCTACATCTATGGCTATATCATCTGTGATTACGAGCATATTTTTAGGGGCTATCCGCTCTGCACTCATCCAGTGTTTAACTGCTTTACCGCTCAGATTCATATAGGTAGTAGGCTTGATACATATAATCTGTTTGCCTCTGAGTTTAAACTTAGCTACGTTAGCTAGTCTTCCTGAATCCCACTCACCACCGTGCTCTTTCACCCACTGATTTAGCACTTCAAAACCAATATTATGACGAGTATTATCGTACTCTGGGCCTATGTTTCCCAATCCTACTATTAAAAATTTCATCAGATCTAGTTCTTTATTTAGTCGTGACTTTATCCAACTCCACATTAGTTGATATTTACTATTTCTGTTTTAGCTGCCTTGCGAGCGGGATATATAGATATGAGATATCCCAATACACTCACTGTGGCCAGTGTAAGTATTATATCTCGTGGTATCAAAGCTACTGGATACTCATCTACTATACCGTTGTCCATAGTGATAAACCCAAACTGCTGCTGAAGGAACACTAATAAGACAGCCAAGAGAACTCCTATCCCTCCACCTATGACCGCTATATAACTGCCTTGCCATAAGAATACTTTCCTGATGACAGACTCTGAAGAGCCCATACTTTTGAGTATTCCGATATCTTTTTTCTTATCCAATACTAGCATTATAAGTGACCCAAAAATATTAAACGATGAGATAACAAGAACAAGAGATAATATTGCAAAAGTGAACCACTTCTCACTCCTAAATATCTTATAAATTAACTCATTATTCTCTTTACGCGTCTTCACTCGCCATCCTATACCTAGAGACTGCTCTAGTTTTCTCTTCACTGCTTCAGACTCTTGCTCATTGTTCAGATTAAGTTCCAGCGAACTTACCTGACCTGAATAGGTCAGTAAATCCTGAGCAAAATCCAATGAAGTGATAAACACTTCGTCATTTACATCTTCCTTTACCAAAAACACACCACTAGCTCTCAGGTACTTGGTACTCAGAGATGCCATTGGATTCAGTGAATTGTACTCTACATCTCGTCGAGGAACAAAAACAGAGACTAACTCTGGACTACCTGGAAAAAGGTTTAACTTAGAGGATAATCCTCCTCCAAAAACTCCAAAATAACGTGAACTATCTCCTAGATTAAATTGGCCTAGCACTAAAACTGAATCAAACTTAGCCGACTCGTAATTTGCACTAACTCCTTTAATTTTAGCTATTTCTTGGTGTTCGTCATATTTAATAACGACCTTCTCTTCCAACACCTCAGATAAATTACTGATTTCAGGAATTGCTGCTATTTTGTTTTTTAGCTCATCACTATACTCGAAGGTTTTACGACCTTCAGCAGTGATTTGGATAGCTGGGTCATAGTTATCTATGAGGCTTTCTACTAGATTTTCTATTCCATTAAATGTACTTAGTACTATAATCATAGCAAAGGCTCCTATTCCAAAACCCAACATTGCTATTGCCGTTATAATATTGATAGCGTTTATCTTTTTTTTAGAAAAAAGATAGCGGTAAGCTATAAAAAGCGGAAGTCTCACTTCTCTCCTATATCCAGATTATCTAGAAGCTTATTGATACGCTGTGCGTGATCCATGGTATTATCCAGATAAAAATTAAGTTCTGGTATTTTACGAATACGCTTGCCTATAACCCTAGCTAGTTCTTGACGAATCTCTTTATTGTGAAACTCAATAGTCTTAAGACTTTTATCTTTATCCTTAGAACCTAGTATACTCACATAAATCTTTGCAATACCTAAGTCAGCCGTAGCTACTACCTCCACCACAGTGACTAACTCACCTGGGAGTATTTTCTGACTAAAACGAGAAAGCAGCGGGGCTAAGTCCCGCTGCATTGCTCGTGATATTTTTTCTGTACGTATACTCATTATCTAAGAGTAAACTCAGAAGTACCCATTTTGTGATCTTCGCTAAATACATTAACTACATATTTACCCGCAGTCATTCCGACGGTCTTAGGAATCGAAAAACTTCCTTTTTCATTTCCATTTTGGAAATTCACTGCCTTCTTCAATGTGTAAAGTCGCTCTCCTCCGTCAAAGTTAAAAGTACCAGACCCCGCTTTATTATTATGGAGGGTACTCTTATTAGGTGTCACTACCTGAAAATAGAGCATCTTCTCTCCTTTCTCCGTCAAATCATTATTAGCCAATGTATAAGAAACCTCTATTTTATCTAACCTACTCAACTTATCTGTAGTCTTAAAATCCCCAAACACTGCATCTCTCAATGGTTTTACATCTAGTCCTTTTAAGAATATGCGTGATCCTACGGCCACCTGCTTGGTGAGCTCCGTATTTACTTCTACCATTTCAGCTACCTTCTCTTTCTCTACTTCTACTTGTTTTTGAATCACGTAGTTTTCATCTTTCAGGTATTGGTTCTCTTTGGATAATTCCTCTATTTCAGCGGTTAGCTGCTCTACTTGGTCTCTTAATCCAGATATTTCACCCTTTGCCTTAGCTAGCTGAGATCTAGTAAGGTTACCACTATTTAGCATAGTACGTATCTTAGCTACTTTCACTTTAAGCTCTTGATTTCTCAAATCTATGATAGAATCTAGTTGAGCATTTTGTCCTGATTTTGCTTCTAGGTTAATTCTAAGTTCCTCTTCTACCTCTTTTAGGTCTTCTAATTCTGCGGCGGTATCTACTAACTCCGTCTGAGTCACCTGAAGCTCTGTATTTTTAGTAACTAGCTTGTAGATTAGACCTACATTAATTAGTAGCAAGGCTAGTATCATTAAAAATAATAACTTTTTACTTTTCTTATCGTTTTTTCCTGCACTCATAATTGTACTGTTTTAGTTTTTTGTTAGGTTGGTTAAAAAATAGAACGGAGAACTTAACAGATTTCCGTTTTATGCAAACTTACTGCAATCTTTTAAAAACGATTATTTAAGCGTTTTGTTGTTTTATTAGATTTAACGCACTACCGGCTTTATACCACGCTATTTGAGCTGCATTATACGTGTGGTTTACATCAAATGTATCTGAAGTACCATCTTCATGATTAAGCTTAATCTGCAAAGGATTTCCAGGAGTAAAGTTATCTAATCCTAAGATATCTATGGTATCGTGCTCTTGTACTTTGTCGTAATCTGCTGGATTAACAAATGTCAGTCCGAGCATACCTTGTTTTTTTAGGTTGGTCTCGTGTATACGAGCAAATGACTTCACTACGACTGCCATCACACCCAGATGACGTGGCTCCATAGCCGCGTGCTCTCTACTGGACCCCTCACCATAATTTTCTTCTCCGAAAACAATAGAATTATCTCCACTCGCTTTTATGGCTCTGGCCACCTTAGGTACTCCGTCATACTGATCGGTATACGGATTGAGTACCGTATCAGTTTTGTCATTGTATGCATTCATTGCTCCTATGAGGCAGTTATTAGATATATTATCCAAGTGTCCTCTGTAGCTTAGCCAAGGTCCAGCCATTGATATATGGTCTGTGGTACATTTACCTTTTGCTTTGATAAGAAGCTTAAGCCCCATTAGATCACCTCCAGTATTAGGCGTAAATGGTGTTAGTAATTGAAGTCTCTTTGAATCTGGACTTACGGTTACCGTTACTCCTTGACCGTCCTCTTGTGGTGCCAAGTAGCCATTATCTTCTACTCCAAAACCATTTGGTGGTAATTCATAACCTGTAGGCTCGTCTAGCATTACTTCTTCTCCTTTCTCATTAATAAGAGTATCTGTAGCCGGGTCAAAATCTAGTCTACCAGATAATGCTATAGCTGCCACTATCTCTGGACTAGCTACAAAAGCATGTGTATTTGGATTTCCGTCAGCACGCTTGCTGAAGTTTCTATTAAACGAGTGGATTATACTATTCTTAGGTGCATTTTTAGGATTACTATACCTCGCCCATTGTCCTATACAAGGACCACAAGCATTGGTAAATATTGTGGCATCTAAGTCTTCGAATATCCCTAGGAGTCCATCTCGCTCTGCCGTAAATCTCACCGTCTCAGAACCAGGATTGATACCCAGCTGAGATTTCATTTTAATTCCTTTATCTACTGCTTGCTTCGCTATGGAAGCCGCTCTACTCAAATCTTCGTACGAAGAATTAGTACAAGAACCTATAAGTCCCCACTCTACATCTAATGGCCATCCATTGGCCTCCGCTTTTTCTTTCATCTCACCTACTTTGGTGTCTAAATCTGGAGTAAAAGGTCCGTTCATGTGAGGCTTAAGCTCTGACAGATTGATTTCTATTACTTGATCAAAGTATTGCTCTGGATTAGCATATACCTCATCATCACCCGTAAGATGTGGTGCGACCTCATTAGCCAAATCAGCGACTTCTGCTCTGCCTGTGGCACGCAGATAACGCTCCATACTTTCGTCATATCCGAAAGTAGATGTAGTCGCTCCTATCTCTGCACCCATATTGCAGATAGTCCCTTTACCTGTACAACTCATAGACTTTGCACCTTCACCAAAATATTCTACTATGGCACCAGTCCCCCCTTTTACAGTAAGTATACCTGCTACTTTTAATATTACATCCTTAGGGGCAGACCATCCACTTAGCTTTCCTGTAAGTTTCACGCCTATTAGCTTTGGAAATTTAAGCTCCCAAGCCATTCCTGCCATTACGTCTACGGCATCTGCTCCACCCACACCGATGGCTACCATTCCTAGTCCACCAGCATTTACTGTATGTGAGTCTGTCCCTATCATCATTCCCCCTGGGAATGCATAGTTTTCTAATACGACTTGGTGTATAATACCTGCTCCAGGTTTCCAAAAACCGATACCATACTTATTCGAAACTGACTCCAAAAAATTAAATACTTCGTTGGAGGTATTCAATGCATTTTGCAAATCTTCATCTGCTCCTATTTTGGCTTGGATTAAGTGATCACAATGTACTGTAGTAGGTACCGCTACCTGAGGTTTGCCAGCCTGCATAAACTGAAGAAGAGCCATCTGAGCCGTAGCATCTTGACAGGCTATTCTATCCGGTGCAAAATCCACATAATCTACACCGCGAGTAAAAATAGTGTCTGCATTGCCATCCCAAAGGTGACTATATAATATTTTTTCAGATAAAGTTAGCGGTTTCCCTACCACATCTCTAGCTACTTTCACCTTACTTTCAAGGTTTTGATACGTTTTTTTGATTAAATCTAAATCGAATACTTCTTGTGCCATAATAGAGGACGAAGATAAAAAATTTAGTGACTATTACTGTTATAACTGGCAATATCAATATGTCACTCATCTATTCCTTGGGCCAAGTCATATTGAAAATCAGTTTAAAGAAGGAAACCGAACTATATTTTGATCTGACATTAACGCTTGATTAGCACTAATTTTTTACGCAAAACGACCTTTCTGTTAGTATCTATTAGTATGAGTAATACATACCATTCACTAGGTTTTCGAGTGAGATTGTCTGCATTTCTTGCTTAGAGAGGCTGTACTGCTCTGCCACTTTACCTTCTAGAGTTACAATGTTGATAGAGTAGTCAATAGCCTCTCTATCAAAACGGATAGCAAGGATCCCGTCATTTGGGTTTGGCCACCAAGAGACATTGACACTGGGTTGTGAACCATATAGCGGTATAGAGTCTTCATCTTTGCCAGTAAGTGTGCAAGCAATAAGAGGAGTTCTCAGCTTAGTCACTCCATTTAGCATTACCCTACTCTGCTGCTTGGTAAACATACACTGGCAGCTAGAGAGAGAAAGAGAGTAATCCATAAAATTTTCTGCCATATTTGGTTCGTCTTCGGAAACTGATTCAGATTGGCAAGAGTTCTTGTCAAATGCACATCTGGACCTATAATCTGTTCTTGGAAAGCTAGCCAATGGGGTATCATCAATAAAATCATCTACATAATAATTTCCATCTCTCCATATATGCCTAAGTCCAAAAAAATGGCCTGCCTCATGAGTAATGACAGCGTCTAAACTTCCTACAGAACTAGTAGAGTCTGTCGCAATCACATCCAATACTGTGCCTTGCAAGCCCTTAGCTTCATAATACACTGAACCCCAAAACTTTGCCTGAGGCGGAGGATATGCAAAACCATATAAACCACTCAAATTACACATCCATATATTCAAGTAAAAATCTGTATCCCAAGCTTTACTGCCGTACATTTCTGATTTTATACTTTCACGATTCACCGCTTGTACATTAAACTGATAGACAGATGTTTTCTTACGTTTTATCCCATTTGTAGGATTCCCAAGCGGATCGTTACTTGCCAATCGAAACTCTAAACCAACATTACCAGCTACATCTTTAAAAATATCACATATTTTAATGGAGTCTGAACTCGCAAAATTGAAGGCTTCATTCAACTATTTTAGTTGATGCTTAATTAATGAATCAGAAATAATATCATCACTATCTACAATGTGAAATACTACATCGATGGAGTACACGGTATCTGTAGCTTGACTCTTGTTTTTCATCTCCAAGTGAGAGACAGCATCTAAATACGCTAGCTGCACGGACGTATCATACCCGGGGAATATTGCATCCAAATTTTTCAATTGAAGAGACGGTCCCGCACGATTCAAATACTTGGCCATAAGTCTCAGAGAGAGATAAGAACACATAAAAATGCTGGTAAATAGAATTTCATTGTTTTCAAATATATGGAGGAATAGTTTAACTGAATCCTTCTTAACTCACTTTACATCCGTTCATACTTCATAAAAGAGTAATTCTATCTCTTCTGATTGCTAAAAACCTGAGTTCGATTATTATTTCGGATTCAAAATCTTTAAGTGGTAAGTTTATTGACAGTAGTGAACGAACAACAAATTATACCAAGACAGTTTCAGGAAGAAAATGGCTATTGAAATGTGTAATCGACTTGTTTTGTAAATAAAACTTCTTAATCCTAGTTGTTTTATCTTGATGTAGCTCGCTATATCTGCATTAAAGTCTCTCGACTCCAAGGTTTTATAAAATTCCGCATCTCAAAAAATTATTGACTTCAGGTTTTTTGATAATGTACAGCCTAGGACTATCTGCTTACTAAAAAAAGAATCATAGCATTAGAGTTTGATTGTCAGCTAACCAAAAAGAGGACGAGAAACAATGATAGTTATGACATCTAACTTGAAACAATCACTAAATACTAGTTGAACTAAAATATGGTAAACCTAAATGATCAATCTACTCCCCCATCAGAAGTTTACCTGTGAGTATCTGCTCATCACCTTTTCTTATTTTGTAAATATAAGAACCCTGCAGACCGAGTAAACCTATCACTTGTTGGTTAGGCACAGCTTCCAGTTTCCACTCATGCACAAGCTGACCAAGCAGGTTATATAGTGTAAATCCATACGAGGCATTTGCGTCTAAGTCTTGCAAGTATACATTTACTCTACCGTTCACCACAGGGTTTGGGTATACACAAGACTCATCTAAAGTAACCAATGGCACAAACGGTAATTTTATCTGCTCCTCATATATTCTATTTCTGAACAATCTTAAATTTGCACGCATCTGAGCTACTTGATCATTGGTAAACAAGTTTTGACACTCTTCGTTAGAGTAATCCATGTAGTTTTCTAGCATATCTGGAAACTGATTTCCATCTAGCTCAGCACAGGTATTCGTGCCAATATCACATCCTCTACTGGCTGCTCTAGCCCTAGGAGTATCATCCATAAAATCATCTACTTCACACCCTCCATCTCCCCAGATATGACGAAGACCCAGATAATGTCCTACTTCGTGGACCAATGTTTTACTCCCAGTAGCTAAGGATTCAGGATTATTCTCTCCTATCACCTTATAATGCACTACTACACCTTGCTTATCAGAAGTAGTAAATGAGTTACTCCCAGCCCAATTACCAGCACCTGTAGGCGGATATGCATAGCCCAATAAGCCGTCTAAACCATTCACAGACAAGTCACATATCCATACATTCATATAATTCTCCGTCTCCCAAGGAGCACTACCCACCTGACGGCTCTTTACTAGATCAGATCGAGAAAGGTTAGTAGGAAAGCTTCCAAAGGTTTCGAGTATCGTCTCTTTTCTAATGATTCCATCTGAAGGGTCACCCTTTAGATCCATTGTAGGAAGCACAAATTCTACTCCTGCGTCTGCAGCCACTGACTTAAAAATATCTCTTGTATTTAATGTATCTGGATTAGTTCTTCTGAATGCATCATTGAGGATCTTTAGCTGAGAATAGATAAATGAATCATTTACATTTTGAATCTCACTATTATACACTACGTGAAAAACTACATTCACTTTATAGACAGTATCTTGTGTCTTTTTATTTTTAATACGACCCGTTTTCACTGCTTCCAAAAACGTAGCGTCTATGTTTTGTTTTATACCTGGGTTTTCACTTTCTAAGTAGTCCAGGTATGCCTGATATCCACAAATATCCTGAGCACAGACCCGTGGTGCTAAACTAAAAACTACACTAAAAATAAATAAATGTAAAAATCTTCTCATATGTACGAAATTCTGTCGCAAGATACTAAAATAGAACAGACCTCAATGTAAGGATTTGGTAAAGCTTAACTACCGGTAAACGTAGGCTTACGTTTTTCTATAAATGCAGCCACGCCCTCGTAATAATCCATAGAATCTCCCGCAATCTGCTGATAGTGTGCCTCATAATCTAGCACTTCATTTATGTTGCTAGTCATAGAGTCATTGAGCATTTTCTTCATCATTCCTATAGCTAGAGTAGGGGCATTAGCATAGTATTGAGCTATTTTGTTAGTCTCTTCCTCCAGCTCTTCTATACTCACTACCTTATTTATCATTCCCCAGTCGGCAGCTTTAGTAGCACTTACTTTACTCCCCATGGTAGCTAACTCAAAAGCTCGAGCACTTCCTACCAAGCGGGGTAAAAAATAAGACGATCCAGAATCCAGTACTAGACCTATACCAACAAACACTTCTACGAGACTAGCCTGATCTTGGGCTATAATATAATCACATGCTAAAGCTAATGAACATCCAGCCCCTGCTGCAACGCCGTTTAACTTACAGACAATTGGCTTTGGCATATCCCTCATAGCACGTATCACAGGGTTATACCCCATTTTAAGGAAGTCCGAAAAATCAATTTTCTTACCTTCTATATCTTTTAGATCTTGGCCAGAGGAGAACGCCTTACCTGACCCACTGAGCACTATTACTCTACACTCTTTGTCTGCTTCTGCTGCTTGCATAGCGGCAAGAAGTTCCGCTCGCATTTGTTCATTAAATGCATTGTAACGGTCAGGTCTATTGAGAGTGATACTCGTCACACCTTGATCTGTAGTATAGGTAATCGTATTAAAAGTCATAAAATTTACAATAATAAAAAAGCTAAAAAAAGAGAATAGGAAGTGCTGATATCAGTCCTGCCGCTACTCCCATAATAAGTTCAAATAGAGTATGTGCTTTTGCTTTCCAACGGATGAAAGCTACTAAAATAAGTATTCCTAAAACTACAAGTGACATCTGATCTAACCCTACTAACTGATAATTATACATCACCATAAGACCGGTCGAAAATAAAAATGCCCAAGTAGCAGTATGCCAACTCGCTTTGAGATCTACGAACGCTAGCAAGAGCATAAAAACATGCAAAAACCCAGCGGATATGAAGAAACTAAAATACTCCTTCATAATAAATATACTGACCAACGCAAATCCAAAATTAATAAGTGTGTAAGCTTTAAAAATACTCCTTCGCTCTTCCAGATTAGGCTCAGACAAATTTATCTTACGAACATACTTTAAAAATATTAACGGTAAAAATAAATACACAAATGCTATCCAAATTAGAGACAGCAACATAGCACTCTGTCCATACTTAGCCACTAAAGGAGCATATACCAATAGGCTAAAAAAAGGCAGAAAAATAGGATGTGAAGCGATCGCTCCGATTTTCAGTAATAATTTCATTTATAGCTCTTTACGTAGTCGGGCTACAGGCTGATTAAGTTGTTCTCTATATTTAGCTACCGTACGTCTTGCTATCTGATAACCCTTTTCTTGGAGTATAAGTTTTAGAGCTTCGTCAGTAAGTGGCTTTTTCTTATTCTCATCATCTATAGCCTGCTGTAGGATTTTCTTAACCTCACGGTTACTCACTTCCTCGCCACTGTCTGTGGTGATCCCTTCTGTAAAGAAGTCTTTTAATAAAAATATACCAAAGTCAGTCTCTACATATTTACTACTAGCCACTCTGCTTATAGTAGATATATCCATTTCTATGGCTTCTGCTATATCCTTGAGTATCATAGGCCTAAGATCTGATAAGTCTCCAGACATAAAAAACTCTTTTTGAAGCTCCATAATCTTACGCATAGTGGTCAGTAGTGTATTCTGACGCTGTTTTACAGAGTCTATAAACCACTTAGCTCCATCTAGTTTTTGTTTGATATACTGCACTGCATCTTTTTGAGACTTGGTCTTTTCTTTACTTACACCATAGCTTTTTAGTGTCTCATTGTACGAGTTACTCACTCGTAGCTCAGGAGCATTTTTCTGATTTAGAGAAACCACTAACTCCCCGTAGCTTTCTTTCACTATAAAGTCTGGGATAATAAAATCCTTGCTCTGTGCCCCTTCTGATCCGGACTGTGCGGGTTTCGGATTAAGCTTAGATATAAACTCTAGAGTCTCTCTTAGGTAATCCTCAGAGACATCAAACTTCTTGAGGATACGGGAGTAGTGCTTTTTAGAGAAGTCTTCCATCATCTCATCTAGCATTTGATAAGCAAGCTTATACACTGCATTATTTCCTATTTCTTGCTTTCGTCTTATCTGGAGAAGTAAACACTCCTTCAGGTCTCTAGCTCCTACTCCCGCGGGATCTAACTGGTGTATATATCCTAATATTCGCTCTAAGTCCTCTACCGTAGTTCTTATGTTTTGGGTAAAAAGTAGATCGTTTTTTATGGCAGAAAGAGGTCTCCGTAGATAACCATCATCATCTAGCGTACCGATAATCTGATCTACGAGCAACTCTTCTTCTGCGGTCTTAAGTGCACCGGTCACCTGCTCCATAAGTCGCTCTCTAAACGTGATATGATATACCGCTGGCATAAACTCTTTATCTTCGTCACCACCGTCATAATCTCCACTCAGCTGGACTCCGCCATCATCATCATTCATATAATCACTGACGTCAAACTCTTCTTTGGTTTTTTCATAATCAAAGTCGTCTGCCTCATCAAATGATCGCTCCACTTCATCTTCTTCATCCTTACCACTTTCTAATGCAGGATTTTCGAGTAATTCCTCTTCTACCCGCTCTTCAAAATTTAGCGTGTTTAGCTGTAACAGTTTAATAAACTGAATCTGCTGTGGGCTTAGCTTCTGTTGGAGCTTTTGACTTAAATGCTGTTTTAACATATGGATATAGAAAAGTAGCTGTAAGGGTTTACTTTTGTAGTTCAAAATTAGGAAGATTTACGCTAGCAGCAAAATGCATACCAAACAATTAGACAAATATGTGGGACAAGAGGTGACCCTCAAGGGATGGGTAGCCAACAGAAGAGAAAGTAAAACGGTAGTTTTTATCAATTTACGTGACGGACAGGGTATGTGCCAATGTATACTCGGCATAGATGACTTGGGTGAAGAATTATTTGCTGAAGCTAAATCTCTAGGACAGGAAAGTTCTGTAGCCATCACGGGCACTGTAGTGGCAGACGAACGCCAAATCGGTGGATACGAGCTACACGCTACGAATCTAAAAGTCTATCAAAATGCAAAAGACTATCCGATATCCAATAAAGAACACGGGATAGAATTCTTAGTAGATAAAAGACACTTATGGCTACGTAGTCAAAGACAATGGGCAATAATGAAAGTACGCAACAGTACTATTTATGCCATTCATAATTTCTTTCAAGGTCAAGATTTCGTACAAATGGATGCTCCTATCTTCACAGGGAATGCGGCCGAGGGGACTACTGACTTATTCGAAACAGACTACTATGGCAAGCCTGCCTACCTCACCCAAAGTGGACAACTCTATGGTGAAGCTATGGCAATGGCCATGGGAAAGATATATACTTTTGGTCCTACCTTTAGAGCTGAGAAATCTAAGACAAGAAGACATTTATCTGAGTTTTGGATGATAGAGCCAGAAATGGCTTTTTGTGACATTTTTGAAAACATGGATACCATAGAAGCCTTTCTAAGAGCAGTGGTATTAGAAGTATTGGAGAAGTGCTCTGCTGAACTAGAAATACTCGGTAGAGATATCTCTAAACTAGAAACTATAGCAAAACCTTTTCCTAGACTAAGCTATGACGAAGCAGTAGAAATACTGAAAGGAGATAAGGACGTGGAGGGTCAAAACTCACTAAAAACTCTGGAATCTGATCTAGAAATAGTAAATGCTCGTATCTTAGAAGCTAAAACTGAGATAGCAGAGCGTGAAGATACTATAGCTGCTGGAGGCATCAAAAAAGGGGTGATCAATTTCAACCAGAGTAAAATCGATGGCCTTAAAAATGAGCTAAAACAACTAGAGGAAGAACAACGTAATATTCCAAACTGGTTAAAATCCGCTCGTGATTTTACGTATGGAAATGACTTTGGCGGCAGTGACGAGACGGTACTTACTCGCTTATTTGACTTACCTATAATGGTGTACGACTGGCCGCATGAGATCAAAGCATTCTACATGAAGCGAAATCCAGAAGATCCTCGTTTTGCCAGAGGTGTAGACGTGCTAGCTCCGGAAGGATACGGAGAGATAGTAGGTGGTGGTGAGCGTGAAACGAGTGAAGAATGGCTCGTAGAAAAAATAAATGAGCACAAGCTTCCTTTGGATGTATTCCAATGGTATATAGACCTAAGAAGATACGGAAGTGTGCCCCACTCTGGATTCGGACTGGGACTAGAAAGACTCGTAGCTTGGGTATGCAAGCTGGACCACGTACGTGAGACCATTCCTTTCCCTAGATACTACGGGAGATTGGAGCCGTAGGGCCTTGATCGGTTGAATAAAGGGATGATAGATTTAATACTCTTAACATAAAAATAATTTACAAACCGTTCATAATCAGAAAATTTTAGAGTAAGTACATTGCTTTCAGTGGGCAATCGTCTTTAAAACTTGTCCGTCGTGTTATCGATGGCTAAGAAAATATTTAACTTCGTAAAATGAAAATATCCTTAAAAATAGTTTCGGTTGTCCTTTTCACTTCATTTTGTCTTGCAAACAACATATGAATATTCCAAAAAGCGATTTACCGAGAATCATAATTATAGGAGCTGGGTTTGCAGGACTTAAGTTCATTCAGAATATCGATACAAAACACTACCAAGTCGTGCTCCTGGATAAAAACAACTACCATACTTTTCAACCTCTGATGTATCAAGTAGCAAGCTCAGGTTTAGAGCCTGACTCTATCGTATACCCCATCAGAAAAGTATTCAAAGGCAAAAAAAACTTCCATTTCAGAATAGCTACAGTAAAACAAATAGACACCAAATCCAATAAGGTCTCAACTGACATAGGAGCTATAACCTACGACCACTTGATTATAGCCACAGGAGCTGTCACTAACTTCTTTGGGATGGCCAATGTAGAAAAACACAGCTACGCAATGAAGAGTTTACGCGAGTCTCTTGACTTACGAAGTATCATCCTCCAAAATCTTGAAAAAGCACTCTGCCTCGAAGAGGACCCCGAACGAAAATCCTACATGAATTTTGTGATAGTAGGAGGCGGTGCTACCGGAGTAGAACTAGCAGGAGCATTAGCAGAACTTAAGCGAACTATACTTCCCAAAGACTACCCTGATATGGATATCAGTCAAATGCAAATTCACTTGATAGAGGCATCCGATAGAGTTTTAGCTGGTATGAGCGATAATGCATCAGCCAAATCTTACAAATTTCTAGAAGAGCTAGGCGTAAACGTATGGCTAGGAACAGTAGTAAAGGATTACGATGGCTCTACAGCCATTACCAACAAGGGAGACTTTTATACCAAAACACTCATCTGGTCTGCAGGCGTAAAAGGAGAGCCTATAGAGGAAAAAGATCTAGTACTAACCCAAAGCAACAGGATAGTCACAGATGAATACAACAAAGCTACTAGCCACGTAAACGTATATGCCCTAGGAGATGTAGCAGCTATACAAACAGAGTCAAAAGGTAACGGCCATCTAATGCTAGCTTCTGTGGCTGGGCAACAAGGTTGTCATCTGGGCAAGAACTTAAATGCACTTGCTGCAGGCAAGACCTTAACTCCTTTCAAATACAAGGATAATGGGACGATGGCCACTGTGGGGAGAAATAAGGCTGTGGTAGATCTTCCATTCTTTAAGTTTTCTGGAGTTATCGCTTGGTTAATATGGATGTTTCTTCACCTTATGTTACTCGTAGACTTTAGAAACAGAATGGTAGTATTAGCTAACTGGACTTGGAGTTATTTCAACTACGACAAAGGACTGAGACTTATTATACGTAAACCTGAGCCTAGAAGATAATAGCACTTTATAGCAAGACCTATACTGACTTGATTTAGATTACCCATACTCACATTGCTAATCTACTGTGACTATTTAATCTTATTGATTTTGGTGAATCTTAAAAAAGCCCATAGTTGAGTATTAATAATTTCTTATTCTTACTAAATGAAAATTAGCATATTCAGTATTTGTATTCTATTAATGAGTGTAGCCGCTATCACTTTCTTGATAGAATGCAATCCAAAGAACCTTTCTGATTGGGGACATAATTTCACAATAACTAATAATCTGAGTTACTCGATAGACAGTTTATATATTGAAGTCGGCGACAAAAAGACTAGATTAATAAAAAATGAGTTATACGGCTTTAATCGAAATATTGATGTTCCTAAGTCTGGATATCCTCATCACGTTTCAATAACAATATTTAATGATAATGAGACCGTACGACTTATATGCGATAGCTTCGATTGCTATAATTGTGACGGTAGTCACGAGTATATACTAAAAGTCGATTCTGCGATATACAGGTTTCACAACTAACCTAACCCCTCTCCCACACACAGAAGTCAAAAGCAAACTCATTTGCTTCACTCTGCTCATATGTATCGCATTTCACTTGATTCCAACCCTGAAGATTTAGTTCCGGGAAGTAAGCATCAGCATCAGGAAACTCACCCTTCACCTCACTGAGGTACATTCTATCTACCACATGTAGCGACTGGCGATATATCTCAGCTCCTCCTAGGATAAAGATCTCGTTATTTATTTCTATTTTTTGACCTAGCTCAATAGCTTCTTCTAGTGAATTAGTCACGAAAGCACCCTCTGCTTTATAGTCTTTATTCCGCGTGATAATGATATTGCTTCTATTGGGCAATGGGAAACCTATGCTCTCAAAACTCTTACGTCCGTGTATCACCACGTGTCCAGCAGTCGTTCGTTTAAACAGTTTTAAATCATCCTTTATTTTCCACAGAAGATCATTGTCTTTTCCTATGGCGTTATCTTTTGCTCGGGCTACTATAAGAGAAATTATCATCGCAGCAAATTTAAGTTTAACTTTAAGTTTAATCCAAGATATAAGTTTAAGATTAAATCAAATTTTAGGATTTTAGGATTCTATCTTTGCAGTGTATTGAGTCAACAAGTATCCTATCCACAAAAAGCCACCTACTACCGAGAGGGAACAGGGAATAAACTACTCTACGTCCTCCATGGTTACGGTCAGTTAGCTAAATTCTTTATCCGTAAGTTTAAGACACTTGGTGACGAATACACGATAATAGCTCCTGAAGGACAACACTATTTTTACTTAGAAGGCACAAGCGGCCGAGTAGGTGCTAGCTGGATGACCAAGGAGAATAGAGAGCAAGATATAGAGAATTATGTCAACTACTTAGATGCTATTCACACAGAGATAAGTCAAGAGCAAGAATGGGAAGAAGTCAATATCCTCGGTTTTAGTCAAGGAGTAGCTACCGCATTTCGATGGCTTGCAGAAAGAGATATAAAACCTTCTAAATTTCTGATATGCAGCGGACTAGTACCTCCAGATGTGGATTTACACATTAAGAAAGACATTTTTGACCCCATTCAGATGACCTACTTCAGTGGTGTGAATGACCCGTATAGAACGGAAGCGTCTGTCCAAGAATTTTACGATGCTGTGGCGAGTAGTAAGCTAAAGATGGACCTAGTAAATTTTGACGGAGTGCATGAGGTTTTTGTGAAGGGGATTGTAGAGGTATTGAGAGGCTAGATATTAGTATTGAGACCGCTTCGCTTTTAGACTTGACTACTAGTTAACAAACCATTATTCAGCTCAATTTTTACGAAAATAGACAATCAAAAATCTCATATCTAAAGTCTAGCATCTTAAGCCTCAAAACTCCTTTAAACTCAAATCTAAACTCTTCACGGAATGAGTAAGAGCTCCTACTGAAATATAGTCTACACCCGTTTCTGCATAGCTGCGAATAGTATCCCCTGTAATACCTCCACTGGCTTCTGTTTCGCATTTACCATTTACTAGTTTTACAGCATCTACCATTAGCTCCGGACTGAAATTATCAAACATTATACGATCTACTAAACCTGTATCAAGTGCTTCTTGTACTTCTTTGAGATTACGCGTTTCTACTTCTATTTTTATATTTTTACCTTTCGAGTTTAGGTACTCTTTTGTTCGCGTCACACCTCCTGTTATTCCACCTGCATAGTCATTGTGATTATCCTTGAGCATCACCATATCCCAAAGTGCAAAGCGGTGATTTACTCCTCCACCCACTGTTACTGCATACTTCTCAAAAGCACGAAGTCCAGGAGTAGTTTTACGCGTATCAAGCAATTTAGCTTTGGTTCCCTCTATTTGTTTCACTAGAGTATTGGTCACTGTGGCTATACCGCTCATACGCTGCATAAAGTTAAGCATAAGTCGCTCTGACTGGAGTATGCTATGGACACTTCCTTTTACAGTAAAAGCTATATCCCCATATTTAACCCACGCTCCTTCCTCTATCAATTGATGAAACTCTACCTCCAGATCTATACGCTCCATTATATGCTTAGCCAAATACACGCCACAGAGCACTCCTTCGTCTTTTACAAGTAGACGAGCTTGACCTTGTGTGCCAGCGGGAATAGAACCAAGACTACTATGGTCTCCATCTCCTATGTCTTCTGCTATAGCTAAGTCTATAAGTTGCTTTACAAACGGATCGTTGAAATTCATTTTTCAAAATTAAGGATTGAGTAATTGAATAATAGAATTATTGAATGTTATTTTCGAAGTGTGGTACATATATTATCTAAAGAGTTTTCTTTGGTAAGCGAATTTCTTCGTGAGCTAAGGGACAAAGACATACAGCAAGATCGTGCTCGATTTCGTAAAAACATAGAGCGTATAGGGCAAATAGCCGCATATGAAATAAGCAAAAAAATGGAGAGTAACATCCATTTCACTACTACACCACTAGGAATAGCCAAGGTGAAAAAAATGAAAGAGCAGCCTATAATTGCTACTATTCTAAGAGCAGGATTACCGCTTCAGCGAGGTATAAATGACATGTTTGATCAAGCAGACCTAGCGTATATCTCTGCATATAGAAAACATACTACAGATACCAAATTTGAAATAGTATTAGAATATGTGGCTACACCAGATATAAATAATCGCATCCTTATCATCTGTGACCCTATGCTCGCCACTGGCCAAAGTCTAGTGCAGACGTACGAAGCTTTCATGAAAAAAGGAAAGCCAAGTAAAGTCTACTTAGTCAGCGTAATAGGCAGTCAGCAAGGCGTAGACTACGTCACTGCAAACATCCCAAATGCCGATTTGTGGATAGGCGTGATAGATGAGACACTAGATGATAGCGGGTATATCGTACCAGGACTAGGTGATGCTGGAGATTTGTCTTTCGGTGAGAAACTTTAAATTGAAACATTAAGTAACATGAAAGTATTTGGTTTGTATGCAAAGTTAAAAGGAAATCGTTTTGAGGTACTCCAAGACTTTAAAAAGAACATTAAGAGTTCCGCAAGCGAAAAGTCAAGGAAAACAAAATGACAAAGTCAGGATTAAATCAACTCAGCTACGACATCATAGCTTGTGCTATAACAGTGCATGATGCTCTAGGACCTGGTCTGTTAGAGTCTATTTATGAGCAATGTCTTATACATGAGCTAGAATTAAAAGGTTTCAAAGTCCAGCAACAAATTAAAATTCCTATCTTATATAAACAGATTCAACTACAAGCATCAATAAGAGCTGACTTAGTAATAAATGAAAATATCGTAGTAGAACTAAAGACAGTCGAAGAAATACATCCGATTCATCGTGCACAAACTCTTAGCTACATGAAACTTCTAAATTGCCCTAAAGGGATAATTATAAACTTCTTTTGCGAGAAAATAACTGACAAGGCTATACACTTAGCAAACGAGCAAGGTAGTATCCCATAGTTTGTGTAAACGTGTTTAGAGCTTCTTCTTGAGCCATGGCTCAAGAAGAAGCCCTAAATTTAAAATTTCACTTAAATTTAACACGTAAAAATAATGAACAAAAAGCAAATTTTAGACAAGGAGTTTCTAAAACAATTTAAGACAGAGACTCAGCTAACAGATTTTTTTAAGGAGTTGCATTCCGAAGCCCTAGAAAACATTTTGCAGGCAGAGATGGATACTCATTTAGGCTACCAAAAGAACGAAAAAGAGGGAGACAATATTGGCAACTCTCGTAACGGTTTTTCAGAGAAGACCATCAAGACAGAATATGGAGAGCATAGAGTTGTTATCCCTCGGGATAGAGAGGGGGATTTTCAACCTGTAATAGTGCCCAAAGGAGAGAATAAGTCTTTATCAGTAGAGAACATGGTAATTTCCTTATACTCTAAGGGCATGAGTACCTCAGACATAGAGCAGCAGCTTCAAGAGATCTATGGTTTTAAGCTGTCTACATCAGCTATCTCGCAGATTACTAACAAGGTGCTAATTCATATACAAGAGTGGCAAACAAGGCCGTTAGAACGGCTATATTTTGTAGTGTGGATGGACGGAATAGTCTTCAAAGTACGAGACAATGGTAAGGTCATAAACAAGACCATCTATCTAGCTGTAGGCCTAAATATGCAGGGAAAGAAGGAGCTTTTGGGTATGTGGTTAGGAGAAAACGAATCTGCTTCATTTTGGATGAGTGTACTGACCGACTTAAAAGAAAGAGGAGTAGAAGATATACTGGTAACTGTCACAGATAATCTTACAGGATTCACAGATGGGATAAAAACCATATATCCTAAATCTGACACCCAGATATGTGTAGTACATCAGATTAGAAACTCGTGTAAATATGTAGTATGGAAGGATAAAAAAGCCTTTACCTCAGACCTAAAAAACATCTATAAGGCCATTAATAAAAAGCAGGCCAAACTAGCCCTAGAAGAGTTTAGAATAACCTGGGGAGCTAAGTACCCTTATGCTGTAAAAAGTTGGGACAATAACTGGGAGAATCTAACTGTATTTTTCTCATTTCCTGTGGAGATAAGAAAAATAATTTACACCACTAACTTAATTGAAAACCTAAATGGTAAAATCAGAAAGTACACTAAAAATAGAATGGCATTCCCAACAGATGATGCTGTTATTAAAGCCGTTTATTTGGCACTAAAACACGTCACCAGTAAATGGGATAAGCCAATACATAACTGGGCCATTATTATTAACCAATTTATTACTATGTTTGGAGATAGAATTAAACACTAAATAATCCGTTTACACAAAACTTAGGACACTGTCACGAGCAATTTGAAAAAATACCAAATTAACTTTGAGCTTTAGTTTAAATCTTAATGACCTTTTAGCCAACTATATCAACAACATCTGATGTGAACCTCCATTCACAATCTTTGTTTAACTATTTTAACCATACTTAATGTTTAACACATGCCAAAAAACATATTTTTCGATCTAGACCACACACTTTGGGATTTTGACGCTAACGCTGAAGAGACCTTAAGAGAGTTGTACCAGATATACCAAATCCGTTTCTTATCACATAGAAGCGAACAAGACTTCTTAGACATCTACGTTAGAAACAACAATGAGATGTGGAAACTCTACCGACAAAATAAGATAACTAAGGAAGTACTGCGTAGCAAACGTTTTGTAGACACTTTCCGAGAGATGGAAGTAGATGAGGAAGAAATCCCACATAACATATGGGAAAAGTATTTAGAAATTTGCCCTACCAAAACCGTACTAATGCCAGGTGCTCGCGACTTGCTAGACTATCTAGCAGGCAAATATAAGCTACACCTTATCACTAATGGTTTCGCAGAAGTACAACGCAGAAAACTGGTGCACTCCGACTTAGGTAAATACTTCCAATCTCTTACCATATCAGAAGAAGTAGGTGCACAGAAGCCACATCCTCTAGTATTTGAAACTGCTTTAAAAAATGCAAAGAGTTCACTAAAAACCAGCCACTACGTAGGAGATAATCTAGAAGCAGATGTGAAAGGAGCTATAGGTTCAGGTTGGAAGGCGTACTGGCTGACACAGAATGACTCTGAATATCAGCACCCAGATTGTCATTCTTTTAAAGATTTACGTGAGTTGAAGGAGGTATTTTAGATTCCTCTATATTCGTGATGAATGAGATTATTAATTTTTACTCTAATTTTAGCTCCACTCTTTTCTTGGGGCCAAAATGGAGTAGTGCAAGTCAAAATAAAAGAAAAGCACAATAAACTCAACCGAAACACTTGGGAGTTCGCTTGGATCTACAATTCTGACACCTCTTACAAACAGCATTCATCAATCCACAGACGGAAAGCAGAATTTGATAGCTTACCAAAAGATACCTACACGGTAAGCATTTATTCTAAGTATGGCTCAAAACTTCATCAGAAAGATCTAATAGTAGCAAATTCAAAGAAATCAATAACTTTCGACACCAAGGATACCCCGTTTACATATTATAGGGACACTGTTCCACTGATTTCACTAGTATCTGACTCAACGATCTTAAGAATATCGTGGAATATGAATGGTTGTTTCAATTGAAGGAGTGGATGGGCAGATATTAAAATAATTGATGATAGATACTTTATCAAAACGTATTATAAGGACTCCATTTATTCACAAGAATTATCTCCTGATAACATAGACTATCTGCTCCAAATAGAATTTAGTGGCCTAACAGAAGAAGGATACTATATATGTACGAATAGATATACCTATACATTTCTACTAGAAAATAAACTCTACACTTTTAGGCGAGGCTGCCTAGATATCGCTGCTAAGCTATTGAGTAAGAATGACAATCCTTTAAACCCTAAATAAACGTATAAACTCCACCCAATCCCACGGACCATCACCGTGCCAGCAACCATCAAAAGTCCACTGAGCAGAGAAGAGTAAAACAGCAACGATCCAACCTAAAAACCAAGCAATATTCTGCTGCTTTACTGACCAGATGCGTATCACCGACGCTACCGGTAAACTAAAAAATACAAAGAATTCTGTATAGCCTCTATGGCCAAAACCACAACCCAAAGTAGGTGACCACCAGGCTCCGTACACCACACTTATGAGTATAAATAACACAGCAAACAGCCATACATAATTGTCCTTTTTTCTGTTTCTCCAAACTCCATAAAGTACTACAATCAAAACAGGAGCATAAATAAAAACGCCATTATTCGGGGCAAACCAAAGCTCTATTAGTTTAATAGTATCCCAATTAGAAAACGACTCTGATGCATATCCACTAGTCCCTATGGAATCGAATGCATATAGATTATAACAGAGTTGCAAAATCAATGGGATGATTCCGACAATTAAGCCCACTACCAAACCTTTTTGCCAAGTACTCTTAGGCACATTGGCTAATTCTTTTTTATACTTCAAAATGAAGTAAAATAAGGCAACCAGCAGGAATACCCCATTGATGTACCGTGCACTTAGTGCCAATAACGAGAGCATAACTATTGACGCTAGTGTTACCCACCTTTTGGCTACTAAAAACGTATAAAAAAGATATAGAATAAGTGAATAACAAAACAACAAATAAGTGTGAGACATCCCTGCATCACGAGTGAGGTAATAGAACAAATTACTACATCCTGCTACTAAAAAAATGAGTAACCAAGCTTGCCTTCTATTTAAGCTCCACTGCTGCACAGCCATCAGAAAAATCAATAATAATGCTAATGTGCCATAAACCGCAGTAGACCAGTTAAGAGCTAAATGTTGTGTTTCTGTATAGCCTAGATCTTCCCGCTCTCCAGTCATGTAATCCACTCCAGCCGCTATAGCAAAGAACGGAGCGTGCAAAAGAGCAACTCCTACAGGATATTTAGTTACAATCTTGTTCTTCTCTATTGCAAAGCCTAAACCCGTCAATGAATCAATATTATGAGGCATTTGTTCAGCATTCCAAGCATAATAAACCGTAGCAGGCAGAAAAACATGATATCCAGCTTTGTCAGAAAATATCTGCGAATGATAGTCAAATCTTGGGTGGCGAGAATGCCTATTAAGCGAGACAAAAAGTATCAATCCAAAAAGTAGGATAAATAGTATTTTGTCACCTAATTTCATGCTGATTTTAAGTTTGCATCATCGCCCAAAGTTTGTCCTTGAGCTCTATTATTCCTTTACCGCTTACCGCTGAAATGAACATCACTGGACAATCTACATTTAGCTCATCATACATCTCCTGCTGTAACTGATCATCCAACATGTCTGCTTTAGTGATAGCCAGTATTCTTTCTTTAAACATCAGCTCCTCATTAAACTTACGAAGCTCTGAGAGTAAAATCTGATACTCTGCATTAATATCTTCACTATCTGCAGGGATCATAAAGAGTAATGCCGCATTACGTTCAATGTGCCGTAAAAATCTGTGTCCTAAACCCTTGCCCTCACTAGCTCCTTCTATGATGCCGGGTATATCTGCCATCACAAAGGACTTATATTCTCTATATTGTACTATACCTAGATTAGGTGTGAGTGTAGTAAATGCATAGTCAGCTATTTCTGGCTTAGCTGCAGACACTACACTTAGAAGTGTAGATTTACCCGCATTAGGTAATCCTACGAGTCCTACATCTGCCAGTACTTTTAGCTCTAATACAAACCACTGCTCTTTGCCTTGCTGTCCTGGCTGAGCATAGCGTGGAGTCTGATTAGTAGCACTTTTAAAGTTCGCATTTCCCAATCCTCCTTTACCACCCTTGAGTAATACTATCTCTTGTCCATCTTCTGTAATTTCGCCGAGTACTTCAAATGTTTCTGGATCTTTAGCCACGGTCCCGAGAGGCACTTCCACTATCTGGTTTTTACCACTTTTACCCGTCATGTGCTTTTTCTTACCAGGAGCACCACTATCACAGCGTACGTGACGTTTGTACTTCAGATGAAGTAGTGTCCATAGCTGAGAGTTTCCCCTGAGTATAATAGAGCCTCCGGCACCACCATCACCACCGTCAGGTCCTCCCTTAGCATTTAGGTTATCTCGGAAATAACTATGACTGCCTGGGCCACCACTTCCACTTTTACCGCTGATTTTTACGTAATCTATGAAATTTTGGTTACTCATGGTCGTGCTTCTTTGTGTATAAAATATTTAGTGGGAAATTAATCCTTATCAGACTGTTTAGCTTCTATTGCATGGCAAAGACGGTCAAATATCTCCTCTACGGAGCCCATACCGTGTACTCCTATATACTTATCTTTGGTAGAGTAGAAATTCGCTAAAGGGGAAGTTTCCTCTTTGTATACTTTAAATCTAGTTCTAATAGTATCTTCATTTTGGTCATCTACCCTCCCACTGGTTTTCCCTCTTCCTAAGAGTCTTTTTACCAGTTCGTCCTCATCTACTTCTAAGGCTAACATAATACTTACTTCAGTATTCAATGCCTCTAACATTCTAGCTAGTTCTTCTCCTTGAGCTATAGTACGAGGGTATCCGTCAAAAATAAACCCGTGCACGTTTAAGTTACGTTTCACAAAATCTTTGACCATATTATTAGTTACCTCATCTGGCACTAACGCCCCTTTGTCTATGAAACTTTTGGCAAGAACACCAAGGTCCGTTTTATTCTTGATATTAAACCTAAACACATCGCCCGTAGATAAATGAGTTAGTTCGTATTTCTCAATTAGTTTAGCACTCTGTGTGCCTTTTCCAGCACCTGGAGGGCCAAATAAAATAATGTTTAGCATTAGCTTCTTTATTTAGGTGACAAAGGTAATTTCTTTTGATGTACAAAGTCTTTATTTAACCTAAAAATCTAATCAAATGGCTTTATTCCAAATCTTAACAATTGTTTATTAATGAAACTATTTAATTCTGAAGAAAGTCTAAGTTTATATGCCGCTGAATAGTAGAGCGTAAACGTACCCCCAGAATAAACAAATATATTCAGCAGGCTAGAATCAAAATGAGGTGTATATTTAGAACCCACGACTAAAAATAAAGCAATTGGAATAACTAACAAGGCATTCCCAAATTCAGGAATGAGAGCATACCTCTTCCATAAAAAAAGATATTTCAGTATATTGAAGACTAATATAGAAATTACAGTAGCAATAGCACTTCCTTTGATACCATAAACAGGTATCAATATGAGGTTAAGCCCGACATTAAAAATTACCGAAACAGCAAGAAATAGCAATAAATATCTGTAACTTTTCGACATAGCAAGAATCTGACTATTTAGTCCTGCAGCCATGTCAATAACTTTAGCAATGCAAAGGATTATTACAGTCCATTTAGCCAAAACATATTCACCCCCTTTCGGCATAATTAAGAATAAGTCATCCAATCCAACAAGTACACAAGCAAATAAACCTACTGATATAACTATAAGTGATCGAGATGACTGTCCATAGATTTTGTTTAGCTCCGAAAGGTTATCTGCCTTCCAAAACTTAGAAATAAGTGGTGTTGAAATAGAAGCTAGGAGGCCTAATGGTATAGCTAAGGCATTAGCTATAAAAAAACTCCAGCTGTATAGCCCTACCCCATATGTGCCTAATTTAGGGGCTATCATTTGTATATCAATCTGGTTCATCAGAACCGCTCCAAAACTACCCAAAAAGCTAAACGCTGCAAAACTAAAAATTTCCTTAACTGGCAATCTTCTCTTTATCTCTGACAAATTAAAAGTAGGTTTAAGACGGTCTAATGTGCGCATATAAAAAAAGTACAAAAGACATAAAATACCATAATAAAAAACAAGAAGTCTAATTAGCGTAGTAAAAGTATAAAAGTCAAAATAGTAGAACACAACTACCAAGGGCAACACCAGCTTGACTAGATTAAGCAAAAGGTTTGGTATCGCTATACGACCATGGTTACTAGAAAACACAATAGATAGCATAACAAAAGGATAAATGGCACTAATAATTACGGAAGCATAGATTGCTGCATTACTTAACCCATGATTTGAAATAAAGAACTGAAGTATCTGGTCTTTTAAAAAAAAGGATACAATCAAAAAAAGAAACGCATTTACCAGAGTACCTCCAAAAACCAAACCATAAAGCAATTGCTTTTTAGACTCATCCATATTATAATCGGTAAAATACTTTACCAATACACTTGATAACCCCACTAATAGTAAAGGCCCAATAAGTGCAGCGGTACTGAATATGTATTGAATCTCGCCTAGCTGGCCTATAGACAGCATTTTTGGATAAATATAAACTGAATTTACTACCCCCAATAAAGCTCCGATATATGTAATAGTACCTGCCTTGAAACTTTGTCGTGCTATTAAGCCCAATTAAATATGTCTTTAAAATTCAAATCCTTATTCTTTCTCAGCTTCAATGTATAAGGAATAGAATCGCCTATGAGGTTTTTCCGAAATTGTCGAATTATTTTCACCATTTAAACTAAATTCATCAAACGAGCTTTCACCAAAATCGACTTCTTTAATATTCTTAAACCCTTCCGATTTTAACATTTTTTTCAGTTTATCAAAATACAAGTATGTCTTATGACCTGGAGACTTTAGCTGCTCCTTTGTTTGCAAATTCACACACCATTCACAAAAACTATCTAAGGAGTTTGAACTTAGATACTGATCACATTGCTCTTTTGCTACATAAACAGGAATTTGATAATCTACACCATCATCAAAATAATTTGAGATAGTACCCAAAAGACCTATGTGTGAAGCCAAATACTTTTTATCATACCCTAACACGTTGCACATATATCCGTACCTTTTATTAAACTCATTTAGATACTCAGATGATTGTTTTTGGTAGTGGTCCACAACCTTTTCCACATCAGGAACCTCAATTCTCATCTTACCCCCTGACTTAAGTATTCTGAAAGATTCTTTCAATAAGTACTGAGCCTTTTCCTCAAACAAATGCTCCAAGCAATGAGCGGTATACAACAACTCCATCGAATCGTTAGCAAAAGAAAATTTGTAATTGGAATTTAAATCAACATTGAAGTCTGAATGGGAATAATCTACAGTCACCCAATCTTTAGCAAAGCCGTCCCCATTTATCTGACCAATAACTAACTTCTTGGTAGTATAGTTCTTAGTTTGAAGTATTCTTACTATTGGATTTCGTTTCCAAACAGCTTTTTTTAAATTATACTTGAATTTATTTATGTTAAACGGCATTTATACTTCATACTAGGTACAATTATAAAGCATTTTACAACATATATTTAACACTTCATCGTGAAATAAAATATATACCTTCGTTCCTTGAGTTGTAAAAATAAGAATAATTCGCATTGAAAATAGTAGCAATAATTCCCGCAAGAGGAGGATCCAAAGGTATCCCGATGAAAAATCTGGTAAATATCAACAAAACACCCCTTATTTGTTACTCTATAAGACACGCACTAGAATCTAAACTGATAGATAAAGTGATTGTCTCTACAGATTCTGAAGAAATCGCTTTAGTGGCTAGAAAAGCTGGTGCAGAAGTCCCCTTTCTACGCCCGCCAGAACTTGCAGAAGATCACGTTCTAGACCATCCTGTGTATGAACATGCAGTAGACTACTTATTACAGGAGCAAGGTTACAAAGCAGATATAGTCGTACATCTTAGACCTACTGCACCTTATCGAGAAATAAAATGGATAGACGAATGTATTAACTTACTAATTCGGAATAAAGAAGCTCACTCAGTTAGGTCTGTATCACCAGTCAGACAGCACCCCTATCGTATGTTTAACATAGCCGAAGACGGATTCCTTGATCCTTTAATGAAAGACAAACATCCAGAGCCATATCTGCTTCGTAGACAGGACCTCCCAAGTTTATTCTATTATAATTGTGTAATAGATGTGACTCGATATAACACTATTAAGAAATTGGGCAGCATGACAGGTTCAAGGATATTCCCATACGTAATGGATGACGAAGAAGTCATTGATGTAGACACGCCTTTGGATTTAGAAATAGTAAGAAAAGTATTTAAAAACAAACTATGAAAGTACTAATACTAGGTTCAGGAATGTACGTAACTGGCAAAGATCACTCCAAAACTGGAACTATACTCAGTTCTGTATTACAAAGTAGCAAAAGTCTTCCTATTTCAGAGATTAAAATTGTATCCTATTCAAAAAATAGTGAAAGTCATACAATGGCATCAGCTAAGTTCACAAATGAACTACTGGGTACCGATATAAAAGTAAGTTTTGACTGGCTTGAAGATAAGCAGCAAGACTGGCTACTCCACTTCTTAGTAGCTGAACAATTCGATTTCTGTATAAATTCTTTGCCAGATCATTTGCATTTTGAATTCGGAAAACTAACCTTAGAAAATAGAATCCCTACTTTGATGGTAAAGCCTCTCACACCCACATATGAAGAGGGCTTACTTTTACATGAAATCGCCCAAGAATCTAGTACCTATTGTGCTGTAGAATTTCATAAACGATGGGATGAGAGCAACCTATATCTCAAAAACAGCATTGAGCAAAAACGGCTGGGCGAACTTCTGTATTTTGATGTCAACTATAGTCAGAGAATAGTAATTCCAAGTATACAGTTCAAAAGCTGGGCTGCTAAAACTAATATATTCCAATATCTTGGAGTGCATTACGTGGATCTCATACACTTTATGACTGGTAAAAAACCTAAAAAAATTAGCGTATATGGCACAAAAAAGAAACTTATTAGCCTTGGAATTGATACTTGGGATTCTGTGCATGTTTCTTCTATATGGGGAGGAGAAGATGACTCTCAAGACTTTTACGCTCACTTTAATCTAAACTGGATAGATTCTAACGATACTACTGCAATGTCCGACCAAAGAATATCTGCTGTAGGTACAGAAGGAAGGATCGATTGTGATCAAAAAAACAGAGGTTTACAAGAGGTGACTAATAGTAACGGTGCCCAAAGTATTAATCCATATTTCTCATCTTGGATAGCAGGAGCAGACGGCACACAGCATTTAAATGGGTATGGCTTTAAAAGTATAAATACATTTATATCAGACATACATGATCTGATAAACAATAAGACCACATTGAACCATCTCAATAAAATCAGACCAGGAATTGAAAGCAGTTTAGTTTCTACACGGTTTATTGATGCAGTCACACAACAGCTTACCACTAAAAATACAAATCAAATTACCTTATGACAAATTTTGATGGCTCATTGCTAAAAGCCGAGATATATAAAACCTACAAGACCATTGGAGTAAACGATGAGTCTGCGAAATATGCGGCAGAATCTATGATACAAACCTCTCTTAGAGGAGTCGACTCACATGGTATAAACTTGTTTCCTCACTACTTTAGATCATTTGAAAGTGGAAGATTAAATAAAAACCCAAATTTCAAGTTTCATCAAACTAAAAGCTCGACAGCTCTGCTGGATGCAGACCACGCACTAGGACATCATAGTGGCATAATTGCTATGGATAAGTGTATTGAAATGGCAGATAATAATGGTGTAGGAGCTTGCACAGTGACTAACTCTTCTCACTATGGAGCTAGTTCTTTTTTTGGTCTACACGCTGCTCGTAAAGGATATATCGGTATGTCTTTTACCAATGCAGATGCACTAGTCAAAAGTCATAACGGAAAACATAGTTTTTTTGGCACTAATCCTATCTGTTTCTGTGCTCCACTTGAAGGTGAGGAACCACTTTGTTTAGACATGGCAACATCATTAGTCTCTTGGAACAAGATTAAAAACTACCGAAGAAGTGATGAAGCTTTAGAACCACATTGGGCTTTTGATACTAATGGAAATCCTATAACCAATCCACATGATGCCGCATCTCTTAGTCCTGCTGGAGGATACAAAGGTTTCGGGCTAGGAATGATGGTTGAAATACTGTGTGCTATGCTCAGTGGTAGCGTTATGGCTAAAGATATGATGGCAATGTTTACTTCTCCGCCGGAAGCACCTAGAAAAGTAAGTCACTTCTTTATGGCCTTCGATATCAACTCCTTCAATAGCAAGGATTTATTTATCTCAAATCTCACGAATATGGTACATAGGCTTAGAGAAGAATCTCAATTAGGTAACGAGCCAGTAATGGCTCCAGGCGACCCTGAAAAGGAAGTATTTTCTCACAGGATACAATATGGGATACCTTGCTTCGATGAAATAATTAAAGAATATATTGATATAAATGCTGCTTTCGAAAAATGTCTAATAAACAAAGGTTAGTTGATATAGTCAATCTAAATGCAGACGCGTCTTGTCTTAGCACTAAGAGATGGCTAAAGGCTCTAAAAGGGGGCATAAGATCAGAACTATACGGGATTTTAAGTCTTTATATTAAAGCAGATATAAAAATAAATTTAGGAATAATAGGTAGTACCATCGCTGAAATAGAAGAACTAAATCCCGAATGTATCAAGCTAATAAATGACCATCCAGAGAATTTTGAAATTCTCATTAGACCCTTTATACATTCTTTATCTATTTTATGGTCTGATGATATATTTAACTTCAACTATAATCTTGGTAAAGAATACATTAACAAACTATTTACGAATACAATTAACTGGTATCTCCCACCAGAATTTGCCCTTAGAAATAGTCAGATTTACAGTCTAGCCAATGACGGATGTAGCGGTACATTTATACATCCAAAACGTGTAAAAGAAAATACTAAAGGTAAAATACCTGACGGCCTTTTCAATCTAAAATCTATCCAAAATAGTATGTTACCGTGCATCAATTTTACTGAGAATTATGATTCATATTACCTTGACCAGTTGCAGGTCTTCAAGTCTGATTATACGTTTTCTGAAGAAACTATATTTGGGTGGAGAGATGGAGAAAGCCCATTTATCTTGCCGAATAGCGTCGAACGTGAAGCTGTTTTTGTAAAAAACTCATCCCAAGGATTTGATAGAGTCTTTTTAAGTGAAATACTCTCAAAACGCAATACAGATGAGTCCTCCTTTGTATATTCATATCCACAGAACTCTTTACTCCCGTGGCTTGGAAATTTCAGACTTCATTGGTTTATACAAGAAGTAAAACGACTTGAAAACGCTTTCGGCTCACTATCTATGCTTAAAAAGAAGCTTTTTATAAACCTATTAAACAGTGACATACTATCCAGTATAGAAAAAACCAATGTAAAAATTAAACTAGGTAAAACCAACTCAAAGGGCAATTCAATAACTCCCTACTTGATAGTACGAAAAGAACGAAATCTAGATGCAGAAGAGCTACTATATCTTGTGCTACAATGTGATGACAATATGATTATTGATTTTTTAAAGACAACTGATACTCCATTTCTATACAGAATTAAGGCCCGTTTAACCGCCATTGACAAACATTCGCTACTGACTCAAAAAGTAGGCGAAATCAACTATACCCAAAAGAATAATAAGAGTTGATGCACTTATACCCTTGATAGATTATATCTTATCCGCCGCACAAGTTTTTTCTTAATAATTTGTAACTTAGAAATATCACTGATAACTACAGGTCTATCTAGTCTCATCTTAATAAAGACGTAGTCTGGAACTGTAGCGAATAAGCAATAAGAGTTATAACTAATTAGCAGAAGATCATTAGCATACGCGTCTTCCATCATCTTAGCAGCATTTAGTGATTGGTCAATTACCTGAAGTTTTTCTGGACTATTTACACGTATGTAGTCGAGTGCCTTCGGATGTGGTATATGAATAACTAGTATA
>Ga0222644_1000079_pt1 | contig 52970 bp, 30 predicted proteins | sample AntAcemetagen291_FD_179800 | JGI IMG/M metagenome (GOLD analysis project Ga0222644, IMG submission 179800) | Saline water microbial communities from Ace Lake, Antarctica - #291 | ecosystem: Environmental > Aquatic > Non-marine Saline and Alkaline > Saline | place: Antarctica: Ace Lake...
AACGTAAGAATGTTTCGGTTATTTTAAAAGTTTGCTATAAGTTTTAACCTTTTTATACGACCTCAAAAGTATGATAAAAAGTGAGCACTCTATTGAAATTTTGGTCTCCATTGATAAAGTAATGGAATTGTTTGGGAATCAAGATTATTTTAAATACTGGCAAAAAGGGCTTATTAGTGCACAGAATATTTCAGGAATTCCAGGAGAAAAAAACAGTACAAGGCAAATGAAAATACGAGTGGCTGGAACTGCGATTATCATGAAGGAAGAAATCACAAGAGTAGATTTACCTCATGTATGGGAAGCCACTTATCGCACTAGTGGTGTTTTAAATAGGCAAAGCAACCGCTTTCGCGAAAGCGAGACTACGATCAATAATCAAGTAATAAAAACCACTTTATGGGATGCAAACAGCACCTTCAAGTTTACTGGGATGATGAGATTGATAGGAAAAGCACAACCTCAATTATTTAAGGGACAAACCCTGCAACATATGGAAGATTTTAAGACCTTTGCAGAAAATCAAAGTAATTTTATTAAAACGAATCCATGAGAAATTTAAAACTGATTTGGGACTTCAAAGGTCCAGAGGCAGAAAGAACCGCGGCACATCACTTAATTCATTTAGACCAATATGTGAAAAATGAGAATGTCACCTCTATTGCTACTGGTGTAGAGAAAGTAAGCGATAGTCATCACATCGCATACGTAGCACTAAAAGAAACATTTATGCCATCTGTGAGGGATGCTTTGAAACCACATAGAGGCCAATTGTGGAATGATCTATAAAAAGATTGCTCCTTAACAACCAGCATACTAAAATAAATATCTTGGGTCATTTATAGCTACAACACTTTTGAATAGGTGGCTTTTTCTACAGCTTTAAAAAAACCTAAAGCATAAAACGCCTACTAACGAGAAAATAAAAGACACCGTAAACCTTGCTCTTGACTACCTAAGAAAATTTATTGAGTGCATTAAATTAGGAATGAAATTTAATTAATGATTAAATTAGGCCTTTATCATTTATCAAAGGTATCCATCGCATGCTTGCATCTCAACTCTTTTCACACTGTTTAAAAGAAGAACAAATACTAGAAAAAGAAGCGCTGTCCAATCGCTACCATCATATATGGCATATGGATCAATCTTTAAAAGCGTTTTGTGTTTTACTGCCTGAGAATACAAAACAGGTAAGTGACATTATGAAAGTCTGCGATAGAAAGGAACTTCCTGTTATTGTGCACGGTGGTCTTACTAACTTAGTGGGCAGTACAGAAACTAAAGGTGACGAGGTTGTTATATCTACTGAGCGATTAAATAAAATTGAAGAGATAGACACTGCTAGTAGAACAATAACTGTCCAGGCTGGAGTGATTCTAGAACACATCCATGAAGCTGTTCTAGAAAAGGAATTGCTTTTTCCATTAAACTTTGGCGCAAGAGGAAGTGCACAAATAGGTGGCGTTATTTCTACAAATGCAGGTGGCCTGCGTGTTCTTAAATATGGAATGGCTAGACAACTGGTTCTTGGACTAGAAGCGGTAACATCAAACGGCACCGTTATTTCCTCCATGAAAAAGATCATAAAGGATAACAGCGCTTATGATCTCAAGCAACTTTTTATAGGTAGTGAAGGAACTTTAGGAATCATTACACGCGCAATTCTTAAACTAGAAGAAGCGCCTAAAAGCCGCAATGCAGCCTTTATAGGTTTTAATGAATATAATAGCGTTGTAACTTTTTTAAAATTCATGGATAGCAACCTTGCTGGAAAATTAAGTGGCTTTGAACTTATATGGAAAAACAGCTATGAGCAAATGACGAGCGTGAGTGATGCGGTAAAGCCTCCTTTAGGCTATGATTATAAGTATTATGTTCTAATAGAAACTTTAGGATGTCATCAAATAAACGACCAGGCAGAGTTTCAAGATCTTCTTGAGAACGCGTTAGAAAATGAGATGATTCTTGATGCCGTCATGGCACAATCACCCAGCGATGTAGCTTGGTTTTTTAGAATTAGAGAAGATGTAAATAACCTCGTAGACTTTATGAAACACGATCAACATTTTGACATCAGCCTGCCCATACCATTAATAGGCTCCTACATTGCTGCTCGATATGAATCTTTAGCTGCAATTAAAGGTGTGGAGGAAATTTATGCTTTTGGTCATGTTGCAGATGGGAACATTCATTTTATGATAGGAAAATCAAATTTAAGCGATGATTTGAAAAAAAAAATAGACCATTGCATATATGACGGTCTTAAGGTAATAGGCGGCTCTGTAAGTGCAGAGCACGGCATAGGAACTCACAAAAAGGCCTATCTAGAATTATGTCGCGCACCAGAAGAAATTGCTTTGATGCGCTCTCTTAAAAGTTTTATGGATCCTAAAGGATTATTAAATCCTGGTAAAATATTTTAATGATATTGATTACATATTCTTGTCTTAAATGAGACGTATGTGCATGACACCACAAAAAGTAATGTGCACATTGAAGATTTAATTGGTAAGTTTAAGTGGTACAGACCAAAGAATAAGACCAAGGCCACTCTGCTACACTGAGCATCATATCGACATGCAAATAAATACATGCTATCTGTCATCTCTAATCTGATCTTAAAGTATTATGAATCTTTGACATACCTGAAAATTAATTTTTTTAAGTATAAAATCTACAAATCATGAACCTACTGGTTATAATTTTAATTTAAGGGATAAAAACTTAAAGAATGATAACACAAAAAACTCCCAAGCGATATTGCTTAGGAGTTTAAAAAAAAGATCATTTATGCTATGAAAGAAAACTAATCAATAATCAATTTATAAGATTGTTCTTGATCGTTATCTACCTGCTTGATTTTAATAAAATATATCCCATTGCTTAAATTAGAAATATCCATAGTTACGGCCGTATCTATCGCCTTATGGTTGACCACAACCTGTCCTAGCATATTGTAAATGGAGATATGTTCCATGTTAATTTTAGACTCAATATGTACTAGATGATCAGTTGGATTCGGATAAATAATAATTTTTATATTCTCAAACCCTTCCGTAGAAAGTGTTCTTAAATCATAATTTATAATCAATTGTGGTGCATTATTTCCTTCAAATGAATCTGCTTCTCTTTCTCCTGTTCCAGAAAAAACAAATGCAATTGGATTTAATAATTGCCAATTAGATTCCTGTAAAACGCCTTCAACTAATGTTTTTAAATCGGGCGTTCTCTGGTCTAAAGTAACATCACCCTCATTAATCCAAGCAGGAATATTGCTCCATGGTACTGTATTATTTAAAAGTGTTCTACTTGATATATCAAAAGCTGTATCTGTAAACTCTAATGAGTTAGCGTTAGCCTCAGCTGCAATACTCAGGTTAGTAGTTTCATTATTGTCATCATCAACCGTAAATTGAACGTAGGCACTTGTTATGGTTGCATTGGCAGGCAAATGAATATCGGTAAATCTTAGTCCTACTAATTGCTCTGTGGAGCCACTTTCAAAGGTTAATTCTAAATCAGTACTTGTTAAGGATATAAAACCGGTGCTCACTTCTTCTTCGGCATCATTTGCACTGTTTACTACATCATAAATTAATGTCCCTGTCTCAGGTATTCCAGCGCAATTACAGTTGCCATCTTCTCTATCAAAAAATGTGTTTGCATCACCATCATCACAGGTTGTTCCAAATGCAAGGCATGGATTTGAGAATCTGTAAAACAACTTTAAAACAGGTCCTACCCCATTACCATCCTTAGACTCTGCCACGCGTTTTCCACTACCAGAAAAAATGAATGTCATCGCATTTCCTGGAATCCAGCCATTTTGAGTTCTTATCTCGTTGATCATATTTGTTAGATATGGGGTTCTTTGGTGGATACCTTCTTCCCCTACAAGATCCCATAATGAAATAGCATCCCAATCTACCTGACTACTAGTTAAGACTCTTGAAGATATATTAGAATTAGTATTTATAAAGGTGCTGCTATCATCAGCCAGCTCACCGTTAATAATCAAATTCGTTGGATCTTGATCAGCATCGTCTTCGTCTGTTTGAAATTGAATATATGCTCGGTATAAAAAAGCTTCATCGGGCAAGTTCACATTATTATATCTTACACCTACCACTTGATCCTCACCATCCCAAATGAGTTCTAAATCGGCACTAGTAATATCTAACACTCCTGTTGAAAGCACCTCTTCTGCATCATCGCTACTGTTGTTTACAACAATATCAGTCTCCACAAGTTCCTGGGTAGATAAACCTACACAGTTACAAAAGCCGTCTTCTTCGTCATTTATAGTATTTACATCGTTATCATCACATGGAGTACTTTCCTTAGGACAAGTATTGTTGAGTGTGTAAGTAATGATAAGGCTAGGTGCATCATTTGAGCTACCATCATAAGATTCGGCTGTTCGTTTTCCCTCACCTTGCATTATAAAGGTCATCGGATTAAAAATAGACCAGGTGCTTTGCCCGATTATTTCTTGAACAATAGCTCTTAAATTAGGTGTTTTTTGGTCATCTGTAGTATCTCCTACAGTATTCCAAGAAGGAATATTTTGCCATTGCACAGCGGTAAAAGTCTGTGGCCTTCCAGTGATATCAAATAGCACACTTTCTGAAAAAGTAGTACTACTCGAAGACAATTCACCTTTAATAAGCAGATTAGTAGGGTCACTTCCTGTTTCATCTGCTGTGAATTGTATTCGTGCATCTAAAACAAAAGCATTCTCAGGCAAGCCTACACTACCGAATCGTATGCCAATAGTTTGGTCGTTTTGACCCGCAAAAGCATCAAAAACCAATTCCAAATCAGAGCTAGTAGTATACATCACACCACCTATTTCTGATTCTTCAGCATCATCTGTTGCTTGACTAACTTGAAAAGTTAGATTTCCAGACTCTTGTAATCCTATACAATTACAATTACCATCTTCTACATCTAAAACCGTCAACGGGTCGCCGTCATCACAAATAGTTCCTGCATCTGGACATGGCTCTTGATAAAATAATTTTAATACGGGTGGATTTCCCGAGTCAAATGACTTTGCCACTCTTTTACCTTGTCCAGAAAACATAAAAGACACGGCATTTCCAGAGGCCCATGTAGTCTGATTGATAATTTCGTTTATGATTGTATTCAAATAGGGTGTCCTTTGATGAATTCCTGTTTCATCTATGATACTCCAAGGATCAATCTCACTCCACAACACCGTATTTTGTGTCAAACTTCTTGAAGAAACATTATTAAGTTGGGTTAAAAATAAAGCACTTGTTCCTATTAGTTCTCCATGAATCCTTAAGTTGGTAGGGTCCTGTCCTGCAGCGGTGCTTCCAGTTTCAAATTGAATATAGGCACGATGAATAGTAGAGCCGCTTGGTATTTGAATATTTTCAAATCTAACTCCTACAATTTGATCTGTGCCATCGTAAATAAAATCTAATTCTGTATTAGATATATTTACGTTGCCTGACATTATATTCTCCTCAGCGTCGTCACTAGAATTAGCCACTAAAATTGTTTCTTGAACTAAATCTTCAGCTAATACTCCTTCACAATTACAAAATCCATCTTCCTCATCAATGATCGTTAAAGGGTCATTATCATCGCAAGGTGTCCCTACTACATTACAATTATTATCTACACTACTAGATATGATAACCACAGCACCACTAGGTGGTCTAAATACATCTAGATTTAATGGTAACGTAAAAGGATCATTATTAGCAACCTCGCCTACTTGATCTGCATTATTTACAATAATCGTTCTTAGTTTAATTTCATTTGGGTAAACAAATATTAATTTGAATTGATTAAAAGAGCCAGAGCTTCTGGTCCAGCTTTTGTCATCGTTATTGGGCCTCAAAGGAGCGCCCCAGCAACCTTCTCCTGTATACACTGTTCCATTGAGTTGATCTACCACAAAACCTTCATCGTTTCCCGAACTTGAGGAAGGTTTTATAGGCCACGTAGTCTTTGCCATGTGAGAATCACAATCTACTACTAGTCTCACTTCTTCATCAAAAAACAACTGCGCCCAGGCGCCATATTCGTTATTCCCTTCAGATTTACCTGCCGTATGAGGTCTCATAGGTTTGTGATATTGAGCCATCTTCCAGGTGTGTCCGGCGGAGTTCGTGAGGTCATTCTGTAACCAAGTCAATTGATTTCCTAAAACTGAAATTTCAGAATTTAACGTGTAGGTTCTAAGCAAATCATTTCCAAAAGTGAGCGCATAATAAGAATCTGTGTTTGGAGTGTCAAACAGGTTATAAATAACAATTGAGTTTTCATGATTACCTCTTGCTGGAACAATAGGAAACATTCTACCATCCAGTGCCGTAGTAAGTTGCCAGTCGTCCAACCAGTCTTGCCACTCTTGATTGGTATCATCATCTGTCATATCACCACCGAATAGGACGGCATTCGGTTTTAGCTTGCCTACTAGCTTATTTGCATTTTGTCTGGGTGTTCTGTTATTTCTAGAATCTCCACCAGCTATAAAAGACAAAGGACTAGTATCATCAGTCGAAGTTTTGAACCAGTAACGCTGACTCACACCTTGACTGTCAGAAATCACGAAGTAATAATTAGTATTTGGACTTAGGTTAGTAAGACGTACAAACCTATTATCCATACCCCTATAAACTATCGCCCTGTCCTCCGTTTGAGAAAAGGTATATGCAGATGTGTTGGTACCATGATCCATCGTATCATAATAAAGAATTGAGTTTAAACCTGATATTTGATTCCATGCTACGGTTATGGTAGTTGCGGGATCATCTACTAGAATAAGTCGGTACTTGTCATTGTTTGCAACAACAGAAAATGTCATTAAACAAAATGCAAAAAAGAGGCATAATTTAGTTTTCATTAGTAAGTAATTTTAGAGTTAGAATATAAGTTTTAGGTAGGAGTAAATAAATAATTAATGGCACTAGAGCATGTGGCAATCTATAAAGGGTGAGGTATATGCTGTTGTGTAACGAAGACCACAAAAAATCTGGATTAAATCCAGAAACAAGCCTTGCTACTGCAGTTAAAAATCCCCAGATCATTACATATACAAGTGTGAGTCTGGCTAACTTGGGAATGAATATAAATATGGACCCGATAATATCTAAGACACCTACTATCCATAGAAGCTGCGTAGCCTGAGTTTCATTAACTCCTAAAATTTTTATAGTCATGTCTATAAAATGACCAGGTACGTAGAAGATTCCCATGGCAAAAAGACCATGCGGAATAAAAGTTAGTGCTACTGCTATTTTAAGCCATTTAGAAATTTTTGATACATCCATGTTCTTTAGAGAGCTATTAAAAAATATAACTAAAGGAACGATCAGCTGGATACTTAGCTCAAATAATTGAAGGATGTCGTAGTTTTTTGATTTAACCATACAGATTCCCATAAAAAATAACAAGAAAATACCAGTCCCAAGTATTATCTTTTTTAAAATGTGGAGTCTTATTTGATGCCAAAAAAGGCAAAGCAAGGCACTAACTAAGAGAACAACACTACTTAAAGTAGTCAGGTTTTCTATGAATGTATTGACTTTTAAGTTGGTGGCATATTCGTGCCATGTATAGTTAAAGAGACCCTCTACAACGGGAGACAAGAGACTTTCATCCCAAAATATGGCTCTGTAAGGAGCTCCAAAAAAGAAAAATTGATACGCCCTACCAAAGAATATTAAAAATGCTGAAAAGTTTAAAAGATACCTAACCATAAAACAAGAAATAATAAGTTAGGTAAATGTATTTTTAACCATTTATCTTTAGATTATTACAAAGTTTTCAGTTTATTATTTAATCGTAAATAAAAGTTATGTCTTAAGTTAACTCCATTTTAAAGAGTTTGAATAAAAAAAGATGTGTCCGAGTTTCTTATTTAGTTAGGATTGCTTCTATGATTGTAGGGTTGTAAATAAGAGTGTTTTAGAGATAGCCACTAGCACACGACAGTTTTAAGACACCATCATAAAACACTTATAAGCCATATAAACAGCCGATTGATTTTATTTTAAATGTAAATTCTTCTTGTGGTTTATCTCTAACTCTTTTGCTAGTTTTGCTACCTGGCGTCATACTTAGTCGAGTATGATATGAAATATGAGGCAAATTTTAATTATTCCGCTTTCGCGAAAGTGAAACAAACCAATTAGTACATACTGGTAAAAAGGTGCAACAGGTTTTTAAATCCTGTCATGAAGTATTTCTTTGCTTCACTTAACATCATTTTATATTCTAGCCTCACTCATCTATATATTAAAAGTGAAACAAGCTATGGCAGTATATTACTCATAGATGTGGATCATTCTGATAGTAGTAAAACATATCTTATGACCATTTAAAATCAGCGAATTCACAGTTAATAAAGAATCTAAAAACTGCCTTTCTAATGTTTAGACTCACTCATTTCCTGCCGGCGGTACAATTAGAAAATGATAATGAAATATCTATTATACATACCATCAATTGTATTGGATCCGGCTGCATATCTATAAAAGTCAAATAAAAATACCATTCATATCTCAGAATTTAATTCCCAAATAGGTGTATTATCCAGTGAAACAAATAATTAGAATGACTTTTTTATCACCCCATATTCTAATGAAGTTAAGATCAACTTCTATTAGAGAAAGCAAAAAAAAGACGCAAAAACAGCTTCCTATAAACATTAAATTAAAGCAATGATTTTTATGTACAGACCTTTGATTATAAAATCATTATCATTTCCCTTAGAACAATAAGGTCAATTCTATAACCCCACTATTATTATTTTAAAAGTTGTTCTATTGCCTTTTCTGTGTCGCGTACGGGAAGTTTACAACTACCGTCTACACATACATAAATATAAGTATCATTTATATTAAATCTATTTTTCATAATAGGCAAATCGCTATCAACGGTAGCACCTGCAATTAGTATATTAGGCAAGTAATGAGAATCGAGTTCTTTTAATTTTCTTATAGAATTACCTCCAGAAATAGCTACTTCATAATAAGGATTAGAATAATTCAAATACAGCTGTAACCAGTTTGAATAAGCAGAAGGTGCCATTTTCATGTCATTGTGAACATTGGATAGCATGCGTTCTGAAATTTCAGCATACTCCGTATTAGAATAATAATGACCCAATTGAAATAACGCAATTGCTAGTACAGAATTAGAGGAAGAAATGACATTATCTACAACTTCTGTTTTACGCGTTATTAAATTGGTATGTTTATCAGAAGTAAAATAAAACATGCGGCTATTGGTATCATAGAAATGAATCATAGCATAATTCATAAGGTCATTTGCTGTATGCAGCCATTCTTCATTTAAAGTAGCTTGATATAAAGTAATAAATGCATTAATCGTGTGTGCATAATCCTCAGAAAAGCCCTCTATGGTACTTTTACCATTTTTATAATTATGGAAAATAGAACCATCCTTTTTTATTTGTTTGGCTTTTATAAACTTTGCATTTTTAATGGCTCGATCTAAATATTCTGTATTTCCTAAAGCACGATAAGCATCCACATAAGCCTTTAGCATTAAAGCATTCCAAGAGGTGAGTACTTTATCATCAGTTGAAGGGCGCTCTCTATATTTTCTAAAATCAAGTAGTTTTATTTTCCAATCATGAACCAATTTTTCTAATTGAACCCGAGTGATATCAAATTGATTTGAGAATTCTACATCTGATTTTGATTTATTCAAAATAAAAGTGTTCTCTTCCCACTTCTTACTTTCATTGATATTGTAATAGGAACTAAACAACTCCATATCTGCACCAATAACAGTTTCTAATTCTTTTTTAGTCCACACATAGAATGCTCCTTCTTTCAGAATTCCATTATTGGTTTTACTATCGGCATTTAGAGATGAATAAAAGGCTCCTTCTTTTTGAGTAAGTTCTAATTTTACAAAGTCTAAAGTTTCTTCTATAATTTTTTTAAAGTACCCATTGCCTGTTAATTGATAAGCGTTTGCATAGACACTAACTAATTGTGCATTATCGTAAAGCATTTTTTCAAAGTGCGGTATGTGCCATTCTTGATCTACTGTATATCTTGAGAAACCACCACCTATTTGGTCATAAATACCACCATTTGCCATTTTTATCAAGCTATTTTCTACGTGTTTTTGAACTTTCTTATCCTCATTTTGAAAACTGTGACGAAGCAAAAAGTTTAATTGATTAGGCATAGGAAACTTTGGGGCATTTAATTGCCCTCCATAGATAAGGTCTAAGGAAGGTTTCCATAACTCAACCATAGAATCAAGTGACTTAGTCGTGTATACAATAGCTTGCTTGTTAACCGCAACTAAATCCTTATTTTGTATGCCCTTAGTTAATCTATTTGCATATTCAATTACTTTTTCAGGATCATTTTTATACAAATCAGACATTTCAACCAACACTTTAGTCCATTGCGATTTTGTAAAATAGGTGCCGCCAAATACTGGTCTTCCATCTGGAAGTGTGATACAATTAAGCGGCCAGCCACCTTTCCCTGTCATTAATTGAACAGCTTCCATATAAATTTGATCTACGTCTGGGCGCTCTTCTCGATCTACTTTAATACTGATAAAATTGTCATTCATTAGAGCTGCAACAGAATCGTTTTCAAAACTTTCCTCTTCCATGACATGACACCAATGACAAGCCGAGTACCCAATAGATATAACAATAAGTTTATTTTGATCTTTAGCTGTCTTTAAGGTTTCTGAATTCCAAGCCTTCCAATTTACAGGGTTGTAAGCATGTTGTAACAAGTAAGGACTTGTTTCATCAATTAAATCATTTGCTTGCTTTACTTGGGAATCAATTGCCTGAAATTCTTTTTCTTTCTTTGAACAACTAGATAATCCAATAAAAAAAGTTAAGAGGTAAAGAACTCTGTAGAACATATACGTTTATAATTATAATGTGAAAAATAAATACAATACTACCCATTTGAAATTCAAATGAGGCGTAAAATTAGTTTCTTTCACATGCAGTTTCGGTATAAAATTAAACCCTAGGTATACTTCCAGTCAAGACAAAGCAGGCAGCTGTGACGTGTTTTAGTCTAAAGCTGATTAAAATAATATTTGGTATACTCGTATTGGTTAAAACTAATGTAATATAAAAAAGGCTGCCTTTTCAGACAGCCTTTTTAACTCAAATAATAGTAGTTAAAAAACTACCTGTTATCCTTTAATAAGCTTTACAGTTTGTACACCGTTGTCACTCACTATTCTTGCAAAGTAAACACCTGAGCGTATGTTTGTAGTATTGATTTCTACTTCCATATCGTTCACTTCTACCATGGAGATTTGTTTTCCCATTATATCGTAAATAGCAACCGAATTGATCGTTGAATCTCCAGATATGGTCCAATTATTTACCGTTGGGTTAGGGTATGCAACAAATACAGATGCGTTTACATCACCTACACTAGCGGTAGTACCTTTGTGTAAGTACAAGTTATCATACCAAACATTATCTAAATTAGACGAAATTACAAATTGCGAAAAGTCATCAAACGGAGAAATATTTATATCAAGAGAAACCCAATTTGTACCATTTCCTACCACTACACCAGGACTAGTGCCATCATTAATATTAAGTTCTATTGTTCTCGGATTAAATTCTGACGTACCACCATTAAAATCAACTAACTTTAAATTAAACACTTTACCTAAAACGTCTGTGGCATCTGTATAGAAATCTAAATGAAGTTTAGTAAAACCAGTTGCATCAATATCATTTATAATGAATTCAATACCTTGGCAATTTCTACCTAAGTACTGTTTTGTAGGATTTGAAGCAATTAAAACATCTGCAACAGAAGGAAGACCACAGTAACCTGCGTCGAAGGAATCTACAACAACATCTGTATAAGCATCACTAAATAAAGAAATAACGTCAGCTGCAGGTCTATTAGGAGGTGTTGGTGCTGCAACACTAGGTGGTACTGGACAGGCTCCACAATTAGGGCCTCCACAATCTACTGCTGTTTCCCCTTGATTTTGAATACCATCATCACAAGTAGGTGGTGGTGGAGTAGATAAACCTGTTATATTATCAACGTAAGTGGTTCTAGCGGTGCTTTGACCATTTGGGTCAGCCCAAAAACCAGCTCCACCGTTAGCTGCACTATCCCAAAGATTAAAGAAAAATATCTTCGGGTATACGCCATTTGGAGCTGGTAGACCATCTTTAGGATTTGTAAAATCAAAGGAAAGAGATTCCCAACCGGATCCTGTATGACTAGCGTCAGTTGCTGATGGGCCACTGGTGCCATCTTGCACTCTAGCTAACATATCAAAAGATGTAGTTGAATATACATCAACAGTTACTATTCTAGTGGTAGTTACTTCTAGATTAAGCCAGTCTCCTTGGAAAGTAAGTTCTGCCTGCTGCCAAGGAGCAGAACCTGCTGCGGTAACAATTTCAAGAACATTACCATTAGTTCCTCCCGTTGCTGGATCTGATACGATTGTAGCAGTTCCTGGACCATTTGCAAATGCTAATGTAGGAGATGTGCCTTCAAAATTTTCAAGTACTACCTGCGCAAAACAGACAGAACTGATTAAAAAGACTAGTAAGAGTGTAATTTTTTTCATGATATAATTTTATTTAATTGTGATGTACAATATCGGGAACTATAACGATTTAGTGATCATTAAACACCTATACAAAAACTATACAACATTAAATTAATGTTGAAATTAACAACGAAAAATCAAAAAAACATGAATCTTATCAAAATGGAGCGCAGAATGCAAGGAAAAACTTGCAAGTAGACTTGAGTAATCAGCGCTATAAATAAAAATAGATATTTTTCTTTTAAGAAATTTTTAAATTCTAAAAAAAAAGTGCAGTATGGGGTCTTATAGATTTTTTTCGTTAAGATACAACACAAGCCCTCTAGTATACTGAAGCAAAAACAACCCTTTCAATAACTGACATTTCAACTACGCATGTAAAAGCTAAAAAAAGGAAGAGTCGATCGCATGAAGTTATAGCATCATTTAACCTCTTTTGTAATTAGCTTCTAATTTATAAGAACAAAAAAGCCGTCTTATGAAGCACTACATTTCATAATTGATGCTGCTATAACAAAGCTTAATAAAATGATTTAACTGTACAAAACACCTATACAAAAATACAGTTACCATTACAAATGATAGAAATTATCAAATTACATTTAAAGTTTTTAAAGCTTTTACCGTGCTTTAAAAGCAGATAAAGAGGAGTTATTGTTAGTCACTATAATAACTTTGTTCCCTTTTAGGTTGAACTGTTTGACATCTCTGCTATCGTTCGGCACATAAAACCCACTTTGTCCAACTGGCATAAAACTAAAATCATTTTTACCATTACCTAATAATACTGCTCCATAACCAGCATCATATCTCACCGTTTCTACTTCTACACCATAATGATTACCCACCGTAACTATATCCTTATGACCGTCCTTATTAACATCTGTAACAAGAACTGATTTAATAGGAGCTATTTGTGCTTCGTTAGGTAAGGATTTTGCAACAAGCTTACCGTTTTCATTTATAAGTATCATACTATCAAAACTAGATATCTCATAGATAACTGCATCTTCGACCTTTTCTTCTGGTAGAATCTCTATTAAAGTGGAAGAAGCAAAACTATGGTAGTCTCCAAATTTATCTGCTATAAATGGCATTTGCTGACTGGTACATTCTCTACCACGCATAGGCACATAATTGCCTTTATAAAACTTAGCAAATACAACGTCATTAGTACCATTGTTATCAAAATCATTTGCATATACCTTAAAAGGGTGCTCTTTAGAGGCTTTAAACTTGTTGTTTTTACCTAGGTTACCTATAATATAATCTTCGTCCCCATCATTATCTAGATCACTAGCAGTGATAGACCACCATATACCTCGACTATTTTCAAGTCCATATTTCTGTGAATCGTCTTTAAATACTCCATTGTTGTTAGTTAGAATTTTGATTTCCATCCATTCCCCTACTATCATCAAGTCTTCATCGTTATCCTGATCGATATCGGTAAAAATAGCGTCTGTTACCATTCCTATATTCTTTAAATCAGTGGCTATATTTGATGCTGCTTCTTTAAATACTCCATTATCGTTAATAAGTAAATAACTAGTTGCGGGGAAAATATATTTACCAGGAATCATTCTAGTTCCCACAAAAATATCTAGATCACCATCTTTATCTATATCTGAGGTTTTTATCGTTTGTGTGCTTTGTGCAATTGAAGGCAAGGCATGTACATTTTTCTTAAAATTACCATAACCATCATTTATATATAAACGGTCCTTAAGTTGCGAGCTTCCAATTTTAAATTCGCTTCCACCGCTAGCCACATATAAATCAAGATCATTATCTCCGTCTACGTCAAGAAATAGGCTTCCCATATCTTCACTAGCTTTGTCCAAAAGCCATGGTTGCGATAAACTCTTAAGAAAATGACCGTTATTTTGTTGCAGGTACAACACACCACTTTGACCAGCCGCACCTCCAACAAACAGATCTTCTAGCCCATCATTATTCACATCTTGGATGGCTGTAAACGGTCCGTTTTGAGATAACTTATGTGGTAAAAGTATCTGTTCTGTAAAATCATCAAAATCATTTTCAGTATGTAAAAAATCGATTCCAATATCTTTTGGATTGAAAGATGATAGCAGCGTCTTATTTGTATGTTTTTGCACCTCGCTTTCTATTGCTTTAGAATAATCAGCTACTAAAGTTTTGTTTGCAGCTACATAGTTAAATATATTGACTTTGCCATTAGGCCAGGTAACCTCAACTTTCTCTATTTCTGTGTCCTTTCCCAGTCCAAAAAACAGTCCAGTCTCTACAGAAGATAAATACCCTCTCGTCACAAAATTCTCTGCAATTTGTATTTTGTCCTTTTGATAAATCTTTGCTTTTGCACCAATTCCAAATTGGTTATTAACTGATCCTTTGAAGGCTATTTTTAAAAAATTTCCTGTTGCCTTATTCTCATACATGAATGCCGCCCCATCTATATTATTAATAACAACGTCTAAATCACCATCGTTGTCTAAATCGGCATATGCCATTCCATTAGAAAAACTGGGTGTATCAAAGCCCCATTTTTCACTTACTTTTTCAAATTCTAAATTACCCATGTTTCTATAAGCATAATTAGAAATGGGTTGTGATGGTGCCTCTTTAGTAAATTCAAAAAGCTGATCTACTGTGGTCTTTTGATCTAAACTATTAAGCGCTATTCTAAAATCATTATTATCTATATCTTTTTTTATGCCGTTAGAAACAATGATATCTTTCCAACCATCATTATCTAAATCTACTAATAGGCTTGCCCAACTCCAATCTGTAGAAGAGACACCTGCCATACTAGCCACGTCTGAAAAAGTACCTAACCCGGTATTCACCTGTAATGTGTTAGACAGATACTGGTAATGAGCTCCCGCGTTTACCATTGCATTAAAAGTATCTGTACTCATAGAACCCATATTAGTCTTAGCTCTATAGTGATCTTCTGGAGTCATGTCTGTGGTCATCAAATCCACTAAACCATCATTATTCACATCACCTGTATCTGATCCCATACTTAATTGAGTGATGTGTTTTAGCTTTTCATTTATAACATTTGTAAACGTCCCATCACCATTATTATAATACATAAAATCAGGTTCTGCATAATCATTTGCAACATACAAGTCTGTCCAACCGTCATTATTGAAGTCTGAAGCATTGACACTTAAACCGTAAGAGACATCAGAAGAGATGCCCACTTGAGAAGAAACGTCTTTGAATATACCATTATCGTTCTTATACAATTTATCTCTAAATAAGGGAAACTGTTCTCGTGGAATTTTATTTACTAAAAGTAATTTCTTATCCGGTAGTTGATTGACTTGATACATATCTAAATCTCCATCATTATCCATATCAAAAAACACGGCTTGAGTAGAAAAACCGGCATCAGCAAGGCCATAAGCAGCAGCACTTTCAGTAAATGTTAAGTCTTGATTATTTATAAATAATTTGTTTTTTCTATCCTCTAACTTTAAGGAATTACCATTCCTACTTACATATATATCTAGATAGCCATCTGAATTAACATCGGCCATGGTAACACCCCAAGTCCATCCAGAATCTAAAGCAATTTTAGAATTCTCAGTAATATCCTCAAATTTAAATCCTCCTTTATTTAAATATAGCTTATCATTTACTTGATTACCTCCAAAAAATATATCTGGCAAACCGTCATTATTGATATCACCAATACCTACTCCAGAACCTAAATAAATATGGCCGTAAAAGAATTGATTAAAGTACTCAGACTCTTCAATAGTATTATTAAAATCAATTCCTGTTTCTTCAGAGGGTAATAGATTAAAACCTCCTGCTAATTCTTCAGGATAAAGGTCACGCGAAGGCTCCTTATTACAACTGATCAATAAACTAGTACTAATGAATACTACTAACAGATGGAGGTTTGATTTTTTCATTTTTATAATCAATCGTTTTAAAAGTCGTATTTAGGCTGAAATCAATACAGTAAAGGTAGTATTTATATAAACTAGTACCATCGTTTTAACAGAGAGACCAAGTAAATAATATTGGGTTTTTAGCAGGTGGAAATTTAAAAGAATCCCTAAAATGATTGCTTAAAAGCTGCTTTTTGAACCACTGCGACTTCTTTTACTACTCGAACATTTAAATCCCGCCTACACGTGCTATTTGAATGTTTTTTTAACATTCTAACTCTTTAGAACAGAAGCCGTAAAGCGCATCAACTCATTACACCAATTTATGTGGCCTATCATTTTTATTAAGATCATCCATCTTAAAACAGCATCTCATCTAATAGGAATAGATCCTTTTTCTACAGGTAATACTTTTATGTTATATATTTAACTGCATCCATATAATCAATGATTGAGGTGATCGCAACTAAAGCGCTGCTCATAAATAAGAGCAGCAGGATGATATGAATTTTTAACTTCAATAAATAGTATGTATAGTCTTCTATAATTTGTAATTAGTGACTCAAAGATAGCCTGATGATGAAAATAAATACTTAAATAATGTATCCATTAATAAACGTAATTGTAACAAGATAGGAACTATTAGTTTATGAAAAAACGTTTTTATATATTCTCTAAGTTCGCTTTCGCGAAAGCGAAACACACCTATTATTCAATAACCACGACTTGCTAAGAAAGTTAGTAAGTTTGCTTAGCAAGCAGCACCTAACAAAGGATGGTGATTTTTTAAGCACTAGAATTACTTATTCTGATCATCTAGAATTTAAGATTCTCCTTCTTATCCCAAAGGCCCCAATAAGCTCCTACTTCACCTTCATCACCTTTTTTCCATGACTCATCAAATGAAGAAAAATAGAAAATATCTATATCATTTTTGCGCGACCAGTTTTGCGTATCTATAAAATACTTCATTGCGTTTGCAGAAGAAGGATGTGAATCTCTTAAACTCTCCCCTTGACTAGGCCAGCCTGTCTCTGTAATAATTACTCTTTTACCTTGGCATACATTTAGGACTTGATGGAACATATCATTCATATGACCTAAAGAAGAATCTATAGATGTTCCCTCCCAAAATGGGTAGCAATTAGTTAAAATCACATCAGAGTATTGTACCAGTTCTGGATGTACTACAAACTCATAGTATGCATCCACATAACCCACAGGAACATTTGGTAGCGCTTCTTTAACTCTTTTGATATATGTTAATAATTGTTCCATAGAAAGGTCATTCCGATAAAGCACTTCATTTCCTACTGCTGCGATATCCACAAAACCTTTTTTGGCCAGATCTATAAGCGCCTCAATTTCCAATTCATTTTTATCAAGATCATCGCTTAACCAAGCACCTACAAGAGTTTTAAGCCCATATTTACGAGCCATTTGTGGCACAAATTCATTGCCTTCTATACAAGAAAATGACCGGACCCATTTTGAATAGGGCTTCAATCTTTCTATGCGTCTTTCTACCTGTTCCATTGTAATATGATCGCCAGGTTCCTGCCCATCCTCATACATACTGAAGCAAATTCCGTGCATCCCCTTTTTTAAGGTTTTATTCCACAATTCACCTAAGTCTTCTATTGAAGTGTACTCAGAGAAATCAAATCCAGCGCTATCTGAACTATCAGGATCCTGCTGCTGTCGGTTTGCCTGATACGGATGGTAATCTTCGTTTCTAAATGACATTATTAATATTTTAAGTTTTCGTTTTTATCCCATAGTCCCCATCGGGCACCTACGTCTCCTTCTTGACGCACTTTCCATGACTCATCAAAGGATGAGAAATAAAAGGTATCTACTCCTTTATCTTTTGCCCAATTTGCAACATTTACAAAATATTTCATCGCGTTAACCTTTGAAGGCACCGCATTTTGATTTTTAGAACCGTCATTAGGCCATCCCGTTTCCGTAATTAAGACCGGTTTACCTTTTGCTGCTTCCATAACTATGTGATGCATTTCATTGAGGTATGCCGTTGCTTTATCTATATGACACCCTTCCCAGAATGGATAACAGTTTGCTAAAATAACATCACACTCCTCAACTAACTTTGGATTCTCAACAAACTGGTAATAAGCATCTACGTAACCTATTTGAATATCTGGAACGGCATCCTTGACTCTTTTAATATAACTTAAGAGCTCGTCTAAAGTTAGCTCTTTTCTCAACAGAACCTCATTACCTACAACAGCAATATCAACCATTCCTTTTTTAGCCTGCTCAATAAGACTTTCAATTTCTAGTTCATTTTGATCTTTATCATCGCTTACCCAAGCGCCTACCATGGTTTTAACTCCTTTGGACCTTGCCGATAAAGGAATAAGCTCATTCCCTTTTGTTGTTGAAAAGGAACGAATCCATTTCGTATAAGGAGCAATTATGGCCATTCTATCGTCTATTTGTGTAGCGCTCAATTGATCGCGTACATCCTGACCTTCCCGATAAGGACTGAAACAAATACCGTGTAATCCAGCATTTAAGGCCACTTTAAAGTATGCAGCTAATTCTTTATATGGAACATCGCATTTTACGTCAGTTGGATAATTCGCATGGTCATCAATAGAACCTAAGGACTGTAATTTATTCAAGGCGTAATAGGAAGAACTGATAGGTTTGCTTTGAGGTTTTTTTCTAAGGGCCAATTCTGCACTTATTTCTTGTGCTTTTTCTTCTGTATGGTTATAATTACGCATGATCCACATAGCGCCAAGTGTACCCATGATTGGTAATCCTGAATAAAACATTCTTATTCCCGTAATCGATGCCTCAGAGTTTATAGCATCGGGCACAAATCCTACTAATGCCATAATCACACCTGTCAATAGACCTGCAATTGCAAAACCAAATTTTACCATCCACCAATAGATAGCTCCAAAAACACCTTCTCTTCTTTTTCCTGTATTTAATTCATCAATATCTATAACATCAGATGTCATCGACATCATTAAAGTAAATAAACTTCCAATTCCAAATGAGAAAAAAGGTAATGCTATTAAAAACAAATAAGGTTTTCCTGGAACAAATAAAAACCATAACATAATGTATCCAACTACTGAAATTCCTTGAGACCATAAAAAGGCTTTCTTTTTGCCCATGGTTTTTGACATTCTAGCCACTATAGGTATTACTAAAAAAGTAGTTACCAATGCGCCAATACTACCCAGTAGAGTTGGCCAAAGACCCGCTGCTCCAGCATCTCCATTAAATAAATAATAAACTACTATAAAAAATGAGAATCCCGCAACTGTATTAAATGCGTTAAAAATTAAGAATGTTGAAAAACAAAGCTTTTTAAAATCTTCAATCTTAAAGGCCTCTTTAAAATTTTCAATGATCTGTTTTAGACTACCACCTATTGTTTTCATGGTTAGTGGTGTCAAGCTTTCATCATCTATGGTGGACTTGCTTTTTATAAAAAAAGCAGGAACCATGGCTAAAACTGCACAAATAACACCTACCCAAATGGCTATAGTTCTAGTAGCAACTGCTCCATCTTCAAACCACGAAGGGTCATACATGATCACCCAAAACCAAGGTGCAATAACCCAAGCCCATTGTCCAATCCATTGTGCCACAGCCATAATATCTGTGCGTTCGTGGAAATCATCACTCATTTCATAACCCATTGCCACGTAAGGAACACTGAATATAGTAAGCCCTAAATAAAAAACTAACGACCACAATAAAAAATAAGTGAAGTTATAAATTAAACTATCTGCCTCATAAAGTTGCCACATAAAACTAAATGAAATCCCCATCATAATGGCTCCTAATAAAACGTATTGCCTTCGTCTACCCCATACCGACTTTGTGTTGTCTGAAATAAATCCCATGACTGGATCTGTAATCGAATCAAATACGCGAGGAAGAAAAAATAAAATTCCCCACATCCAAGTAGGAAAGCCTAAGTTTTGAACTAAAACCACCATAAAGATGCCTAATGCCGCAGGAAACATCTGGTTTGCCAACATTCCGAGCCCAAAGGCTACTTTTTGACCGAAAGCTACTTTATTTGTACTCGACATCTGATTTAGTTTTTAGTTGGTATCATAACGGTTTGTAAACTTTGAGGACCTAAATTGATATGGACCAATCTATTGCGATAGTGTAGTTCATAATTTTTATCTTTCATTCCCTCATTAAAAATCACAAAAGCGATAGTTCCATCTGGATTTTTTGCTGCAGTGACCATAAGATCTTTATCGGTATTCTCCACTTCGATAACTTGAGCGCCTGGACGTATGTATTTACTAAAATGTGCCATGGTATAGTAAAGCGGTGTGAAATATACCTCGTCATTATCTGGATCTACGATGACCGGTGCGACACACCAATTTTCAAACCAGTTGGGACCACCTTGACGGTCTAGGACCATATTCCAGTCTACCCATCCATCAACCCAGTTATTCATACAACCTATGATATCACGGGCATAACGGTTTACTGGAGCATATTTAGGGTGTAAGTGCTTATCTTTTTCTGGAGCCCAATCCCAACCCCAATCGGTAGATTCCTTAGACCAGTACCACTTGTCATTTTTCCATTCTGGGACTTGTGAGTCCACGCAGCCTTCTGTCTCAATGAGGTATTTATCTGGTGCTTTGTGGTGTGCGTACTGTAAATCTTCTGGAAAATAATCATAGGTGCTTTCATACCAGTGAATGGCGGTACCATCAAAATATTTTGACGAGGCCTCATCACGATACATCTCATCTACCCATTCTTTGATTCCTCCCCTATTTTGATCATAACCTAGTATAACTTTATCTCCGTGACCATCTGCTTCTAACTTAGGTCCCAAATGAAACTGGACAAAATCAGTCATTTCTTTGGGCGTGTAATGCATGCTTTCCCAGTTATTTCCATTTCCGAGCGGCTCATTTTCTACCGTAAATCCCCATATAGGAATTCCTTCTGCTTCATAAGCATCTGCATATTTTGAGAAGAACAATGCCCAAGTATCATAGTATTTAGGTAATAGTTTACCACCTACCCATTTATTGTTGTCCTTCATCCATGGCGCTGCTGTCCATGGCGATGCAAATATCTCAAACCCATCTTCTGATGCTGCCATAGCATCCTTAATCATAGGTATCAGATCATCTCGATCTTCCTCTATAGTAAAGTGTTCTAGATGCACATCGTCTTCCACTGGTGAGTAGGAATATTGCGATAAAGAAAAGTCGCAACTATTCATATGCGTGCGCGTTAAAGAATAATTTGCCCCTTCTCGTGAAAAATAAGCATTTATAATAGTGTCTCTGCTTTTTTTACTCAATCGATTGAGTAAATAGGCCGACGATTCTGTAAATGCGCCCCCAAAACCAGTAATGGTTTGGAAGGTTATATTTTCATTAATAGTAATCACCGTTGTGCTGTCTTTTACCTCAAAAGGCATCACTTTAGTCAAATTGTTACCCGCCGCAGAAGTTTCATAAACGGCTACTTCTAAAACCTCTTTTTGATCTTTACAACTCATGATTACACCTATTAATATGGCTGTTAATAAACTGAACTGCATGATTTTCCAATTATTCATATCCTTTAAAGTTTTGTTTTAGCGGCGGTAATTGTACATGATCAAGCAGTTCTTGTTTATTGCCATCGTAACTTTTTTTAATAAGATGACCGTTTCTGGTTAACCCTTTAAATGCGTCGCCATCAAATTGATCCCAAAGAGCAAATTTTGCTTCACCATCTATGGTGAATAAACCAAAATGATTCTCAGAACCCTTAGGATTCCTTGCGTCTTTCCATTTCTCGTTAAAGGCTTCAAAATAGAAACAAGCGATTTTTTCCTTTGCGGTCCATTCTCTGATTAATTGGTAATAGCGTCCTGATTTATATTCATCGGCGGCGTGAGATCCATCACTTCCATAAAGACCGTTAGAATAAGTAGCCCATCCTGTTTCTCCTATATGAATGGGTTTATCGACACCTATAGACTTCATATACTCATGAACTCTATTGTATTGATCCCGAGCATAACCTATCGAACGTTCTATAGATTTTTCAATTTTCTGTTCCTTAGTCAACAAAGAATCATTTGTAGCAGTTCCCCAAAACACAGGATTATAATGCGTGTCGTGCATAGGATACGTATGCACAGAAATATAATCTACTGCTTTTATCACCTGATTCAATTCTTCTGTGTGGTACTGACTTTCACCGCCACCCCATGAGGCAAAATTGTCTGAACTGGTAATCCACAAATCAGCAGGTAAATCTCCTTTTTTCTTTAAGTCTTGAAGGTGGTTGACCCACTTGAGTATTACCTCAGGCTGCACATAATAACTAGCCGCCCATTTTACCATTGCTTCGTTACCTACTGCAATGATTTTAACGACATCAGGATATTGTGCTGCTAGAGCTGCTGCTCGATCTATTTCGGCAGCGTTTAATTCACTCTCGACGTTATGGTCTGGTTCTATTCCTGTCCATGCATTTTTGCAATCTATCCATGCACCTAACATGACATACATTTCAAAACCCGGCTGCTCTTTTTTAAGCTCATCAATAGCTTTTACTACATTAGTAGCCTGAGGTAATTGCATGTTATAAGTACGCAATATTTTAATGCCCATAGCCGCAAGAATCTTCATGTCGTTCTTAATCTGAACCATGGAAGGCTGTTCATTTCTAGTAGTATCCCGATAACCACCGTAGGATATAGCTAGGTATTTAGGATTTGATAAAATCTCTTTAGCTGTCATTTTATGAGCTTCTTTAACCGATGGAGTATTCTCATTCACATCTTTACACGCCGTTACTATAAGTAACAATACCATTATCAAAGATGTCATTTGAACTCTCATACCTAGTTTTTAAATGGAAGTGTTGTGGTTGATGCTTTCGCGAAAGCGTCAACCACAATCATCCGTATTAGTTAGTAATTGATTTTTACTTCTATGTGTTGCACCTCTTGAGTACGTTGAAATAGCTGCTCACTGGTACCTTTATCCAATTGTAATTGATCAAAAGTTTTTACAATACCGTCTGTAAATGTAACTTGAACTCCTTGTTGCTGACTTGTTGTATACATCACAGGAACCTGACAATACGTAAACGCCAGTGATCCTGCATTTACATGAATGGTCTGTTTTTTTCTATCCACACCTATATAATTAAAATCTGTTGCTTGTTTAAGAAACTCTTGCTTGCGCAATAAGCTAGGTTTAAAGGAAACCAAGCCCTCTTTAACAACAAGACCTAACTCCCCAAAACGACTCAAAATATCTTCCTTCACCTGTCCTGTCATTCCTGGTTGTTGCGCCCCTTTAGTTGCTGGTGTATGTGAATAAGGATCTGTAGGAACGGCACCGTATAGTTCTGGTGATTTATGAGCGCCTATTCCTGCTTGAATCTCATAGTAATGCTCTAACATTTTTCCAATCACAACATCACTCTCACCATCATTTACTGCTTTCAAGCAACATTCTTGTACTGCAAGTAAAAGCTTAGAAACCATGTGCCAGTATATAGAGCCCAACCCTTCAAAACCAAAGAAAGTTCCAGAACGACCGGTAAATGCTTTATGGTTAAAAACCGCTTCAAAAGTTTTTTCTAGTTGTCTCTGCTCTTTGACAACTAGGTTGCCATATATACCCTGAGACATCTGTTTTAATGATTTTTTAAGACTGTTTACATTGTTATAAGTCGCATTGAAATGATAGACTCCAGTCTTATCTTCAACAATAATTTGTTGATTACCGTCGTTAAGCAGCTTTTGCAGCAAGTCTGATTTTGCAACAAGCTCTTTCGGAATAATATTCTTTTCTTCAAAACCAGGTAAATCTTTATTAGGGTATAAAATATAGCTGTACTGGTCTTCTCTAAATAACGCACTTGATTTCAATGCGTTCATTACCTCTAAGGCTTGTACTGATGTTAAATATCCAGAACTTAAAACAGCCACCTGACCTTCTAACATTTCTGATAGATAGGAGATACTCACTTCACCGTTATCCTCTACAGTCATTAAATTGTAAGCATGGTACATTCCATCTTGACGTTTATTTGCATCGATACTGTGATCTAAATAACTTAAGGTAACCTGCACAAATTCAAGCAAACTACTTTTTGAAACTTCTTGTTTTTCACCTGAAAAATTATGGTCATAAATACGTGTCCTATAATCACTTGCTGGTTGAGAGACTCCGTCAAGAATAGCTTTACGTTGCAAATCATTAATCGAACCCTCTAATAAATCTTGGTGGTCTTTTAAAGTGGTATTCACAGCATTATAAAATACCGCCAGCTCCTGTGATATGAAAGAAGATTCAAAATCTGCCTCTTTTATAAAGCCTTCGAAATAATTTAAGAAACGCCTCAAATAATAAAGGGTCACCATAGAAACACCATTTCCTACTAAAGCATTATTTGCATCATTCCATTCTGGTCGTTGCGTATTTAACCAAATACCTGCTTCAGGAATTAGGTTAGAAACTTTAGCGAGAACAGTAGCTAGTAATTTTTCAACGAGGTTCACTTTATAAATATGACCTGACGCATCTCTTAATAAAGAACCGTCAGCACCGAGTTGCTCACGACGTTCTTCTATAACTTCTTGTAAGCGGTAATCAAAATCAATCGTGTCCTTAGGATTCTTTAGTATGTCTGAATATTCTTTAATTTTATAAGGAACGTTTGCATACACAAACAGATCTTCATGGAGGAAACTACCTAGTTTTCCTGGATAATGATTTTGAATAAACTCTAAAAACTTGAGTAAGTATATAATTTGATGATCACCCCAGTAACCAATATAGGACCATGGGTCATCTTCTTCTATTACTTCCCAATCAAAGCCACTTTTTGTAACTCGATAGGGATTGTAACCATCAAATGTAGTTGCGTTTAAGAACTTATGGATCATTCCATCTATGAACTCTGGGTAGGAATGAGCAAGTGCTTCCCAATTCTGGAAAATATCGCGCCAATTTCCCTCGTAATCTAAAATCTTAGAACCGTCTATTTCACTACGCGTATTGATAGAAAATTTATTCCAAGGACGACTAGGGTCCCCGTGTCTTCTACTAAACTTTAAAGGTAAATACTCAATTATTAACCTTTTCAGATGTGCATTTTCATTAGAATAAGCTATTTCTGTTAACACACTTTGGTTGAAATCGGCAGGAAGGCTTGTAAATAATTCTTTGGTCGTTTGAAAAACCTCAGAATTTGCTGCTTCTAAATAGGCTAAAAAATCTAACTTTTCAATAACATAGTTGTTATCAAAAATTCCACCTCGCATAATATTGAACATGGTATTAGCAAAATGGCGGTTATTAGTTAATGGATCTGCTGTAAGTTGCAAACCGTCTGATGCCGCTATAAGAGCCACCAGTTTTTGAGAGCCTAATGCTACATCTTTTTGAATTTTTTCAATAAGATGGGCATCTGACTGAATCTGGTTGGAGATTTCATTTATAGAAACAATATTCTGATTCACATCAGCAAGGAAGTACCATTCTTTTGCTTCACCAGCTTTGAACTCCATTTCTGAAACAGTAAAATAGGCTCCTTTTTCTGCCTTAACATCTGTCTCTTGTTTTACAGAATGACCCTTTCTAAAGTTTTCTAATTGACGGCTGGATAGCAAATAACTTGGATTATTCAATCCTAGTGACCAGACCATGTTTGCCTTGAGTGATTCACTAGGCTCTGCTTTATCAACTATAACCGCACTTAAGGCTATGATACCTATACCTGTTTCTTTCTTAAGTTCAGATCTTTTATAGGCATCTACTAAATTACTAGATGCTTTTTGTAAATCTTCACCTACCGTTGCTGGAAGAACATTTTGCAATCCGTCTAGCACGGTCATTTTTAAAGAATCTGTACTGTGGTTGATTAATTCAGATTTTTTTACAAAACCATAAATATCACTGGAATTCCAGTGGTATCTGTAGGTAAGCTGTAAATCGTGGTTGACCTCTTCAAAAACCAATTTATTCCCGTAAACATTTTTATATAGATTGCGGCTCGTCTTATAAATGCCAGAATACCTATTTGAAAAAGGTTCCCATAATAAATCACGGTCACTACTATGCACTTTAATTATTGTTTTGCTACCAGTAATATCGTTGGACTCTGTGATCTTATCATCTGTATAATAAGGGAACAGTGCGGAGTCACTATTTTTACGTCCAGCTGTAAGACCGCCATTGCTAGATATGAACATCCAGTGATTTGAATCACTCACTATGCTCATAAAAAATGGACGCATAACGTCGTGGTTGCTTATTTTATAATACTTCTCGTTTTGGAAATCAACTAACTCTCCTTTTACTTCATTTTGGTTAAAAGTAGCTTCTTGCTTTCCTAGGTATATAGACTTTTTATTCATTATATAATTTAATATGTATTTATTATTGCATTTAAACTTATTAATTAAAGAGTTCAAATGTTTCCATAGTTGTCTCGCTTTCGCGAAAGCGGAACAACTGCATTAGTTTTTGTTATAATTATTTAAAAAAATTACTCATAAACGCGTACATAATCTACCTGCATAGTTTGTGGATAAACAGTGTTTAAACCAGGAGAACCTGCAAATGTGCCTCCTACCGCAAGGTTCATTATGATATAAAATTCGTTATCGTTAAATACCCATTCCCTGGTAACATCTTGCGGTGTGATTTGATTATACAACACATCATCTACGTAATAATTGATATAATCAGGACCCCATTCTATACCAAAGACATGAAAATCTGTATCGAACCTTTCACTGACTAAATCGTATTGTTTAGTAATTGCCTGTCCTCCTGAATAACCTGGACCATGAAGGCTACCGTGCACAATTGTAGGTTCCTGACCGCGATACTCCATAATATCTATTTCACCTATTTGCGGCCATACTTGAGTAGCGTTACTATCATCTCCTAAAAGCCAAAATGCAGGCCAGATTCCTTGTCCCCACGGCAATTTTATTCTTGCTTCAAAACGTCCAAACTTGCGTTGGTACTTTCCTTTAGTTAAAATTCTAGCCGATGTGTAATCAGAACCTTGATAGGATTCTTTAAGAGCTGTAATTTTGAGCATGCCATCTTCTACCACCACATTTTCTGAACGATCTGTGTAATACTGTGACTCGTTATTTCCCCATCCTGGTATGCCTTGGGCTGCACCGTCGCCTATATCAAATCCCCAAAGTACTGGATCTGGCGCTCCATCTATTAGAAAGTCATCTTCTAAAACTAAATTATTGAGTGTCGTAACTTCTTGATTTTCGTTTGGAGAGCAACTTAAAACTAGAGTTGCGACAGCGAAAAGAAGACCTAGATTCATTATCAACTTACTATGTATCTTTTTATTTAGGGTATTCATCTTTTTGAGTATGTAATTGTTAAAATCTGATGCTTAATTATAATAATAAACATTATCTAAATAGAAATTCCTAAGTGATGAGAAATTAATATTTTCATAGATGATAAGTCCTATATTGTTTCTATTAGCTAAGGTTAAAGGAGCATCTATTGAAACCCATGTGTCAGCTATTACTTGATTGCGACGTACAAATATTTGCTGCCTAGAATCATCACCACCATTATCAACTCCATTAGCACCCCAATCTTCAATGGAGATTAAAAAATCAAAATTGGATGGCACTGGCCCAGGAATATAAATATCAAAATGTACCATCGTCATGCTGGAGGCATCAGTTAATGGATTAGCAGTTTGAGTTCCTACATAATTAAAATCAGTATAGTTTAAAATATTGTCTCCGTTCACTGAAAAATCTGCAGAACCCGTGGTTGATCCAGGTGTCCAAAAACCATTATAATAGTCCACAGGAACATTAGTATACACATCACTAAAAATAGAAATGACATTATTAGGATTTCTTGTAGGTGCTGGTGGTAATTGAAAATTACCAAGCGAATTAACCGATAATGACCCTGCGGCTTCTATGCCCGCAAGCGTTGCTGTAATAATAGAAGTGCCAGATGTTTGTATAGTAATGTTACCTAAAGGATCTACAGGTGCTACGTTAGAATCTGAGGCTGTAAAATCATAATAACTAGGCGCGACAGTTACCGTTTGATCTAAACCCGAGGCTAAATTAAATGTTTCTATTAATCCAGTAACTAATAGATTAACGCCTATGAAGGAGTTCGTAGTTAAATCAACACCATTTGATATAGCCGGTCTGGGCTGCGCGATAGTTTCTAACTTTTCAAACTTAATGTCATCCAACCAAACTATATAACCAGAACCTCCCGTACCCAAGGTGCCCATTGCATACCAAAAAGTACCACGTTCCTGTACTAATTTTGACGGGTCTGGAATAGGAATCGTTACTTTAGACCAATTGGTACCCACATTTACGTTGTTTGCTGTAACTTGATATTTGTCTTCAAAAAAATCTTGACCAAAACCAAACGCATCTACACTTATGCCTTGAGAGGCTTTAACCCAAAATGTAAGCGCATTAAAACCAGATAAATCTCTTCCTGCTCCATCCACACGGAGAATTGCACCAGCATAATTTCCAGTAGGATCAATAGCATTAGGCACGTCTATACGTATAGAAGAGTTGCTTTGATAACCCACTTCAAAATCTTCTGAAAAAGCATCTGGTTTAGACCCTGCAAAAGGAAAGTAGAAATCACTTCCCATATTTATGAATGCATCAGTATAGACTTCGCCTGTTTTATCAAAGGTTGCTGGTATAGCGTCATCTGATAAATCTCTCTCGCAACTTACTGATATCATAAAAAATACAGCGAGTAATACTACTATTTTATAAAATTTTATTTTCATTTTATTTTTCTGTTTTATTTTTCTTTAGTCAAAATTATACTGTTTATTACATTTAAATGTTTAATGTTTAATGTTTTTTTGTCTATTTGCTATTTAAACCACCTGATTAACTTTAAAGCAATTTATAAGAACCACACATTTTAAATACTTCAAACTCCAAACTTCTTTTCAGCTTTACTTTATATTAAATCACAATTCTATAACCTACTACTTATTTAAAATCTCTTCTTAAGGTGGCATTTAAAACTCCCCACTTCAGTGCTTAAAGAATTATTTATTTTCCTATGTATCAACTCTAATCTGAGCCTCTACATAACCCAAAAACCAAGTTTCATTTAAATCCTCTTCTAAAGTTGAAATTAACATGTGAAAAATCAATAACCTAAACACCGTATTATTCTCACAAGAGGAGTTCTTAGGGAATATGGACATAGACACTTTCAGGTGTCCTTTTCAGTATTTAAACCACTACCATAAAAACATACTTATATGCCAGTACTGTTAATTTCATTAATGTCTGTTTTTTTTGAAACTTTCCTATTGTATGATTAATGTTACGTTGTCAATATTTACCAAACCAGCTTGTCCATTAGAGTCAAATAAGACCCTAGCATCCATAGCACTAAAAGTTGAGGCATCTAAAGTTATCTGGTATTGCAGTTGCGTATCTGTTATACTTACCGTTTGCACGGTGTTAGCAAATGTCCCACCACTTAATCCAATTCCTGCTATGATATTTCTATTTGCATCTGACCACGCGTCAAAAGTTAACACGTAAGTTAACCCTTGAATAATTTCTAATTTTTGGCTTAGGTTTACAAGAAAAGGTTGGTTGGGATTCGGATTTGTCACGTTTGTTTGATAAAATGTATTATTCATTACAGTAACTATCGGTGCTGGATTGTTATCATCAACTCCTTGGATCCAAGGGCTAACTCCGTTTTCAAAATCACCATTTGTCAACAAGCCACCGTCAAACAGTTCATCAATTTGTAGGGTATCCTCGAAACGAGCCAAAACCCCATTGATATTACTAACCTGTAATACAACCAAGTAAGAGCCTCCTGCACTGTAAATTTTAATAGGGTTTATTAAGGTGGAAAAAGTCCCATCTCCAAAATCCCACGCATAAGAATTTGCCTCTGTAGATGTATTGATAAAAGTTACTGTACCCGTATTCTGGTTAATAGTTTGAGTAAATCCCGCTGATAGTAACTTTACCACCGCAGTATCATCTTCACTGCAGCCCAAAACAGCTAGTGCCATGAATAAAGCAGAAATTACTTTAAACTCCTTCATTAATTTTTTCATTTTATTAATTTTTAAAAGTCAAATACCTAAATGGGTATCCCTTTCCATTTGAAATTATGTATATCAGGTATTTTAAATATAATTCCTGCTTATTATTGTTGATATACCCTTACATAGTCCACTAACATTGTTTGGGGAAAAACAGTTTCTGCATTTGGTGATCCTGGTAGATTTCCTCCTATGGCAACGTTAAGAATGATATAAAAAGGATGATCAAAAACCCATTCTCCTTCCCCATTCGTTTCCTCTAGAACATCTTCCTTAGTAATTTGTTGGTACAATACATCGTCCACATAATAATTGATATAATCTGGTGCCCACTCTATACCAAACACGTGAAAACCTGTATCAAATCTATCGTTTTCTAAAACATATTCTTTCGTAATAGCATCTCCAGCAGAATATCCTGGGCCATGAGCACTACCGAAAACAGTTGTTGGTTGATCTCCTAAATATTCCATAATATCTATTTCACCACATTGTGGCCAAACATTTTGCGCACAATCATTTCCTAGCAACCAAAACGCTGGCCAATACCCTTTTCCGTAAGGAACTCTTATACGAGCTTCGAACCTTCCATACGCTTGCTCAAAAAGACCTTGGGAAGTAATTCTAGCTGATGTATAACTAGATCCATTAAATGATTCTTCCTTAGCCGTTAATAAAAGGTATCCATTTTCTACAGTTGCGTTTTCTGTTCTATCGGTGTAGTATTGTAACTCATTATTACCCCAACCATCGTTACCGGGTCCCGTTCCTATATCGTAAGTCCACAAGGTATTATCAGGAACGCCATCTGTGTCAAACTCATCGTGCATTACTAAATTATTAAATTCAGCAACCGTTTGTGTTTCATCAGGATCACAGCCAGCAATCGTTAAAAATGATACCACTGCACGGAACGCTACTGCCATTTTTATAAGTGTGTTGTTATACATACTATTCATTGTTATATTGTTTGAATTAGTGAACACCCTATTTTAAGGATTGTAGAAATAAACGTTATCTACCCAGATATCCGAAATTGTCCCATCAGATATAAAAAATAGTTGACCCAGATTAGACGGGTCTGTAAATCCACTGAAATTAGACAATGGAATATCTAAACTTGCCCAACCATTTGCATCCACATTTCTTAATAGTGTAGATGAAAGGACGGAACTTCCACCTGAAATACTTCCACCACCTGTTCCACTCTCTAATTGAATTCTAATAAAATCTGAAGCATCTATATTTTCTCTTACATTAATATCTACATGTAAATGGGTTCGTTGGCTCACGTCAATATTTGGTACCGTTTCGTACATTCCAATACTTACAAAATTTAATACCGTATAATTTATTATATTATCCAATGATCCATTAGCGAAAGGTGCCTGTATATCTACATCATTTGGATCAATTCCTGATCCACCTTGTGTTGTTTGAAATGGTGCAAAAAACCCATTATAGTGTCTTACAGGAACATTTGCATATGCATCGCTAAAAAGTGATGTCACGTTTGCTGCAGCTCTCATTGGAACTGGCGCATGAGGAAAAGCACCAGCCGCATTGATCGTTAATGACCCAACAGCCAAAACATCTGCTAACTGAGCTGTTATAACAGCAGTTCCCATTGTACCAACAATGGAAGTAAAGGCTTGACCAGCAATATTAATAGAAAAAGCTCCAGTAACTGCTGAATTTGTTGATTCAAAATCAAAATAAGAAGGAGCTACACTCATTGACTGATTTTGCCCATTTGTTAAGTTAAATACGGCCCCTAAATCTGTCAATCTTTGATTAGCACCTATAAAAGCATCAATTTCTAAATCTTGTCCAGAAAATATAAATGGATTTTGCAGACGTATTGTTCCCAAATTTTCAAACTTGATTTCATCCATCCAAAAGGTGTAACCAGCTCCACTGGTGCTTTCAGTACCTGCAGAAAAGATGAACATCCCTTTTTCTTGAGTTAATTTAGAAGCATCAGGAATTGGGATTGTAATTTTTCGCCAATCTGTAGAAAGTTCTATATTTTCTATGCTTACAGCGTACTTATTTTCTTCAAAATCAGTTCCAAATCCAAACAGACCAACGGTTGCTGTTGTAGATCCTTTTGCCCAAAATGTTAAAGCATCAAAACCTGTTAAGTCTCTTCCTTCTCCCCTGTCTCTAAAAATACCTCCAATAAAACCACCATTGGGATCGGTTGGAGTTGGCACGTCTATACGTATAGAACTCGTCCCTTCATACGCTACATTATCATCTGTACCAAAGCCCTCCGTATTTGCTCCTTCAACAGGATCAAAAGAAACGAAAAAATCATCTGTTAAACCCACAGGGACGTCTGTAAAAATCTCGGCAGTGTTAGAGAAAGTTGCTAAAACAGCTTCATCAGACAGATCTCTTTCACATCCCATTATCAAACCTAACGTCAATAAAGCGAAACCTAAGTTTTTGAAGTAATTAAATTTTATATGCTTCATTGCTGTTATTTTTTTTTTTAGTTTCCTATATTGATATGTACATAAGTTCTAATTTCCCACTCTGTTCCATCGGGGAAACCTACCGCACTCAACGCTGGTGATCCAAATTCAGGAGCTTGATTAGGGGAAAATCTTGGTGAATTTACATCCATTGATCTCCAAGTACCTCTTATACCAACTACCGTACTCGGTAAAATAAACCAATCTGGTTTCCCTAATGATGTAGAAACATCTAGCATCAATTGTACCGGATACGTTAAGTTAAAATCTCTATGATAATCAAATGGACCCCAGTCATTTATCTTAACATGTGACTGAAATTTCATTTTATTATAAATCATTCTTATATCCCCACCATAACGATTAATTAAACGATCACTATCACCGTTACCTTGTCCGTTACCGTAGAAGAAATTTCCTATGATTCCTAAATTAGGACCCAATTTAGAGACCATTCTCGTGTGTGCTTCCCATAGGTCTTCTGCTGGTGCAGAGTTAGGAAATCTAAGAAAATTACGATCTGCTCCAAAACCAATATGTCCATCTTGAGTTGTAGGCAAGTGACGGAAAACAAATCCTGCACTCATGGCAAATTTTGCATCTTCAGTTCTATCATTATCCCATTCATACATCCATGTGGATGGTGTAGGGTCAAAAGTCAATAACAGCTCTCCAGCTGTAGTTTCTCTATTCCCTCTAACTGCAAAGGGATCATCAATAAAATTTCTTAATCTTCCAGGAGCTCCTACATCGTTAGGCATAGGATCTACTAGTGGTTGTTGCCATAAAAAGTTAGGAGCTATTTGAAAATTCCCAAGGGTATAGGTCATACCCGCTAAAAAATTAGACTGATTACCACTACCATTATCTTTCAATCTCCATCCTGTGAATGTTTGTGTGGCGTCTGCACCTCCATTTGCAACCAATCCCATAACTCCACCTTGCATGTAGGCATTGATTTTCCCTTCTTGGTAGGTAACTTTGGCTTTTCCACCCCAGTTATCACTCGCCTTAACTACGTCTTGAAATACCGTATAGTTCCCTGGAGCTCCTGTAACATCTTGATAGGTAGTGCCATTTAAAGGATTACCACCCCACATACCTCCTAACGTAAATCCGAACTTGCCAAAATCTCTTTCTATTACTAGCGAGGCTCTCTCCATAGGAAATGCGGGTATAATACCACTTCGCACTTGATTTGGGTCTAGGATACGTTGCCCACTGTCATCCAATTGGATTTCGGTCTGAAGATCTCTGTGATAAATTCCTGTAAAACCCCATTTCCCTACCTTACGACTGTACTTAAGTAGAGCAGTAGGGTTAGCACCCCACCAAAGTTGAGGACCGAAAGCTGCCTTTAAACCTTTAGCAACTCCTTTTCCATCTATTTCAAATCCTAGTATTTCACCACCATAAATATCTAAATTAGGACCGTAGTTAGCTTCTGGATACAAACCAAAGAAATCACCTTCGTAGCCCCAATGGTAATGACCCGTACGATAGAACCCTCTTAGATCAAAGTCTTTGGCGTTCCACTCCAACTCTGCATTGTAAACATTCACTCGATTTACATCGTTTAAAATAACATCACCATTATCTGTAGTTGCGGTAATAGGTCTTGCTCTGTTTTCATAGAAGATTTCATCTATAGGATTCTCTGCGACTCTTCCTATAACATTGAAATTAACATTTGCTCTCATGTTAGAAGAAGGTTTTCCTTCCACTCCTATAAAATAAGATTGCATGTGGTCAAAGCCCAATTGATTGGGGTACGCGTTAGCTGCTGGATCTGCATTATCTGGTGTGGTTATTAAACTTCCACCCGTATTAAAGGTTGTGAACCTGGCACTCAGCTGGCTGATCCTTAATTTCTCTGAATCACTACCGCCAAGAGCGGCTTTATCTCCTCTTGCTCGGAGCACAGCATCCATTAACTGGATGTTATCAAAATAATCAGTTACAAAATCTAAAGTTTTATTACCACTATACGGATTTAAACTATGTGCTTGCTTCAATGCGTAATAAGCAGCTCGTGGATACAGTTCATACAGTCCTCTCTCATTCGTTGGACCTTTGGCACAAATTCCAAACCACTCTTCATTCATGTTTTTAGAAACCCCATCAGTATCCAGAGCATATCCCTTGCTCAACCAACTTGCTTCTGAATTGTGAATGTCTAAATCTTTAGTCTGCCCTCTTTTCCACCAACCGTCACTGAACTGGAATGTAAACCCTCCTAAAGAATTACCAGCCTTACCAAGACCAGCCGCATTTTGATAAATCTCTTTCCAGTTATTTACCATATAATAAGCTTGCATTTTCTGATCCTCCTTATTATTTAATGCATTAAATGCATCGGAACCAAATTCTGAAAACATAATAGGTTTTCCTAATTCCTTTTTCACTCGATCAAAGGCATCGCTAAAAGAAACGCCACGATACATATTTGTAGCATATACGTCCATGTCTTTTAAATACTCAGCAACTAGATCTAAATACAACAAATCACCATTACACACAGCAATAGGATGTCTTGTATCAATTTTTTTCATCAAAAGTATTGCCTCGTTCATAAGTTTATACATCGATCTAGCGCGAGTGATTACCGTACCTTCGGTTTCAATAGGAATATCTTCAGTTTCTGCGCCACCCCAAGATAATCCATAGTTATTTTCATTACCCAACATGAACATTAATAAACCAGGAGTATCTTTAAACTCATTCATCATATCTGTAGCTTCCTTTAAAAGAAAGGCTCTAGCCCTTGGATCTGAATATTCTGTATTTGCCATCCACGTGCCGTCTAGGGTTAAACCATAACGACCAAAAGAATGGTTGATCATGGTATAAATACCATAATTTTCATAAATATGTTGAACCCACTTAGGTTGCATACCTGTATAGACACGAATCGTATTTACTCCCATATTTTTTAGCAAACCCATCTCAGAATCTAAGGCAGCTTTAATAAAATCGTCAGGTTGCGCCCAAAAATTATAAGAATAATTTTGTCCAATAGGTATATAATCCCAATTCATACCATTAATAATAAACGGTTTACCGTCTACTATAAGTGTTTGACCGTTAGCATTATCTAAAATAGAAACTTTTTGATTTTGAGAGAAACCAAAAAATGTAAAAAACGACAATGCGATAGTTAAATAAAAATTCTTCATAAATTAAATGAGATTTAAAAACATAAAATTGTAAAACTTAATAGTCATATGTAACAAATAAAAACGACTGAACATTATGATGGTATAAATATAAAAATTAGAATCATTTCAAAACTCACAATAGGGTACAACAAAAATCATACATCACTTAATATATTAAGAATAGTTGAAAATCTATCAATATAAATATAAATATCTAGTAAACAGAGTACTTTAAATAGCGATTCGACAAAAACACTTTGTAGACATAAAAAATGATGTGGTATTGTTGAGGTAGTGCACTGATATGTGTAACCCTTTTAAATCTCAACAATATAACTTGTTAGGCTATCATCGCGAGATAAAGCTAGTTTTTTACGCAAACGATATCGTTTAATTTCGACACTACGGGGTGATATATTTAGAAGAGGAGCTATCTCTTTAGAAGATAAATTAAGTCTTAAATAGACACATAACCTCAAATCTCCCGAGCTTAAAGATGGGTGTAATTCTTTTATTTTCTTGAAAAAATCTTTGTCGGCATTATTAAATGCTTCTTCAAAAGTGAGCCAATCTTGTTTGCTGTTTAAATTTTTATCTAGCATCTTTTTTAAGGATTTGGACTCTGGAGTTTTAGGTAAGTTATCAAGCTCGTCCTTTAATTCGTTAAGCGTTTCATTTTTCTTAATCATAGCCATGGTAGATATGGCTAGTTCTTTATTTCTATGCTCAATATCACTTCTTAATTTAGCATTACGCAATTCTATCAAATTTTTTTCATTAGTAAGATTTTTAAGCTCCAATTCCTTTTGCTGTTTTTGTAAAGCACTTTCTTTTTGCTTTTTAAAATACCAAATATAAAAACCGTTAAGTACAATAATGATGAAGACTAAAAGAATAATGTATATAATTATAGCAATATTAGTAAGGTAACCAGGTCTTGCAATGGTAAAGTCAACAGAGTCCACATTATCAGATACTATAGCGTTTACTTTAGAACGTACTTCAAACGTATAATCTCCATAAGAGAGATTTTCAAACTTCGTGTTATTAACTTGACTCCACTGGCTCCATTCTTCGTTTTGTCCTAAAAGACGGTACTGAAATTCTACAGTACTTAAGGTTTGATATAAACGTGATGAATAATCAATTTGCAAATTATTATTTTGATAGGGTATTTGAGTAGGATTATTCAAACTCAAATTTGTGGTGATGTTTTTATCAAAGTGATACACATTGTTGATGTACACTTTATGGGCCTTAGTGTCATCATAATTTTGATTTATTGTTGTGTACCCATAAGAGGTTCCTATCAAATACTTTTTAGGACCTACCTTGGTTAAATTTTCATAACCTATCTTTTCTTTTCTAAGCTCATAACTTAGTGGTATACTCTCCAGGTTATAGCTTCCATTGATATCTTCAATATTAATTTTATGGACATTACTATTGTTAAACAACCATAAATAGCCATCATTTTTAATAAATGTTCCAGATGTGTATTGCTCGTGTGAAACTAGTTTACTTAAATCTGGATCTTTTATAAATTCATTGCTAGAATTCAATTTTACATAAATCCCATCTCTTTTAGAAAAAAATAGTTTGCCGCTAAATTCTATAATATCAGAGCCTATTCCTTTTCCTAATTTTTCTAACTTCTCTAATTTTTCTAACTTTTTAAAATCTTTATCTAGGGTTATCTTGAATACACCTTTATACTCGTGATTTACATAGATAAAATCTTTATAGGCAATAACGTCTTTAGAGCTAATTTTAAACCCATCTATTTTGTTCCTAAACTGCCATTGTCCATTTAATTTAGACAACACTTGAAGTCCTTTATAGGTGCCTGCTAGAATCATATCGCTATGATTAGGAAGCGTTTGTAATTGCCAGGTGCCAATAGTATCATCCAATTTTTGGGCTGTTGTACCATTTAAAATAAAAACTCCTAGATGGTGGGAACAAAATACCGTGCCGTTGAGTTCGTTGACAGACCAGACTTGTCCCTGAGTACCATCAACAAAAGTGAAGTTTTCATCAAGAGATCTTTTATAAAAGAGCCCTTGATTTGTTCCTATATATAAAATATCATCTCTTTGATAAGAGGCGTATACGGTTCCTAAATTCCCGTTTTTGTCGCTATAAATTTTATAGGGTGAGTCTATATTTATAGAACTTATCCCATTGTCTAAAGCGAGCCATACATTTTTTGCACTGTCCTCATAAATAAACAGACAAGTATTGTTTATTAATCCGTCAGCTTGATTCAAGGAGTAGTTAACCGTTCCATCAAGGTTCATAGAAATTACACCATTTGCAATAGTTCCCAATAAAAGAACATTGTTCGATAATAATGCAGCACTGTAAACAGTAACTTTTTTATTAAAGTCAGAGGAACCAACTAAAGTAACACTACCATTTTTATATATGTAAATATTTGCATCTTGGGTTATGAGATATACTTTCGTTTCATGTTCAAACATGAGTACAACAGTCTCATCTATAAAGAAGTCTGAAAAACCCTTCAATTGTGGCTTTTTATTAACTATCTGATACAACCCGACTCCTAAAACATGATAAAAGTAGGAATCACCTATTTGAAAAAACTTATTAATCTCTGTTTGTTCGGCAATTTGAGTTATGCTTCCAGTTTCAATATCGTAAGAATAAATTCTGGATAATGATTGAAAAAGAACATAATCATTTTTAACAATAATGTTCCAGAATTGTTCATCTTCTTGAAGCTTAAAATCAGAGTACTTAACAATCGAGGTGTAATTTAATTGACCCGTATCATCTCGCAACCAGTACCCAAAATCCATATAGCATCCTGTGTAGACTCGATCTCCTTGAGTCTTTACAGATCTCATAATGCTCTCATTTGGAGTTTTATACAACGTCCAATGTGAACCGTTATACTCTAGAAGGCCTTTGTTATTTGCTACGTATATAAAATGGTCGTCAGACTCCGAGACCATCCAGTTTTGATTACCAGCACCATATAGAGATGGCTCGTAATTATTAAGAGCTGGCAGCTCTTGACTAATCGCAAAAAATGCTGTGGAGAAAATGAATAAGTAAACTAGCGTTTTCAATAGATGACCCTTTACCCAAATATAGGTAAAAATAACACATCATATTTGCAACAAAACTTACCAGTAAAAAACGCAAAATACTGTGTATCAATAATTCAAAAAGAGTAAGGTATTTTAGGAACCTCTACAGAAACTAATTATTAAAGCCTCTCAGCTTTATAGCAGTAAGCACTTTCTTTGTATACAACGGAAAGTCTGCATTCTGAATCCAGCTGTAATACCCGGGTTCTTTTTCCAATACATCCACTATACGTTTCCCTTTATGTTTACCAAAATTAAAACATTCTTCACCAGCATCATTAAAGGCCAGCATACCGGCAAAATCCACCGGTTTTCTGCGAGTAGAAAACTCAGCTAAAGATTTCATATCATTATCTAATTCTGGATAACGATCCAACTGTCCTTTGAGTACTTCATAAGTAGCAATCGTGTCAGCTTCAGCACTATGAGCGTCAGTAAGATCCTTTTGGCAATAAAATTTATAGGCAGCAACTAGAGTACGTTGCTCCATTTTATGAAAAATATTTTGGACATCTATGGCATTGCGATTCCCCATATCGAAGTCTATTCCCGCGCGTAACATTTCTTCAGCTAATAAAGGAATATCAAATCTGTTAGAATTAAAACCAGCAAGGTCTGAATCTTTAATTATATTGTGTACCTCATGAGCTCTTTCTTTAAAGGTAGGTTCATCCTTAATCATATCATCTGTAATACCGTGCACAGCCGTTGTTGCTGATGGAATAGGCACCGTAGGGTTTACTTTAAACGTATACGTCTTTTCCTCACCATTAGGAAAAACCTTATGTATAGAAATCTCAACGATTCTATCTTTAGAAATATTAATACCTGTTGTTTCGAGATCAAAAAAGCAAATAGGTCTGTTGAGCAATAAATTCATAATAAGTTGTCAAAGGATTTATAAAACATCTGCTTTCGCGAAAGCGGAATAACCACAAACAACAAAAACATTAAATAACTAATATTACAAATATAGGTTGGTGCTCACTAGCTGCGCGTAAAATTTGAATGCTTTTATTAAAAAAAAATAATGAAGTTTATAAGTTGCCTTTTTCTAGTGCTTTTTATGGCTCTATTCCAGCGTTCTCATAAAGGTATAAATATCACCATACACAAGAAAAGAAGAAGTATTGTTTATGTAGAATAAAATACGTCTAATCAAGATCTTGATCTGTTTTTATTTTAGAAAGTATAGGTTTTAGACGTCTTGTAAACCGGCCTATAATTAAAACAATTCCTACAAAACTAAAGTGGATCTTCTAGAAATGAAACCACTTAAAAATACTCATACTACCCCTACATATACTGCTGTTGTTACTCAAAAAGAAAACAGCTGATCCTACTATTAAACAGATAAAATACAGTCTTTCAGACGGGAATTTAAAGTATGACTGCTTTACTAAAGAGTTCTTTGCGCAAGATCACAAGCAACAAGACTAAGTAAAATAAATAATTGCCTAAGTAAGCCATTACCACTCCTTCCTCCTGATAAGTTGGGATCAGATAAAGAGAAAATAGGTAAAAAGACAGGATGCTCAATACCTCTGCAATCAAATAGCGCCATAAATCATTCATTGCGATAAATCTAAACGCCATTACTGTCGTTACGATTTTAATAAAATCACCTAGCAATTGCCATTTGAAGAGTGTGCTGGAATTTTCAAACTCCTCTGTGAATAAAATTGAAATTATTAAATTTCTAGAAAAATAAACCGCTATTAAACCAACTACAACAAGTGGCAATATGGTCTTATAAAAATTCCATATCGTAGATCTATAATTCCTATGACTGCTATCCTTACTCAAACTAGGCAATACATATAGACTGATAAGACTGGTCACAAAAAGCATGTAATAGCTAGAAATACGCACCACAGCTTCCCACCATCCAGCTGCTTCATCACTCACCTCAACTCGTACTTGATCTCTCACTAAAATATTCACTAACGGAATCAATAAAGCGCTTACCAGCGCCATGATACTGTATTTGAGCAACTGACGGCTTGTTGTCCTATCAAAATGAAAACTGAACAATTCCTTAAGTGGCATGGGTTTCTCTTTTTGTGAAAACAAATAGAATAATGCTGCCACAGCTTGTAAAAAAGGAACTAAAACTAAAGAATATAAAGCACCAGTAAGGTTATATTGATACACCAGTACGGCAGATACTCCAAAAACCAGAACGCTAATAATGATATTGAGAATAATAAACTTTTTATACCATTCAAAGCCTTGTAAAAGACTTGTTAAGAATACAAAGACTACATAAAAAGGTAATGAAAGTGCTACCACTTTAAATACTATCGAAAAATCTACCTCTGTTGCTATTAATTTCTGATCAAGCCAAGACGCTGTAAAAAATACTACAAGCGCGGCTATGATACTGGCACTTAAACTCATTACCCAACTGGTGCTGTATACTTTTTTTAACTGTGCTGGCTCTTTTTGAAATTGTGCTGTATTTTTAACCAGTCCGTTTTCTAAACCCAAAACAGAAAAAGTCAGTAATCCTTGCATAAAATTGCGTAAATTTCCTAGAATACCCATTCCAGCGGCACCCACGTAATTAGCTAGTATCCATGACATAAAAGCACCTGTTCCAATTTTAAGAAACACATGAATAGAATTAAATCCAGCTACTTTAAGTAGTATATTTTTATTGATTTTATGAAACCATATTCTCATTTAGTACCCATTTACTTCATGGACTACTCGTTCCATTTGCTCTAATGTAATTAAAGGATGACATGGCAAACTTACTTCTGTGCGGTGTAATTCTTCTGTTACTGGAAATATAAGATGATTAAAGCATTTAAATGCTTTTTGAAGATGTGGTGGCACTTCATAATGAAGACTTGTTCCTATCCCCTGAGCCTCTAAATAATCTATAAATGCTTTCCTATAATTTACATAAACAGGAAAAACATGAACAACGCTATTTTTCAAAAAATCCTGAGTAAGCAATTGTACTTTATCGTTCTTGATGTGCTCGTAGTAATAAGTAGCTATCGCAACTCTTTTTTTATTATCTGCGTCAAGTTGTGGTAATCTGTTTGATAAGAATCCAGCTTGCAATGGGTCGAGTCTCGAATTAACTCCTATCACATCGTTTATAAAGCGGCTTTCTCTACCATAGTTTGCAATTTTGCGGCACATATTTGCCAGTTCAAAATCATTTGTAGTGATCGCTCCAGCATCTCCTATGGCTCCTAGATTTTTGGTAGGATAAAAAGAAAAAGCGCTCGCTTTGGCCAGACTTCCAGCTTTTATTCCCTTGTCATTTGTCGCTCCATGAGATTGCGCTGTATCGCAATAAATATTAACAGAATTCGCTTTCGCAAAAGCGTATACCTCATCTTCTACTAATTTACCATAAATGTCTACCACAAGTATCGCATCGTATTGTTGACTAACTTGACGTAGTGCAACTGCTGTCAAGTTAAGCGCTTCTACATCCACCAGAATAGCTCGCATACCTGCATGAGCAATGCTTAAAAAAGTAGCGATGTAGGTGTGTGCTGGAACTAACACTCTTGCATTTATAGGCAAGTTCCCTAGCGCAATTTCAGCTTTGAGAATGATAGTTAAAGCATCGAGACCATTCCCTGTTCCTATACAATGACTTGCGCCGCAATAAGAAGCGTATTCATTTTCAAATTGAGTCACCCATTCACCTCCTATAAACTTTCCAGAATTATAGATTTCTTTAAAGGTTTTTAAATCTTCTTGAGCAAACCTATCGTTTAATGGTTTAAGATCTAGATATGAAATTTGTGTTTTTATAATGAATTGGTTTTAATAGATAATAACAATGAAAATAGCACAGCAATAGAACTCTATCCAAAAGCTTCTAGAATGTCTTTTACATGACCCATTAGGGCAATACTCATCATTATGAAAAAGAAAAAATTAATTCCAATTGCTACATACTTTTTCCAATGGTAATTTTCTCTGATACTTAAAAAGCTGTAAACTACGCCAGCAATAATAGTGATAAAAAACAACGTCATTAGGTAACCAATACCATCATTAATACTATTATCTGCAGTTCTGGTTATCTGTGATAGCATAGTCAATATAGCCACTAAGATACTAGAAACTATAGCAAAATGAAATGATCTCTTCGTATTCTTCATCGGTTAAAAATGTATTTGTAAAAATAAGCGCTTTTTTCAAATTTAAGGGTAACACTACTTAACAATACTTAACGGGACGTTAGCACCTTATGCTTTCTTGTTGGTTTAAATTTGCATCATCATTTTATATGAAGTACTCGTTTAAATTATTGAATTAGCCTTTTTTAATTATAAATAACTGAACATATTATGAAAAAGAAAAGTAAGTTAAGTTGGTTGAATAACCACCGATGATAGGCGTCTGATAGCTCCTTATTTATTGGTGGTTTTTTCGTTTATCGAATTCTCAAAATTCGATCTCCCATCTTTTCCATTCTTCCTGCTCGCATCCCAATTCCTTTTTAAAACGCAACAACCCCTTATTAACTGATCCATCTCGTTCATTCACTGACCCGTAATCCATCAATAAGAATCCTTTTTCTTGAAACTCTTTCATCGCTTCCATATACAGATAGCCTACCGCATTTATCTTTAAACCCAAGGATGAACTGGCAGTGTATTGTGATTTTACAATGTCATTTTTTATAAAAAAAGTAATTCCTGCAAGTAATTGATCCTCTCGATATAGGTTATGCTGAACGATGTTTTTTGGAAAATTAGAAGCGAGCAATTCTATTTCTTCTAAACTATGCACTGGTTTAGTAGCATACCTTGCACATAATTGTGGCACTAGTACTTGAACCCAAAAACGCTTAAAGTCATTTGATCTTTCTATTTTTAACCCTGCAAATTCACCATTGCGATAACCTCTTGTTTTCTTTGGGGACACCCTTAACTTTTGATCTAATTTTACAAACAGATTGTCCAAAATTCTATTAACTTTAAAACCTTTGTGTCTTAAGATAACTATCATTTCTTCATGTAGTTTGTGATAAGATGTAGGAGGTAGTTGCACTTCTGCTTTTACAACAAACAAGCCGCTAACCGAGAAAACAACATCCTTTATATACTCCAGAAACACATCCAGCAAGAGATGCATATTCTGAATCCCTATCTCATTCAGAATCCAACCACCATAACTCAAACCACGATGGCTGTAGAATACTTGGTTTTTTATATGAGATGGAATACAGCAAATTAAGTGATCCTCTTTGTAAAACATCAAACTATGATCCTCAAATCGATCTTTATGATAATCCATAAAATCACGATAGAAGAGAAAAGTTCCAGCAACAGAACTTTTTATAAAGTGATTCCATTCTAAGTATAGACTAGGTTGATATTTCTGAACTCTTATATCCAATTCATATTTTTGATAAGGCTAAGATAAGCAGAAGGAAACTTTTTGAAATTGAATTTAAAAAAATATGTGACTTAAAATAATATAAAACTATTTGCTCAAAAAAAAAACCTTCTTTAAGAAAACCGTATTGGTGATAAGGTTAGTTGATACTCAAAAGGTTTTTACGATTAAAGTTTGAAAAACAAATGTAATAACTTTTTTCGTTGCAAGAATAAAAGCACCCGGTCGCAACCCTTCAAAGTTGAACATTAAATTATACACAAAAACTAAACTAATAAAGGCTTCCTTTGCGTCCTTCAAAAGTAAAATATAGTTTCTTGCCAGTTATAAGATTCACTTCATAATAAAAATCAGTCCATCAACAACAATTCTCTAGTTGCTAGAATCAAATCTTAATCTCAAGAGTCAAGTAATAATTACGATTTGGAGAAGGAATAATTCCTGGACCTGGATAACCAGTCGCCCTTCTTGTGAAATAGGCATTATCGAGCACATTATTGACCCCAGCTTCTAGTTTGAATCGATTATTGTATTTGTATGAAGTAGAAAAGTCTACAATATCATAAGATGGAATCGCTCCTATCACCCCACTTAAAACACCGTCAACTGCGTTTGAAGCATCTGTAAACTGTTCTGACAAATAAGAGTACTGAACGCTGGCTAGGAAGTTCTTATAACCGAACTTCATTCCTGTCTTAAAATTCAATTCTGGGATAAACTCTACCTTATTCCCTTTTACTCCGTTTACTTCAGACTTGGTATATTCTGAACTTAAAACTGAGGTATTAAAAAACAAATTAAAAACATAATCACTGTCTTTAATAAAAAGCTTATTCAAATTAAAATCGACAAGACTTTCCAGCCCGTAAATAAAAGCATCTCCAATATTAGCTCGTTCACTTTTTACACTACCGTTAGAAACAATCTGTCTAAAGCCGATCCGATCGTTATACGCCAGTGCAAAAATACTAGCATCATAAGAAACATAGTCCTTAAAATTTCCTCGTGCACCTATATCTGCGGTGAAGCCGTCTTCGTCTGTTATATCTGGATTGATCTCAAAAGCGGGATTTACAGTACTGATGTCTGCATAAGTGACAGATCTATAATTTTGGGAAATATTGCCATAAAACTCCAGTGATGTATTTGCTTTATAACTTGTTCCTATACCCAGAAGAACAAAGGTCCTTTCATTGACAAAATTCTCATCTACTCGATTATTTCTAATCACATTACCTGCGCCATCAACACCTATATCTCTAGAAAAACCATCACTCTTTGTTTTGATATATTCTAATCTAAAACCTGGTGTTATAGATAACTTATCCGTTACATAAAATATATTTTCTCCAAAAATAGAAACATTTAAGTTAGGAAATACAAATTCGTTCTGATTGGGATAATTAGGAAAATCTTCGAACTGAAAATCAAAATTAGCGTCACTTCCATCACTTCCTGGACCCTGCTTGCTTGTATTATTTGCTCTATAGAATTTAGAACCTATAAGAAAAATAGATTTTTTACTTCCTACCTTATAGTGACTTAAAAAACGCGCTTCAGCTCCATAATTATTAAATTCTCCTTTGATCAAATCGCGTTCTGACCCAGGATCCACTTGATCTACCCTATTGGTTCTAAATCCTAACGCATTTCGTTGCGCATCCAGTCCAAAGGCGCTAAAAGTAAACTTAGTATCCTTAGAAAAGTCATGAGAAAAAGTCAGGTTATACAACAACCAGTCCACTCCAAACCAGTTGCGGGCCCTGTTGCTCTGCAAAGGGTCTTCTTCAAACTGAGCGTCATTTAGACCGCCTGCTTGTTGAGCTAAGTAGTATAAATAGGTCACCTCTCCTGTGACTTTAGTTTTTTTATTGAATTGGTACCCTACATGGGCGTAGACATTTCGTGATTCAAACTGTGAATTGGGCCTAAATCCGTCCCCTTTTTTATAATTAAAAAAAGTGTAATAGCTCCACTTTCCTTTTGTTCCACTTAAGCTTGTGAAATTTGTGTAAAGTCCGTTGTTACCCACCGTATTTCTAGTAATGAGTTCTATGGGCTTTTTTGGATTTGGTTTTTTCATCACAAAATTTATGAGACCGCCGAATTGTGTCCCATATTGTAATGATGCTGCACCACGTATGACTTGTATGCTTTCAAGACCTTCTGAAGGAGGTGCATAATAACTTTCTGGATACCCTAGAACATCTGCACTGATATCGTAACCATTCTGGCGCGTATTAAAATTTGCCGTCCGATTAGGATCCAGGCCACGACCACCTATGTTGAGTTGCAATCCCGCATCATCGTTTTGATAGATATTCAATCCTACCACCTGATTAAAGATTTGTCTTGCATTGTTAGTAGCAAGATTTGCTGTAGAATTCTCTATGAGCACCACCTCGGTCTTTTTACCAGCATAAATAGCGGTTCCCTCCACGTCTTTTAATCGTTCTAACTGAAATATTTTTTCTTTTCTAACCGTAATTTCGATTGCTGTTAACTGTTCTGAAAGTTCTTTTAACTCAAAGTTATATACAGAAGTAGAAGCGGCATTTATAGTTTTTTCCAATACTTGATATTCAAAACTGAAAATTATTAACGTTAGATTTCCCTTAATCGTTTCAAAACTATAGTCTCCATTTCCATCAGTTGTAGCTAACACTCCAGCTTCTTTATCATAAATATCTACATTATCAACCGATAAGCCAGTTGCGGCATCTTTCACTTTTCCAGATATTTGAAATTGGGCTGCGACACTGCAACTCATCAATAAAGTTAGTAGTAAAAATCTATAATCCTTTAATCTCATCTTGAAATGGTAAAATCCAGCCTTTGTGCTGGAATGATTCTTTAATTTGATATAAATCTACTGATTTATCAACGTAAGGCTGGCTCAATCTCCCATTAAGCGCTACGTAACTATCCACGTAAACCTGTACGTTTTTATAGCCCTGCGATTTGTAATGATCTCCTAAAAAATGAGCATATTGTAGTATAAAGTCCGGCTGATAACTCATTTGTTTTTCTTGAAAAGAGGTTAGAAAATCACTATTATCAATATAAAATGACTTCCCTGTACCGTCCACAATTTTAAATTGTGAGCTTCCCATTTTCTCCATGAGCATTACACGCCACGAGAATCGATACCCTTCTTCTGTCCAGAATAATTCCCCAGGATAAGCCAAATAACGCCAAGGCAACAATAACTGCACGGTAAAGAAAACAGCCAGCACTGGAATAATGTACTTTCGATATGTGATTTCCATATAAGTATGACCGTGCTGCTTTCTCTTTGATAATTCTAAAACCTCATCATAATCCAGACTCGCAGAAGCGAGCGGTAATGGCATAAAAAAACGATTTAATGGCATCAAGACTCTTCTTATAAAACTAATGATTCTCTCTTGCACTCTGGCGTCAAAAAATATCAATGTGCTGACTATCATTACAAACGGAAACATCCCGATAGGAAACAAAACTCTGGTCATTACATGAAATATAACAACCACCACAAACGCCCATAATCGCGTCTTCTTATACAATAACAAGAACGGAATAAACAGATCGTAGAACATTCCTGACCAGCTGAAAGCGTAATGTACCCATTCTTGTTCCATTAGGTTTCCCAATAGCGGAATGTCATATTTAGATGGCAACCATATTTTTAAAGGCATGGCTTTTAACAACCAGTCGCTGTTCAATTTTGCAAGTCCTGCATAAAAATAAACCGTACTCAACAAAAGTTTAATACCATCTATAGTCCATCGTGGAATTTGAGGCGTTGTTTGTTGTGCAGTTTTTACTAATCTAAGAGCAGCAAAGCGAGATCTAGCGAGGTTATCAATAGAAAAATAACGAGCCGCTGGTAAGAAAATCAATAAAAAACTCAACATACTAATAAAATAGTAGTGATTAAGGTAGGTCGTTTTATCCATCAGCTCGATGTAGGTAAAACTGAGAAAGAATACCAATATAGAAATGCGGTATTTAAAACCCAAGGCTACAAAAAAAGCCGCAATACCACAAATAGCAAAAATGACATAAGTGAAAGAACCAAGTGGTTGTACCCATTCAAAACCATAATAACTAAAATGAAATGATGGCTCTAAATATAGGCTATTGATCCATCCGTGTGCCCAAAACCGGATAACACTATACAGCATCATAAGCCCAAATCCAATACGGAAAACCGCAAGTGGCGCCGCAGAAGTAGTTTTATTAAGGTATGTAGTAATCACTGATTTCATTTCAAAAAAAAAAGTTGCCACAAAAGCGGCAACTTTATTACACTATTACTTAAATATTAATCCCCATCAGAGTCTACATAATCTACGCTGATACTAAGAGTCTGTAACATATCTACTTTAAATAAAACAGTCGCTCTTTGTAACTCATCATAGGCGGCAGTCATCATCACATTATCAGTGTTCACTTGATCAAAAAAGTTATTGTCCAACAAGTTTATTTGAGCTCTCGCCGTATTCAACTGGCTGTTGATAATTCCAGTAAGATCAGAAGTACCACTGTTGTTTCTCAACAAAGTTAAGTAAGTAGCATAACTGGAACCAGATGTAGTACCACCATAAGCTCTACCGTTAAAAAAGTCATCTACAGCTTGCAATCCTTCTAAAGCTAATTCTTTTGAAAACTCCCTGCTGTACAATCCTTCTACTTTTTCAGCTAATGGTGTAGTGGAGAAAACTCCTGCTGGAATTCCAATTTTGTTTGCTCTTAATCCTTTCTCATAATAAAAAACAAAATCATTAGTCATCATATTTAACGAACTAGACGCAGTATTATCGGTACTATTTACAAAAGTATCTCTGTAAGAACCAGTCCAATCGTTTAAAACAGTTGTTGTTAAACTATCCATTTGATCAATAAGATTACTCAAATACTGCTGATTTGCATTAGCTTTAGGGTCGTTAGAATAAAAATCAACAATACCAGAATCTGTGTCAGCTGTTCCGTATAATAAGTAGTCTACTGCTGGAAAACCTACAGCATCATTATTCTCTGGTGTGGTAAGATCATAAGTACCATTTTGCATATCGATATCAATATTAGCTTCAATATCAGAAACGTTTGTAGGGTATATATTCATTTGAAAAGAGTAAAAAATCTCCTCAGCCTTACCTACATTAATCATTTCTACATATTGCCAAGTCAGATAAGCGGCTAACCACTTTTCCCGTAAACCATCTAAATTAGCCTGGTTAGGACCGGATATAAAAAGGTCTTTAGAAGTTTTAAGTGTTGCTAGATCTGTACTTAATTCTTGCAATGCTGGAATGATGATATTATCTGCAGTATTTTCTAATAATGCCTTTCTATCAAAGGTATCTTCTTGACCATTACCATCATCTTCTGAATCACTACATGCTCCCATTGCTATTACGGCAATAAGCGCCCATCCTAGGTGTTTTAATTTCATTCCATTTATTTTTAAAAGTGTGTAAATCTAAGATGATTATCAATAAAATCAGTCTTAACTACGTGAACTTTAGGTTAATTTTATACGATTCGAAAAATTCCAAACCAGTCCGAGAACCGTTTGGAGATTTTTCTTTGGCTAATTGAATATCTTAAATTGAAGCCTGAGCAGTTGTAAATTCAAATCTTGCTGAAATCTCATCAGAAATCCTATCTAATGTTGCAGGAGTTACATCCCAAAATCCTTCTCCAGTCATTAATTCTGCTAAATACGCATCTACTTCGGTTTTGCTAAAGTAAGGTTGATTAGTTCCCGCCTTTCTAGTGAACTGAAGACTGTATATGAAACCATACCCTTCACTCAAATCGTGGAAAGCAGTAGCTTTGTCTGCCACTAGAAAGTTTTGAGCTACTTGTAAATAATATACTGCTCTGATGCCGATTATGTTAGAAACTTCTTCCTTAATAATATCTGCTTGTTGGTCTCTTACTTCATAATTTTTTGCTACAATAGCTGCACGTCCTAGTATAAAAGCATCATAAATAGTTGCAGCAATACCGTTAAAACTTGCAGAACCTTCCACACGATTTAGGTATTTATTGAGGTACTGGTCCACACCAAGAACTGGATTTGTAGCGTCTTGTTCAGCTCCATATAAGTAACCAAAAGCTTCATCCCATTTGTGTTCCATGTTGGTATAAGGCTTTCCAGTTGCAACAACATCGTTATCATTATCTATACGGTAATCCCCTGCATCTAATACAGCTGTACTTAGATAATTGTTAAGCATTTGATCTACCATTAGAGATCCTATCAAACCTTTTACAAATGCCTGATCATATTCTAATCCTTTTGGACCCATATATCTAACGGCACCACCACCAGCTTCCTGTAACTGACCAGCATTACCACGAGTTGCTGTGTTGAGCCAAAATGGGAAAACATCATTTGCCTGATCCGCTATAAAACCATCAAATTCTGATTGAATTGCGGCAGCGTCAGTTGAATTTGCAGCAAAGAAATCGGTGCTAGCAGCTACTTTGCTACGCACACTTTTACCAGATGCATTTAAAGAAGCATCAGAAAAATTATTCGCTCCTGCTACATGGGCAAACATAGCGTCAATATTACCTTCAGTAAGAGAGGGATTTTTAAGAGCCGCAGCTATTTCATCAGCCATTTTAATACGAGTCGTCTGACCTGAAAAACTAACAGAACTTTGTGAGTTTCTCTCAAAAGAGTATGTTGTAGGTGCTATTACATTATTTGCAGGTATAGTGTCATCATCATTATCGCATGAGGTGAATGTTGCTGCAAAAACCGCAGTCAGGGCTAAAAAGGATATTTTTGTAAATTTCATTTCTGTTTATTTAGACTTAATATAAATAGTTTCTAATTTCGAATGCAAATATATATCCTTATTTAGATTAAATAAACATAAGAGGCTTTTTAATCAATTGTTATTTCTTATAGCTTCAATAAAAACGATTGGTAAAATATATAGAATGATTCTAAATAAGGTTTAGATAACTCATAATAAGCTAATTGTAAGGTTATCTTTTACAAAGGTTTTGATAGATGTTCTGCTTTCGCGAAAGCAGAAACAGTAGTGATATTATTCTCTTAAACCAGCTCTGCCTCAAAAAGCTCTTCAAAGTATTTCTTGATTTTATCTTTTACCTCATCCAAATCTACTTCTCTTTTAAGCTCGACAGCAAGGGACGTCACTGCCTTATCATCAATACCGCAGGGAATAATGTGATCGAAATACCCCAGATTCGTATTTACGTTAAAGGCAAAACCGTGCATGGTTACCCAGCGACTTGCCCGGACACCTAGAGCACAAATCTTGCGAGCAAAAGGCGTTCCTACATCTAGCCAAACCCCTGTTTCTCCATCACTGCGCTCTCCTTTAAGACCATAATCAGCTAAGATTTTAATAAAGATATCTTCTAAAAAACGAAGGTATTTATGAATATCGGTAAAGAAATTATCGAGATCTAGAATAGGATAACCAGTAATCTGTCCAGGGCCGTGATAGGTAATGTCACCACCGCGATTGATCTTATAAAAAGTAGCTTCTATTTTTTGCAACAAATCCTCGTTAGCCAATAAATTTTCAAGAGCACCACTTTTACCTAAGGTATACACATGATCGTGTTCCACAAAAAGCAAGTGGTTTGTAGTTTCAAGACACGCATCTTCTCTCCTATTCTTGATTTTAGTATCTAGAATGCACTTAAAGAGTTGCTCTTGGTATTCCCAAGTTTCCTTATAATCTTTACGACCTAGATCTTGAAAATTTACTTTCTTATTCATAAGGCAAAGGTAAAAGTAACAAGACCATTTACCTTAAAGAATGTATAGGATTTACTTATCTGGATTATTCAAAATTATCAACACCGCTATTACAGCAGGTATCCGACCTTATGACATGAATATAATAATAATAATAATAGATCCACAGCCTTATCCGATAATGGCTATTCCTTAAAAAAAAGGGCAATCTAATAGACCACATACAGAAATGGGCTACCTCTTTAAATAGAACATTTGTATCTCAATAGCGATTAATAAAACCAAAGAAAAACGCCTTTAGCTAATTTTTCCTGATATTTGTTTCATATTTATACCTATGAAAAATTGGCCTGCTATATGCTTATCGATACTGCTGTATATCTTTTGTGCACAAGAAGATACGAACACTATGATCATGTATGGAATTGACAGCCTCACTGATGGTGCTAGTGGTAATAGTTTTAGAGAAGAGTTTCAAAAAGTCCATA
>Ga0222644_1000080_pt1 | contig 51774 bp, 45 predicted proteins | sample AntAcemetagen291_FD_179800 | JGI IMG/M metagenome (GOLD analysis project Ga0222644, IMG submission 179800) | Saline water microbial communities from Ace Lake, Antarctica - #291 | ecosystem: Environmental > Aquatic > Non-marine Saline and Alkaline > Saline | place: Antarctica: Ace Lake...
TTTTTATTTCTGCAAAGAAACATTGCTTTAAACCTCTAACTCGTTAACTTAAATCAATAAATTTGGTTGTATAATAAAATTAATAATAATTGTATAAAGTTGCTATGGAATATAGACTTGGGTTCTAATGATTTTTCCTCTTCTTCCAAAATATTAATGATTGGTTATATTTGTGGTAACGGTTTGTGGATGAAACGTAGCGTATAAAAAGACGCTAATTTTCGTATGATATACGAGCTAAATTTAAAAATTTGGCGACCTTGAAAAAGTGCTTTATCCAGTGATTAAACTCTCATTGCCCTATTGTTTTTATAAGGTGTTGCGATTAGTTTTTATAGGCTATTGTTTTACTGGAACTAAAAATTTATGAGAGAAACTTTCGTCATTCTCAACATTTTCCATCACATTAATTTTTAAATTCCCATCCACAAGGTTTTTTCCGATTGGTGTAATCGCAAACCGAAATCCATTGCTGTTTTTAGCTTCATTTACCATAATTCCTGGACCATTAATTATAAAACGTTGATTATTGATGTTTTCGGTTGGGCAATTTGCTCGTGTTGGTTTGCCAACGACCAAAAATACTGCACCATTTTCCAAAACCATTTCTACTTTTTTATCTTCTTTTGAATAAACAAATTCAGATTGGTTTTCTTTCACAGTTTTCTTTACTAATTCCATTTTGCTTTTAATTCCGTCATCATCTTTTTTTTGTTTTATTTCTGCAACTCGATAAAATCAGCGCAAATAATCTGTAAAAAACATAGTTTAGAGTTTTTTATTTAATCTTTATGTTTTTTAAATTAATAGCAACTCGTTATATAATCCCTATGACGCTCTTTGGCCATCATGTATTCAAGGATACCCATGATATAGGCAGTCTTTATAATATATAAACCCCAACCTTTCAAAGTTTCAAAAAAGCATTAATTTATAAATCCTGTTCCTTCTGATTATAAGTCTTCCTATAAGATAAAACACTTTTCAATGCAATTATCTCACCGCTTACTTCTTCGTAAGGTAAGGTGTAGTCGGCCGTTACGTGTAAATGAAGTATTGGCATCTGATGATTTGGATTACAATCCTTAATAGGTTTCAGGAGTCATTAAACCTGTAAAAGATGCAATTGCAGCAATTCTTTCGCTTAATTGACAAGCTAACAGAAAAGACATAAATCCACTATTAGAATCGCCAGTTCCTTAGATGCTACTATTGTCTATACCAGAATTTACTACTAAATCATAAAGCAATGAGTTCACAAAAGACACTAGGAAAGGTAAAACTTATAGAAAAAAAAATTCTTACTACATAGATCATGTATTGCGTGCAAGAAAGGAAAGTTAATAACCATGATCCTTTTTACAGCTCGTGGTCCAGCAAAATATTGGCTTGATAAGTTGAAAAGACAAGGTGATAAATGCAATAACGACTTTCAAGGGCGAAAAGGAAGCTATATTCTAAAACTAAAAAAAGGTTAGAAAAAGGAAACAATGTATAGCAAAACGCCTGAACTACATAAATTTGATTAAGCTTAAGTTGGTAATGAACTACACAATGAAAAAAGTACTCTCTTACCCTGAAAAGCTATCCTCAAAGACCAACTAATATCCATAGGTTCATCGGCAAAAAATCGGTCCAGTCAACTAGGCATTTATGTTGGTTTAACGAAATCAAGGCACAAACTTTACCAGCCAGAAGAATGCTTAGTTATTGTCTGAAGTATTCTTTAACGTATTTAAAATTATTTTATCAATTGTCCTATTCTTTTTAAAATTTGCAACTTAGATGGAACATATTTGGCATTATGAGACAAGAGCCACTGAATAAAAATAATAATTATATATTACTTCGAATTATGAATTACAAACGCACTAATATCACTTAAAACGTCCTTGACGAATGCCCGCTTTCCAAATAATTTTAGTTTAACTAAAAAGCCAACCCCTGGATGCATCACATTAAAATGTTTACTCTTCAATAAACCATGTGTTGCTTCTGGATATATTTTTAATCGGTAATTATCAGTATTATTTTTTAAAAAAACATGCTCATAAGTTTGATAAGATTCTTCAAAGTCAACATTCAAATCCTCTGCACCAAATACACCAAAAATGGGGCATCGAATATTTTTTAAATCTTGCTCTGCATCACTTGAAATATTTTTTTTGACAAAATAAAATCGCTCTTCGTTCATAAAGTCACACTCTTCTTCTTGTTCATTTTTACATTCTCCTTTCTGGTAAGCTACATATTCGGGATACGTACTAGTTGCATTAAAAAGATTGAAATCAATTTCATTTTGTCTTACCCCTGCTTCAATCGCCTCTTTACTAGCACCTTCTAACTCCATTCTTGTTCGAGTTAAATAGTTGCTTTGTCGTTTCCAGTTAATTGCACCGGAAACGCTAATAATGAAATCAGGATAATTTGATAAGGTCGCTACTTTCGGCATTACCCATCCTGCTTGACTAAAACCAATTAACCCTATAGAAGAAAAATTAAAACGAGTATCTGCTTGAATAAAATCAATAGCGGCAATCACTTCATTTGCTCGGTCTTCCATGGATTGATTGAGCCATTTTCCTGTACTTTGACCTATGCCTTTTTTATCCCAAGACATACTTGTAATACCTTTTTCAGCTAATTCATTCCAAATATGTTCATAATAGCCATAGGCATCACGTTCTAGTTCTCCGTCGCCATGAATGAAGATAACCAAAGGGGTTTTCTCTTCAAGCATATATTTATTCTTGGGTAAATTTACTACTCCTTCAATGGTGTCAGATTGAAATTGAAACTGGATAACTTGACTTTGATAATTCGTTTTCACCCACAAGAAATTTATGACAACTAAGGGTATAATTACGATGGAAATTATTTTTGATATTTTATTCATTTATATAAATTAAAATAATAAATGCAACTTATTAGTAACTTAATTTAAAGTAATTAAACTTAAAAATACGCACAGACCCATTTTTTTTATTCTGTTATGATCTTTTTCGTCTTAATAACCAAATCAAAAGATTTGTCAAACTTTATTAATATGAAGCAAATTTGGGTTTGGCGCTGAATCCTTATTTTTCATGCCTCTTAATCTTGATTTTTGTTATATACAGATATTACTTAGAAATAACAAAACACCAAATTAAATTTATAATGTCGCAGGAATAAATTGAATTATATTTTGATTGAATTTAAAAATAATTAGTACAGCCTTAGTTACGACAGTTATTTTTGATGAAAAGCAGTCAAAAAAAATGGTTTATTTCGACATAATAGGTTTTAATTGGAATAGCAGTGGAATAAGGTTAATATACATCCAGAGACTAAGCTTTCGAACTCTCGCACATTGTCCTCTTAAAAACATTCTCTTAAGAGGAAACATATTAAATATTTTGAACTGCTAAGCACATTATGAATACCTATAACAGATAATAGTAGAGATATGAGCAAATTGACATGAGCCATTTAGTTTTCAATATCTCGAATTGCTATGTTAATTATTATCAGTTTAAAAACAGGCCTTTGCCATTGCTCAATCATGGTTGCTATATGATAATGACTACAAAAGTACTTTAGTTATAAAGTAATAGGTTTTTACTTGTTTTTCACCACAGTACTTTGTCATGGGTATAGCTTTTCTTTCTTCAAACTTGTTAGCGTTAGTAAAAACAGATTCTTTTACAATTCAGGCTTGTATGGTGGCTGAAGCGAATGGCAAATGTGTATAGTTTTAGGCTATAAAAAACCGATTGGGATACTGTTACAACCCATTGCTTTATTTTTTTTACCCAAAAAAATATTAATTCATTTTTAACTGCAAGGAATCCAATGAGTCAGATTGAATGCCTATCAATCCATATTGGGTTTCTCCTCTTTTAATGACTGTCCCGTTAATATTGTACTACATCATTTTCATTTTCTTAATGACACCGCTAGTTGCCATCATATTTCCTCCAGCTAGACCTGGACCAATTAAAAGTCCAATAGATGTTGAGCTATTTTGTTATCGATTAGAGCCTGAGGTATATAAATTCAAAGGAGATAAAAGTAAATACCATAAATAGGATGCAGGACTTTGTTTTAAGGCATTAAATCCCTGTCATTTTCCATTATAAAAACTTCACTGCCGTTTGCATATGTCAATTTAGTATCTCTTTCGAATATTATATCTCATTCTGAGTTATTTGTTATTTTTATGGCGACAAGTCAAACTACCTTTTTTTTATTTTTTATTTTTTGTAAAGTAAACATTTATTGTATTCAAGCCTTACATTTTCAGTTTCACTCGTGGAAACATAATTTATTGTTTTAAGCTGAATCAATTTATAGTCGGACGCAGAATTTGTGATTGTGGCAATTGTTAAACATAAAAAAGTGATTTTAATAATTCTCATAGGTGTAATGGATTAGATACATAATTAATTAGTGATAATTATTGTGCGTCAGTTTTACTTATTTAAAATAGTGCTCAATGTGATGGATTTCTTTAAAGTCATCACCTGTAAACGTTTATATTATTTTTTCCTCCACTATATGTGTTACCCGTTGCTTCATTTGCATTTTTATTTCACTAGAATTAGTCATGAGGGTGCGTTTTAACTGTTTGTATATGAATCCATTGGATTTATTTTAATGAGGGTTTTCCGCAGTAATTTATCATTATTAAATTTATGAATTAATGTTCCTTCGTAAAATGGGTATACACACCTATTTTTTATTTTTAAGGTGGGTTGAATTGGTGATGATCGAGAAAGGTACCGGTAGATTCTGCATTACCTTGACACTTCGGCAAGCTTTATATATCGAGAACTAAGCATAGGAAAGCCGGGAAACAAGGTGGTCTGATCAGTTCTGTGGGATTCAATAGATCGATTAACTATAAAGAAGGTTTGTTATTTGAACTTTTTATGACTTGATTCAATCGTTATATCAAGTTTGGTCTTAGAATGCAAGAATAACGAATATCACGATCCGTATGATAGGGGCAAAAAGCTTTATTTAATTAAAGCATTTGATAAGAATAAGATCACATTTACTTACTTAAAATGAACCATTTTTATTTCCGTTGCTTCTCTAGATTGAAAGTATAAGTTTTCAGTGTGCTTTGAAGCTAATTAAACAGACCTATTATTTTAATTTGTAGATTATTTAACAAGAAATATAAAAGATATTATTGAGCACTTATCTAGCTATAAACTTTTTACGGTTTTAGTGACTGCCATTAGCTTGTTCTTTTTTCAGATTCCCAATGTATATTAATGCGTCTAAAAGTAACTATATGGTTTCTTTGTGTCTGTTGTACAACATTTGGCAAACTTTATCCATTGACTTAAAAATTGCCGCATCAAAATCAGACGATTTTGCAATGCTTGTCAAAGTTAGAACAGCATTGAAAAACATATCATTATCACTTCGTTTAATACGATCTATAAAATTTATTTTATTACTTCCTTTGGATGAATCAGAAACGATTACTTCCTCCGTATTTAGATCTATTGCAAATAATAAATTACTATTCATAACTCTTAATTATTTAATTATTAGTGGTGATGACAACGACCACTTGAACTTTTTGTTCTGTTTTTGCATCTTGCCCCTTTTTTTGTTGTCCCTGTGCATTGCTTAGCGGTGGATGAAGATTGACTAGATTTAGTTGTAGTTGCAGCTGTCCCTCCTTTACAACAATTAATCCCTACTTTTTTATGATGTATTTTACAATAGCAACTATTTGATTTACTTCGATTGCACTTTCGACAAAGCAACTGAATATTTGAGGCATCACCATTACCTCCGCAAGAATATGGTGATATATGGTCATATTCTAAGTTTTCATAACTACCACAGCACTGGCAAGTGCCTCCATCCCTAGCAAACACAACCTTTTTTGTTGTTTGTGAGACATAACGACTTTGTGCACTACAACTAACACTAAATAAGATCAATGATAGTATCAAATATATTTTTTTCATTCTATATTGAGTTTAATTATTAGTTATTAAATAGTAGCCTTGTTTTTTATTATGGTTGTCACTAAGGTCAATGTATACAAATTATAGCTTGCAAATTATAAAATTATTTTCGGATGAAGCACGAGCCGAATTCTTAAATTTTTCTCAGAACCTTTTTTTAAATAAGTCAAATTTAAAAATTTGGCTGACTGGCAAATATGTCTGAAATATAATGGTAGCTTATATTTTTGCTGTTTTTTATGTACATGATTAGCAACAATACTCATTCTGTTTTTGTTGCTTTATACCCTGTGCTTGTCAAATCTCCGTCTTTATCAAAAAGAAGCATTTTCAGATTTTTGTCAATTCGGTAAAACTCTCCGTGTTTATTTTCATTCACATAGTAATCAGTACCTTTCTTAGTCAGTCTCTCTGTTTTAAAATTGTTTAATCTTATTCCAACATATTCATTTCCTTTTTTATAAATTTCGTAAGGATAACTTTGTTCAACAATCGTATTTGCTATTGTCCATTTTCCAAGCAATTCATAGTCGCTTTTCAGTTGGTCATAATTTGTATTTCCCGAAGATGTTGACTTTTCGTCTTGAAATGGTTTGTACGAAATGGCATAGCTAAATGTTTTGTTGAAGACCTTTGTAACTTCTGTTTCTTTTCCTTCCGAAGCAACATAAGCCATTCCCAATTGTTCTAATTCTCCAATTAAAACACCTCTCTTTATTAAAAACTTTGAATCTGGATTTTTCTTAAATTCTCTAACTTTTTCAAACCATATGCTATATTTAGCACCTTTCTCAAACCCGAATTTTTTAAAGTCTGCATCGTTTTTAAATTCCATTAATTCTGCATAAAAACTTTTAAATCTAGTAAATGCCTTTTCAATTTCCTCGGTTTTTTCAATCTTTTCTATGTTCTCGATTTTGATTGGTTCTTTTCTTTTTGTTTCTGTTCTACAGGCAGTTAATGTCATGATAGTAATTACTGCAATTAATAATGTTCTATTCATAGCTGTTGATTTTTTCGTTTTTTGGCTAACTTTTAGGACCTAATTTAAAAGATACTTTATCCTTAAAAAAGTATAGTAACTGTTCCAACCTTTCCAAAGTTCCATAAAGGTCTTAGTTTATAAATCATAATACTCATACAATAGTACCCCATCGAGTTCATCAAACATTGCGGTTTCCCGCAATGAAGCAAAGAATTTTTAAATTCTTTGCTTGGATAGCTGGCAATGAAGCTCTGCGCAGGCACGAATACCGTTATCATATTGCTATATTTTAAATTGCTAGCCTAAGTTTTATGGCTTTCCCCTGCTTAAAAACGCTTTTAAGTTCTGTGACCTTAGTTTTTAATAAATCCAGGGTCAACATTTCTCCAATTAGTTTTAAGCTGACAGGCTTTTATGACCAGCTCTTTTTTAAAACAGGAACACATTATAAAAATAGAAACAAATGTTTATTGGTGTAATAGGTATCCATACCCAATTTTGATTTGGTTTTTGTTGGCGGAGTTTAGGGTGGGTTGGATTTTTGGTAATGGAGTAGGGCGGCAGATGCTGGATCAAGTATAGGAAAAGCAAATGATTTCATCAGCTCTATGGAATTTTATTTAGCGTAGAAAAGGTTTGTTACCGCAGCTGTTTCGAAAGGGATTGACTGCGCTTAAATAGGTTTAGTTATTAGGTTTTTGAGAATGCTTAGATCACTATGTTATCGAGAATATTTATCTAAACTACAATTAGTAAGATGGCTTGGTAACATTTTATAAATTAGAGGGTTATTAAATAATTTATGAACTTATAAAATGCATGGGTATCCGAAATAAAGACTTCCAAGGCTAATTTAATAAAGGTGTGATTTATATCATGTTTTAGTAAAAGAGTAAAGGTAATATTTGTTAATTATTAAATTTTAAAAAGATTATGCGATGATATCACCTAAATCAATACACACTTTTCATATTCCAGTAATGGGATTAGCTTACACTATTGATAGTCCGATTCGTGTGGCTCCTTATGGAATTTCTTCTGTAATATCCATTATTGACGATGAGCTTGTGGAAAAAATGAATGCGTTTTATAGCAAAAAGTTTAACTTGCCATATCAAGAAATAACAAAAAAAGCAGTCGATTATCGTGCCGAACGAATTACCTCCTATTTAAATTTAGTGGATGCTATCGTTAAAGAAAAATTCTCAAAACTAAAAATAGAATTGTCAGAAAGTAAATTAGCTTTAGAAAAATTCATAGCTACTTTACCAAATACTTCCAGCATCAAAAAGGAGCTGTCTAATTTATTTGATCAAGGCTCTGTGTTGAAGGGGAATATTTTAGACCATTTGGAAAGGCATTTAAAAGCTGGAGAGATTGATGTAAATATCATGACAAAAGTTGATAAAGATAATTTTGTTGACGGGGAACAACTACCTGTTGAATTTAACGATGCTCATGCATCACTTCGTGGTTTTGCCAATAGTAATTTAACAGCATCAGTTGTATTATCGGCAGGAATGAACCCAAGATTATACAGTTACTTTGAAAAATTTAATGATTTTTTCCCAGATAGTCAAGGTCAGTTAAAAAAGAAGGTTATTCTTAAAGTTAGCGATTATCGTTCGGCTAGCATCCAAGGAAAATTTTTAGCCAAAAAGGGGATTTGGGTTTCGGAATATCGCGTCGAATCTGGTTTAAATTGTGGGGGACATGCCTTTGCAACTGAGGGTTTTTTATTAGGTCCTATTTTAGAAGAATTTAAAAATAAAAAAGCAGCATTAATAAAAGATACACATGATGTTCTTATAAAAGCGTTACATCTAAAGGGACTAGCTGTTCCAGTGCAACCTTTATATGTAAAGATTACGGTTCAAGGTGGCGTTGGAACAGCTACTGAGCACGAATTTTTGATGGAAAAGTATCAGGTTGATTCTGTAGGTTGGGGAACCCCATTTTTATTGGTTCCAGAAGCCACATCTGTGGATAGAAAAACTAGGTCCTTATTAGCTAATGCTAAAGAGAAAAATTTGTATTTAAGTGGCATTTCGCCTTTAGGAATTCCTTTCAACACTATTAAAGGAACTACAAATGAGCACCACAAACAAAAACGTATTGATAATAACAAAGCAGGAAGTTCATGTCCAAAAAAATATTTGGCATTGAGCAAAGAATTTAGTCCAAAAGGCGTGTGTACAGCTTCAAAAAAACATCAAGATTTAAAGTTGCAAGAATTAGAAGCAAAAAGACTTGAAATAACTTCAAGTAAATATGAAATCACTAAAGCGAAGATATGTGAAAAGGCTTGCCTTTGCGTTGGTTTAGCCAATGCGACTTATTTGGAAAACGATATTAAAATCCAAGGTCAGGAGCAAGGTGTTGTCATTTGTCCAGGACCAAACATGGCTTATTTTGATAAGGAAGTATCGCTTTCTAAAATGATGCAACATATTTATGGAAATGCATCTGTACTGTCACATGTAAATCGGCCAAACATGTTTGTCAAAGAATTAAATATGTATATCGATTATTTAAAAAACGAAATAGCGTCTATTTCAGAAGAAGTTACAGCCAGAAAAATTAAGAAATGGGAAGCTTTTAAAAGTAACTTGTTTTATGGAGTTGTCTATTATCAGAATTTGTTTCTTAGGTCTATGCTTCCTGAAAGCAGCAACATTCAAAAGGAACTTAAGTATTATAAAGAACAACTTATAGCAATTAATATTCCAGAATTGGAATAGGTGTGTTGACAGGGTTTAATAAAAACGACAGGTTGAGATCATTTAGCATGCACAGAAATGTAAAGGCTTTTGAATCGAATAAAAAACACCTTGTTTTTTATACTTCCAACCCTATAATCCATCTTTAAAAATAAAGCAGGGAGGAAATTTGCAGAACGAAGGACTTCTATATTTGACATGCCTGCATTTGCCATAATTTCATTTTTTTTGCTAAGCCTCCTTGCAAAGCAACTGTCCAAAGACCACCTTCTGTGGCAAAGACAGTTGTCGTGTTGTGAATAGTAGGATTCTGATAGTAGCCTTCAAACCCTTGTGCAGATAAGGAGCTCTAGGAAAACAAAGTAATGCAAAGAAGTAAGATGGTACTTGATATACGTAAAACAGGTGCTGTATACATATATGTAGGTTTTAATTGATATTCCAAATAGATGTAGTTTATTGTCACCCAACACATACAACTATTATTTTTTCCTTTTATAAATGATGTGTCCATCTTTATTTCGTCTAAGTCAGCAATCCTCCTTACTTTACAGCCTTTAAAATATAAACGATTAATTTTACGAAGACATAAGGTTAGAGTCCCTTAAAACAATTTTTTCCTCAAGCCTAAAATACTTCCTGTACAAACTAAGAATACCGCTAGCAATACAAAACCTATCTCTATCTCGCCGTATAAGATTTTTCCTGTGGCAAAGAGCAAACTGTAGACACCTATAACGCCTAAAAGGAAGCCTAAAGTTTTATACTGGAAATTGTGAAACTTAGATTCTTTGCCATAAATGGCTGCCTGAAAGTTATCGAGGGTTTTTTGGTCGCTTTTATCTGTTATAAAAGTTATTACGAGCCATGCAATACTAGTGATCAGTACATTTAAACAAATCATTTCCCAGCTTTGTAGCTCTCCTAGCAGCTGGTTTTGAAAACCTAAAAGTTCGCTGGAGTTTATAAAAAACAGAACTGCCATAGTAAAAGAAACTCCCATAGCTGTTATTTCTGACCAAGGATTGATGCGGTACCAGAACCATCTAAGAATAAATAACAACCCAGATCCTGCGCCTATTTGTATAATCAGATCAAAGGCAAACTTTGCCTCTTCGAGCACAAAGGAAAGTAATGCAGCAAGCCCCATCATAGCGATCATAGATAGGCGTCCTACAATCACCTTTTGTTTTTCGCTGGCGTCGCGATCCACAAACCTTGCGTAGAAATCATTCACCACATAACTTGAACCCCAATTTAAATGAGTAGAAATGGTACTCATAAAAGCGGCAATAAGCGAGGTAACGACCAGCCCTAATAGTCCTGCTGGTAAAAAGGTAAGCATGGCTGGATAACTCAAATCGTCTTTTATAAAACTAGGGTCCAAATTTGGAAATGCGGTGGCTAGTGATTCCAGATTGGGATATATGATAAGAGAGGCAAGCCCTATGATGATCCATGGCCATGGACGCAACGCATAATGGGCCAGATTAAAAAAGAGAACGGCCCAAGTGGCGTTCTTCTCATCTTTTGCAGCAAGCATGCGCTGAGCTATATAACCGCCACCACCAGGCTCTGCTCCTGGATACCATGTACTCCACCATTGTACAGCAATAGGAACGATAAAAATCCCCATTAAAAGGTCGGTGTTAGAAAAATCTGGAAAAAAATGGAGTTTGTCTTGGACATTAGGATGTGTGATTAAATTTGCCATTCCATTAATTTCTGGAAGATCAAGAATGTACCATGTGGCCCATATAGAACCTACCATTGCAATAATAAATTGTACAAAATCGGTTATGAGAACACCTTTAAGACCTCCCAGTAAGGAATAGGCCAACGTGATTATAGAGGCAAAAGTAAGAGTCGTAGCGGCGCTAAAACCAAACATAACGTGTCCTATCTTAATCGCAGCAAGGCAAACAGTCCCCATAATGATGATGTTAAAGACCACTCCTAAATAAAGTGCTCTAAAACCGCGTAAGAATGCAGCACTTTTACCGCTGTATCGCATTTCATAGAATTCTAGATCTGTAGTTATACCGCTGCGGCGCCACAAGCGAGCATAAAAAAATACGGTAAGCATACCGGTAAGTAGAAAAGCCCACCAAACCCAATTTCCAGAAACACCATCAGTACGAACAAGTCCAGCTACCAGGTTAGGAGTATCTGCCGCAAACGTGGTCGCGACCATAGAAACTCCGAGCAGCCACCAAGGCATATTTCTACCAGATAAATAAAAAGAAGAGCTGTCCTTGGAGCTCCTTTTTGACACTATAAGACCGATTGCAAGGGAGATCAAAAAGAAGACGATGATGATGCAAATGTCTATGAATTCTAATTTCATAAATAAAAGTTGTTAACGATAACGTTTGAGTTTTATTAAAAAGCTAAATATAGAATAAATCACTATTAACAATGACAAAACTTTAATAGATTAGCGTAGTTATTATCAAAAACGCAATGAAGAATAAGATGAATAAAATAGGTGTGATGACTTCTGGAGGTGATTCTCCTGGTATGAATGCGGCTATAAGGTCGGTGGTGCGTACCTGTGCTTTTCACAAAATCGAGTGCGTTGGTATCTATAGAGGGTATCAAGGTTTGATAGAAGGTGACTTTAAAGAAATGAATGCTCGTAGTGTCAATAACATCATTAATAAAGGTGGTACGATTCTTAAAACGGCAAGATCTATAGATTTTAGGACTAAAGAAGGTCGTGAAACCGCTTTCGCGAAAGCTAAACAAAAAGGACTTGATGCTCTAGTGGTAATAGGTGGAGATGGAAGTTTTACCGGAGCAATGATTTTCTCGAAGGAATTTAACTTTCCAGTAATGGGAATTCCTGGTACTATAGATAATGATATTTATGGAACTTCTTTTACCTTAGGTTATGATACCGCCTTAAATACGGTCGTTGATGCTATCGATAAAATACGAGATACCGCAAGTTCTCATGATCGGCTGTTTTTTGTAGAAGTTATGGGACGTGACGTAGGTAACATCGCCTTAAATGCTGGAGTGGGAGCAGGAGCAGAAGAAATTTTAATTCCCGAAGAAGATTTAGGGAAAGAACGGTTGATTGAAAGTTTAAAAAGATCGAGACTTTCTGGAAAATCCTCCAGTATCGTTGTAGTAGCAGAAGGTGATAAAACTGGAGAAAATGTATTTGAATTAAAAGACTACGTAGAGGCAAATTTACCAGAATATGAAGTGCGTGTTTCTGTATTAGGGCATATGCAACGAGGTGGATCTCCTTCCTGTTTTGATCGAGTACTCGCTAGTCGTATGGGTGTGAAAGCCGTAGAAAGTTTATTAGAAGGAAAGACCAATTATATGGTAGGCATAAGAGATACTAAAATGGTATTATGTCCTATAGACAAAGCGGTAAAAGGGAAGACAGATATAGATAATGAATTGATACGTGTGAGTGATATCATGACGACTTAAGAGGAATGTGGAATGTCCTCGGTAGCGGTATATTGCCTTTGCCTCATCAGTGAGGAGTCCTGATTGCTCTAGCAAGTAGCTGCCTATTTTTTAATAAAGCTTATATAGTTTATATGTTGTGGATGTCAGAAAGAAGATAAAGAGTTCATTGAGCCGCAGTCGGTACCTGCCTTTTATCTTTAAGTGAGAAAGAGTGAAAAGAGACTTTTAAATTTAGAATTTTCACACTTTGAATATTAAATTTTGAGTATAAATAAGTAACCGCTGTTTAAATAACAGCACATAAAAAGTAAACTAAGATGAGTAAAAAATTAAGATTAGGTATTAACGGTTTTGGTCGCATAGGTCGCATCGTTTTCAGAGCTACATTGAAAAGAGAAAATGTAGAAGTAGTCGCTATCAACGATCTAGTAGATGTAGAGCAATTAGCTTATTTATTGGAATATGATTCTGTTCATGGACGGTATGGCGGTACTATTGAGATCAAAGATGGTAACTTAATCATCGATGGAATTGAGGTACGTGTGACTAGTGAGCGTGATCCTAAAAACTTAAAGTGGAATGAAGTAGATGTAGATGTTGTCGCAGACTGTACAGGAATTTTTACAGATCTTGATAATGCACAAGCACATATCGATGCAGGTGCTAGGAAAGTAGTTATTTCTGCTCCATCTAAGACTGTCCCTATGTTTGTAATGGGTGTAAATGATGCCGATTTAACTGCTGCTCATACTATTGTATCAAATGCTTCTTGTACTACAAATTGTCTTGCTCCTATGGCAAAGGTTCTCAATGATAACTTTGGTATCAAAGAGGGATTAATGACTACGGTACATGCAGCTACAGCAACGCAACAAGTTGTTGATGCTCCTAGCAAGAAAGACTTTCGCTCAGGTCGCAGTGCATTAAACAATATTATTCCTGCAAGTACAGGAGCTGCTATTGCAGTGGCTAAAGTAATTCCAGAATTAGAAGGCAAACTTACAGGAATGGCTTTCCGTGTTCCTACGGTAGATGTATCTGTTGTAGATTTAACCGTAAAGCTTGAAAAGGAAACTAGTCTTGCAGAAATCAATGCTGCTTTTGAAAAAGCTTCTAAAGGCGCCATGAAAGGTGTAGTAGGCTATACCGATGAAGCCGTAGTGTCTCAAGATTTTGTAGGTGATGCCCGCACCAGTATTTACGATGCAGGTGCCGCTATTGAGTTGAATTCTACCTTCTTTAAGTTAGTAAGTTGGTACGATAATGAATTCGGTTATTCGAGTAAACTTGTAGACCTTGCAGAAAAGGTTAATTCGCTATAATTATAAAGTAAAGAGCTGTGATTTAAAAAATTACAGCTCTTTTTATTTTTTACTAAACTCAATTCATTTTTATGATTCTTATAACTGACAGTGGTTCCACTAAGTCTGACTGGATTGCACTAGATGCACAAGGAAAGCAATTATTTAAAACACGCACGCGTGGAATGAATCCGGCTATTTTAACTCCTGCTGAATTGTTAGATCGCCTTCAGGAAAGTGAAGAATTAGTAGCAAACAAAAAAAAGATAGATCAAATATTCTTCTATGGTGCTGGTTGCGGCACAAAAGATCCAAGAAGAGCCTTAGAAACATTACTAGCAAATTATTTCTCTAATAGTAAGGTCATTGTTAAAGAAGATACAGCAGCAGCTGTTTATGCAGCAGTAGGAGATAATCCTGGAGTGGTGTGTATATTAGGTACAGGATCTAACTGCTGTTTCTCTGATGGAGAACATATTGAGCAACGTGTGGTTTCACTAGGCTATACACTTATGGATGAAGCTAGTGGGAATTGGTACGGAAAGAATTTATTAAGAGATTATGGTTTTAAAAACATGCCTACAGAATTAATGAATAAGTTTGAAGCGGCATACAATATGGATCCTGATTATATCAAGTATAATCTTTATAAGCAATCTAATCCTAATGCATTTCTAGCTCATCATGCCGAGTTTATTTTTCAAAACTTAGAAGAACGTTATATCAAAAAACTTTTGAGAAAAGGATTGCGTAAATTTTCTCGCAACATGATTTTACAGTTTAGGGAAGAAATAAAATCTCATGAAGTACATTTTGTAGGTAGCATAGCTTATTTTGCTCAGGCAAGAATTAAACAAGTCGCTGCTGAGTTTGGTTATGAAGTAGGCAATATTGTGCGCAGGCCTATTGAAGGATTGGTAGATTACCATATAAAAAAGCTGCAAGCGAGTGTATAATTTTCTGTATCAATCATAAAATTAAATCCGTTTCAAATTAATGAAACGGATTTTTAATTTATAGCTGACCTCCAACTTAAGAAAATTGTATCGATTCAATTTCTAACTTAAAAGTTCTTGAAACATCACTTGACACATAAAAATTATATCTCAATATGTGATGGAGTACAGAGGTATTTAACTTTACAGGTACTATTTCTCCAAACTTTATAGGATGAAAATCAACAATAGGAAGGTGGACGGTGGTCCATTCATTGGGTATGGTGTGTATAACGCAACTTATTTTTTCATCTTGCCACCCTTGGTGATATTCCATTTGAAAAGCCAAGGGAAGTCCATCGGATTTTAATTTTATGGCTATGGAAGTGTACATGCTTAAATCTTGATCCTGTTTTTTAGACCTTAAACAACTCCATGCGGTACTGTTTGCATACTTTATCTTGCCACTAAAAGTAAGGTGGTTATCTTGTTGCTCTACTTTACTGAAGGACTTTCCTCCAATGGCCGTATCATTATACGTGAGCCATTTATAGCGAAATTCGTTTTTCCCAAACTTTATTTCAGTAGGTGTTAATTTTATAATATCGTTTATCATTAATGGAGATCTAATAAATAATGCCGCGGCTAGTTAGAAATTACGCCATCCTTTATGTCGCAAATATAACCAAGTTACTAGTTAACAATAAGTTAACTGTAAGTAGAAAATTAAAATATTTATCCTTTTTGTGCTATTGTGACGATTTCATTAGTAAGACAATCCTCAAAGAAGTAAATAGAAAAATCACCATCTTTCAGTTGGTACTCCAATAGAAAATTTAAATTTTTCAATTGGCGAAAATCTATATCGTTGATCTGCCATTGGGGATAACCACCTACGTAGATTTGTTTTTGAGGTCTCTCAAAATTACTCTTTACCTCTTTGTATAGGGTCCAAGGATGTTTGGGATTTAAGGATACTATCAGTTTGTGAATTTTAAGAAAACGATGAATTACTTCTTCCCATATAGGTAGGCTTTGGAAATTAAAGCCTTCACTATGTTGTATAGCGCCGTTTCCTTCCCATGATAGTTCGTCAGTTTTTTGAATTAATAATGAATAATTTGATTTATCGGTACGGGCTTTATCTTCATTGATGAAAAGTAATAATGTATGAATACCAAATATAAAACTACCTTTAAAGGATAAAAGGTCTCCTTTTGCATTTTTTGGAATTTTAACAAGTTGATTTAAACTAGAATAATTGTCTTCTTTTATGTCCAGATTGTAAGCTTTAGCTGGAAGTGCAACAGGTTGTAATTCTATAAGTACTTTATTAATTTCTGCTTTTGTTATTACTGCCTTTTCTGACTTGCTGGCCATTAAAGATTCATAGTACCTTATAGGTTTTCCTAATATTTTTTCAAGATATGTAAACATCATTATTTACTTTGATTTATACCGCTAAAAAAAAGCGCTGATAACAACCAGCGCTCTTGTTATATATTTTAAAAAAAAAAATCACTCTTTAGTTGGAGTAGTTTCTTCTTCTTTAGAAGCTTCATTTTCAGCTAACACCGCAGCGGCTGATTCATCTTCTTCTTTTTGCATCTGTCTTTGAAGAATATTTAATTGCTTTTGTTTTTCTTTAATAACGTCTAATTCTTTTGTAAACTCGGCAATGTTCTTTCCTTGCTGTACTAAAAATGGATTTTTATCGTCTTTAGCATTAATGAATTGTAGGTTGTTTTCTAGTTGTCTCAACTCATTCTGCAGTTCCTCACGTCTTTTCTTTAAATAGAAGCGCTCATTTGTAAAATCTTGCACATCACCACTTTTCAAGCTAGCTAACTTATTTTGATATTTCAGCATTTCTGCATCTACAGCATTTAGTCCTGAAGCTTTCAATTTTGCATGAAGTAGTTTCTCAAACTTCTCTTGAATCATTCGTTTGCTATAAGGTACACGGCCTATAGATGCCCAATTAGCCATATGCTTTTCAACATCAGATAGCATGGTTTTCTTATCATCTTGAGGAATCATTTCTTTTAAAGCATCATAGACTTTCATCTTAGCATCAAAATTATCCACCTCTTCCTTACTATCTTCTTTCTTTTGTGCTGTTTTCTTCTCAAAGAATCCATTACAAGCTTTTTGAAAACGTTTCCATATTTTGTCACTGTCCTTTCTCGGTACATGACCTATTTCCTTCCATTCTGCTTGGATGCGCTTCATGATTTGTAAACCTTCTGCAAAATTTTCATTTTCCTGATGTTCCTCAGCAGTTGCAATCAACTTCATTTTTGCATCTAGATTATCTTGTTGCTCCTTTTTAAGACCTTTATAGAAATCATTTTTAGCCTTATTGAATTCTCTAGTTCCCGTTCTAAACTGGTTCCACAATTCATTATTAATAGCCTTTGGTGCAGGACCTGTAGAAGTAAATAATTCTCTTAAAACGTTAATCTCTTCTAGTCTGTCTTGCCATTCCTTATGATTCTTTGCTCCGTGCTCTGTTATTTTTGCAATTTCTGCAACAATATTTTCTTTTACTAGTTGGTAATGAGCACTCATTTTATCACGCTCTTCATAATAAGCTTGTCGCTTATCATGAATAATTTTTGTGGCTGCACTAAATTCATCCCATATGGGATCGCGTTCTTCCTTAGCTACTGGTCCAGCGTCTTCCTTCCACATGCGGTGAAGTTCTTGGAGCTCTCTTAGTGCTTTGTGTATGTTCTCTTCCTCGCAAAGTTCTACAGCTCGAGCTATAATCTTTTTTCTAAAATCTAAGTTGCGTTCAAAATCTTTATCTCTTAATTCCTTACTTAAATCTATATAATCATAGAAATTTTGTGTCGCGAGTCTGTAATCTTCCCAAGTGATGTTATACGCATCGTGTGGTATAGTTCCCGTAGCTTTCCATTCTTCTTGTAGATGGTGAAACTTCTTAAACGTAGTTCCTATATTTTCTTCTTGATTGATCAGTTGCTTGATGCCTTCAATGATCTCTCGACGCTTTGCAAGATTGTCCTCCTGTTGTTTGCGTTTATCTCTTTGAAACTGGCCCTTTTGTTTTCTGTATAAGGCGTGTAAGTCATAAAAGTCGGAGGCATGAACATTTTTATACTCAAATTCTGGAGTAGGAGCTTCCTCATTTGGCGGATTCTCTTCCTTAAATTTTTCATGAGCCTCTTTCTTTGCAGTAGCATCTGCTGTTTCAAAGGCCTTTTTAATATCTTCGGCTTGTGATCTAAAACTGTTGATAGGGAATTCCTGCATCAAATGTCTTAACTCTGCAACGAGAAGCGGCATTTCTAAAGAATCATAATCCTTTTCTTCAATTTCTTTTACACTATCGTCTTCTGGTTCGTTGTCATCTTCATCCTCTTCTACATCGATTGTTGCAGCTGGGACTTCCACTTTTAACTCATCTTTTTCCTTTTCAACACCTTTTTCAACAACTTCAACCTCATCTTCATCCATTTCTACGATCAGATCAGTCGTTTTATCAACGGTATCCTTTTCATCAACAATCGCATCTTCATGGGTTGTAGAGGCATCTTCCACGTTTTCTTCGACTTTATTGGAGCCCTCTTTCTTAGGCTCCTCACTAGCGTCATCAGTGTCTGTTGTAGCACTACCTTCAGCAGTTTGCTTGGGATAAGTAGCTTCATCTACCATAGCATTTTCTAAAGTATCTTGTGCTTCAAAATTTACATTATCCATTTCTGGTGAGTTTCCGTCTGCCTCGTGCAGGTTGTCATTCTTTTTCATTATCTATTTTTTAATAGGACTGGCAATATAATTAGTTTCTAGTTGAACTACAATTCTATAAGGACTTAGTTATTCCAAAGTTCCCAAGCTTTTTCTGCTTGGTGCACTAACATTTGATAACCGTTTGTAACTTTTGTGCCTTGTTGCTGTCCTAGTTTCATAAACATAGTTAGAGATGGATTATAGACCAAATCATATAAAATATGTGATTCGTTGAGTAATTCATAGGGCAAATCAGGATATAAATGAATATCTGGTATCACTCCTAATGGCGTCGTGTTTACAATGAGGCTTACCTGTTCCATAGCTTCCTTATTAATTTCTTTATAAGCTATAGCATATTCATCTTTAGGGTTTCTACTAACAAATAGATAAGGAATTTGCAGGGCTTCTAGGGTATAAGCAACAGCTTTAGATGCACCACCAGTTCCTAAAATAAGGGCGTTTTTTTGAATAGGTAAAAAAGGTTCTAGACTTTTGCCAAAACCATAACAGTCCGTATTGTGACCTGTCCATATGTTATCTTCAATGGTGATGGTATTGATAGCCCCTATAATTTTGGCTTCTTCACTCAATTTATCCACCACTTGCAGCATATCCACTTTATAAGGAATAGTAACGTTAAGACCTCTTATAATCTCATTTTTTCCTTTTGTAGTGCGCGTTTCTTTGTGGTAAGTGATGCTTTCGCGAAAGCGAGACAACAAAAATTCCCTACTCATTTCAAAATTTCTATACTGATGATCTTTTAGTTTTAGAGTGTCAAACTTCTCTCCAAAATAAGCCCGTGAAAAGCTATAATCCAAACGTTCCCCTACCAGTCCGAAGACGCTAGAAGGGATTTGCTTTATTTCCATAACGATATAATATATAAACACTTAAAAAACCTATTACGACCATTAATAGGGCGATCCATGTATGTGTGTTATTCATTTCAGGCCAGTACCGGCTGTAATTTTCAAGTATTTTATTTCCATTTTTATCTAGTGCAAGGAGGCCATTTTCTGTCAACTGAAAAACTTCCTTTTTCCAAGGCCATACTACTCCTAAAGAACCTGTTATAAAACCTATGATCATTGCATTAGTCTCATTGCGATAATGTTTTATAGTCCACCCTAATAAATGCGATAAGCTGATGAGCCCAACTATAGAACCTAGCAAAAAGGCGGTTAGAATACCTAACATTTCCATGTGTACAGGATCATTCCACCAAGAGAAATCTCCTTGAACAACAGCGACCATAGTATCAAAAAAAGCATTGATACTGTCTACAAGAAGCAGGACGTAATTGCCCAATAATATGAGTATAAAACTACCGCTTAGTCCTGGTAATGTCATTCCAGAGATACTGACCATACCGCAAAAGAAAACAAAAAATAAATTAGTGTTTTGTTGAGCTGGATCGAGTAAGGAAATTCCTATTCCAATCGCGATTCCTAAGATTAATATCAGTGCATTTCTACGAGTCCACTCTCCATAACTCTTTGAAATGTAGTATATAGATCCTAATATCATTCCGAAAAACGTTGCCCAAACTAAGATAGGATAATATTGAATTAACAAATCAAAACCTTTGCTAACGGTAAAGTAACTTATAGCTTCTCCTAATATCAATAAGGATAAAAACTTGCCATTTATATACTCATAAAAACTCCCGAATCTTCCTGAGATAACTAGTTTAAAGGCCTTGAAATTGAGTTTTTGTAAGGAGTAAATAAATTCTTCGTAGAAGCCACCTACATAAGCCACCAGGCCACCACTTATACCAGGAACCTTGTTTGCGGTTCCCATAGCTATTCCTTTAAAAATAAGGAATAATTTATCGGTAAAACTTCTTGTGGATTGTCCCAATTATACTGTTTTTTTGTTAGCCCATTTTTCTAATATAAGTATAAGCAAAAAACCTGTTACCGTTAGCAAAATCACATATAAAATTTGTGGTTCTCCTTTAAAATCAAAAGGAGAAATACTTTTTTCTAAAAAAGGAACTTCTTCACCATGACTGTCAGTTCTATAACTCAAAACCTCTTTCCAAGGCCACAGTTTATTAAGCGATCCTATCATAAAACCTGTCAATAATGCTAATGTGAGGTTTTCTTGATTTTTGAACAACCAAGTTAATATTTTTGAAAATACTTTAAGTCCTAAAACACAACCTATAGCAAATAGAAATAAAGTGACGAAGTAATCCCGTGCCTGAGACCAGTTGCCTTCTAATATAGCTTCTAACAATCCAGATATAGAACCTAAAATTGTTTTATAACTTCCCAAAAGCAATAATAAAAAAGCTCCTGAAACTCCTGGTAAAATCATGGCAATAATAGCAATGAAACCAGAGAAAATAAGGTACCACCAATTATCTGGAGAACCTAAAGGCTCAGCTATAGTAATGTAAAAGGAAATTATGGTTCCTAGTATAATTGCTATAATGACGGCTATATTCCATTTTGAAATTTGCTTACCTATATATAAAACACTGGCGAGTATCAGACCGAAAAAGAAGGACCACAGCAAGACGGGAAATGTCTGTAACAAAAAGGTGAGTAGCTTGGACAGGCTCAGTATACTAATAGCAATACCTGTTAATAAGGAAAATAAAAAACCTAGATTATAGGTCATGAAGGTGCTTTTAAACCCCACTTTAAATAGGTCTCTGAGCATTTTAACATCAAGACCGTCTATAGTTTTGATCAGTTCTTCATAGATTCCAGTAATAAAAGCAATGGTACCACCAGAGACTCCTGGAACAACATCAGCAGCTCCCATAAGCATTCCTTTTACAACGATAGCTAGCTTTTTTTTTAAAGACATAAAACAAATGTTTAAAACTAAATCCCAAGAGTGGGTTCTTGGGATTTGAGATTTATTATTTTAAATGTTAGAAAAATATTACCTATGTATGGTTTGTGTTCTGTCTGGACCGACACTTACTACTTTGATTGGGATTTGTAATTCCTTTTCTAAAAAGTCAATATAGGCATCTAGTTCTCTAGGAAATTGAGAGGGATTTATCATTTTAGTAAGGTCTTCTTTCCAGCAATCAAACTCAGAGTAAATTGGGGTTACGTTTTCTGGCTCAATATTATAAGGCAAGTGAGTGATCTCTTTTCCTTTATAAGAATAAGCAGTACACACTTTTAAGGTATCAAAACCAGAGAGTACATCGCCTTTCATCATCATTAACTGGGTAACTCCATTTACTTGGCAGGTATACTTAAGGGCTACAAGATCCAACCAACCGCATCTACGTGCGCGTCCAGTAACCGCTCCAAATTCATTACCTATTCTCGCCATTTCAGCACCTACTTCATCAAAAAGCTCTGTGGGGAAAGGACCACTACCTACACGAGTGGTATAAGCTTTGAAAATTCCATAAACTTCACCTATTTGATTAGGAGCAACTCCTAAGCCTGTACAAGCTCCAGCTGCCGTGGTATTAGAAGAAGTTACAAAAGGATAGGTTCCAAAATCTATGTCTAACAAAGAGCCTTGAGCACCTTCAGCAAGAATGGTTTTTCCATTCTTTTGTGCTTGTTGTAGGTATTCTTCAGAATCTATAAAAGTTAATTCCTTTAAAATATGAACTGCTTTGAAAAATTCATCTTCCATTTCTGGAAGGTTGTATTGTATATCTACATTGTGAAAAGCAATCAGTTCTTCATGCTTATTTGCAAGAGCTCTGTATTTTTCTTTCCAAGTATTTGATTCTAGATCACCTATTCTAATGCCATTCCGACCCGTTTTATCCATGTAAGTAGGACCTATTCCCTTTAAGGTAGACCCTATTTTTGCTTTTCCTTTGGAAGCTTCAGAAGCCGCATCTAGCAACCTGTGGGTCGGTAAGATAACGTGTGCTTTTCTTGAAAGGATCAACTTCTTTTTAAAATCGATTTTAAATTTCTTTAAACCCTCCAACTCTTGTATAAAAACTACAGGATCGATAACTACACCGTTTCCTATAACATTCATAGATTTTTCATGAAAAATTCCAGAAGGAATGGTTCTTAAAACATGCTTTATTCCGTCAAATTCTAGTGTATGTCCTGCATTTGGACCACCTTGAAATCTGGCGATAATGTCGTAATTTGAAGTGAGAACATCTACTATTTTACCTTTTCCCTCGTCGCCCCATTGAAGACCGAGCAATAAATCTACCGCCATGTTTACTGTTTTTCTGTATTGTTTTTAACGCCGTAAAAGTATAAAGAATGATTGGTAATTGTCACATCAAAAACCTCTTCAATTGTCTTTTTTATCGACTCAATTCTAGGATCACAAAATTCGATAACTTCATGTGTATCCGTGAGAATTAAATGATCGTGCTGTCTGTCAAAATAGGACTTTTCATAATGCGATTGATTTTGACCGAATTGATGCCTTCTTACCAGTTTACATTCTAGCAGTAATTCTATAGTATTATAAAGTGTGGCGCGGCTTACACGATAATTTTGCTCCTTCATTTTTACATAAAGGGACTCCACATCAAAGTGCTCTTCACTAGCGTAGATTTCGTCTAGAATTGCATAGCGTTCTGGTGTTTTACGATGCTTCTTATCACTAAGGAATTGAGTAAACACTTCCCTTACAATTCCCTGTTCTTTTTCAAGTGTGTTAATAATTTCACTCATATTTTTAAGATCTGGTTACCTTATCGATACCTTTTAATTTATTTAAGTTTTGAATTAAGGAAGTCAGTAAATTTTTATTGGGTACCACTACTATTATTTCGCCAGTAAAAATCCCGTGATTGCTGTTAAATGAAATATTCCTAATATTCACATGCATATTATCTGAGATGAGTCTAGTAATTTCTTGTACCAGTCCCATTCTATCTATTCCCGTTAATTTCAATGATGCTTTGTACTCTCTTTGGGTAGAGTCTATCCATTTGGCACTTATTATTCGGTAAGCAAATTTACTTTGCAAACTTATAGCATTAGGACAGTTATTCTTATGAACCTTAATTCCTTCACTTACTGTTGTAAATCCAAAAACAGAATCTCCAGCGATAGGGTTGCAACATTTAGAAAGGGTGTAATCTAAGCTAGTACCTTCCTTTCCGAAAATAAGTGCGTCATAATTTTCAGTAACTTCTTCTTTATTGAGATCTGGATTCTCCCTAGGCTTTCGTATTTTGTTCTTAATAAAAGAGTACAAAGCATTACTGCGGCTGTTAGCATATTCCTTGATAGATTTATTATCTATGGTTCCATTACCGACTCTAAAAAACAGGTCGTGACTGGTCTTCAATTTGAAAAAGGTAACCATTTGGTTCACACTGGTCTCATCAAGAGTAATTTTTTGAGATTTTAATTTTCTCAACAGAATTTCTTTACCATCTGCGGCAACTATTTTTTGGTCTTCTTTTAAAGCCCCTTTTATCTTTGATCTGGCTCTAGCAGTAGTGGCATAATCTAACCAATTCTTAGTAGGCTTTTGGTTCTCAGAAGTGATGATATCCACTTGATCGCCACTCTTTAATTCATGTGATAAGGGAACGAGTTTTCCATTAACTCGTGCACCACGAGTGTGTAATCCTATTTCTGTATGAATAGCAAAACCAAAGTCTAATGGTGTCGATCCTTTTGGAAGTGACTTTAATTCTCCATTAGGAGTAAAAACAAAAATTTCTTTACTGTATAAATTTAGCTTGAACTGCTCTACAAAATCGATAGCACTTCCATCTTGATTTTCCAGCGCTTCTTGCAACCTGTTCAACCATTCTTCTAGGCCATCTTCTTTACTTCCTTGTTTGTATTTGTAATGAGCCGCATATCCTTTTTCGGCTATTTCATGCATGCGTTCAGATCTAATTTGAACTTCCACCCATCTTCCATCAGGTCCCATTACCGTTATGTGTAAGGCTTCGTAACCTGTAGATTTAGGAGAACTGATCCAGTCCCTTAATCGAACTGGATTGGGTGTAAAGTGATCTGTAACTACAGAGTATATTTTCCAAGCCAGAAACTTTTCGTTAGCGCGATCACTTCTAAAAATAATACGAACAGCAAATTTATCATAGACTTCGTCAAAGGTTACACTTTGTTTGAGCATCTTGCGACGTATGGAGAAAACTGATTTAGGTCTTCCAGAAATACGGTATTCTAGTCCTTCCTTTTGAAGACTTTCGTCTATAACACCACTAAAGTCTTGTATATATGCTTTTTGTTCTTCTTTACTTTCAACAATAGATTGCTTGATATCATTAAAAACCTCTGGTTCTGTGTATTTAAGACCCAAATCTTCTAACTCGGTTTTAATATTGTAAAGTCCCAATCTATGAGCAATAGGCGCATAGATATATAAAGTCTCGCTTGCAATTTTCACCTGTTTGTAGTCTGGCATGCTGTCCATCGTTTGCATGTTGTGCAAACGATCGGCAATTTTTATAATGATCACACGTATGTCATCATTAAGAGTTAATAACATCTTACGGAAATTCTCTGCCTGTTGCGATATATCAGCATCCTTTTTAAGATGAGCAATTTTTGTAAGGCCATCCACTATTCTTGCAATAGTCTCGCCAAAAAGACGCTCAATATCAGATAAAGTATAAGCGGTATCTTCTACAACGTCGTGAAGCAATGCAGCGGCAATTGCAGTAGCATCAAGTCCTATTTGCTTAGCCACAATTTTTGCTACGGCAACAGGATGAAAAATATACGCCTCCCCAGATTTGCGTCGTTGTGGGGCATGCGCTTCCACCGCAATGTCAAAAGCCTTTCTAATCAACTTTTTATCCTCGTCGGTAAGCATTTGATAACTAATCTTTAATAGATCTTTATATCCTCTAGCTATCTGTTTATTTTCTTCTTTAGTCTCGACATCAGTCATATGTAGTAAAGTTAAGCTTCTTTGTGCATATGAGCAATTAATTTAGGTTTTCTAAAGGTGTATTTTTATACCGCTTTCGCGAAAGCGGAACAACGACTATATCAGTGGCCTAAAAGAATCACGTAGCGTGCATGGAAATTAAAAACAGGCTTCTTCTAACTCTGACTTTAATAATGCTAGGATTCTATTTTCATTTAATTTTTAAAATTGCGAAAATTAAGTTTTTAATTCCTTCTCTTCAAACCGGTTTTTATGGTTTGCACTGTTCGTTCTATTATTAGTACTTTATATTTTTTGAATCAGGTGCACGTCTATTAAACATGCTCAATAAAAGCGCGTTTTCAAACCTTTTAGAGACTGCTAGAAGTTCCTATGATCACTCCAAAATCCCCGTCCAATTGTTCTAGACCGTCTTTGGGATCATAAACTCGAGAAACAAAACCATCCAAATACAAAGCATTTTTATGACCTTGACTTTTAAAAATTTTTACAAAATCATAGAAATTGATTTTCTATTTAGACAGGACAAAAAGCAATCTTTCATCTGATACTATTCCTGCCGCGTTACACAAGGGTATGTTTTCTGAATCTTCTTTGAAAACAGGGTGCAACTCAACATCAATGACGAGCACAGGTGCCGATTGAGAGGCAAAATTTAATTCAGCAATTGCGTTGTATTCACTTGTCGTAACAACTGGTTTTCCATTTTTTTGAATACTAAAAACACCATTAGGCTCTAGGTAGAAATTGGCATAGGCCTTTTAAAGGTTGCCGAGCGGTTTTACAACAGGGCTATTTTTATATATACCCTTGCAGACTTAAATCCTTAAGATATATACCACCATTCATGGCGTAGGTTAATTTCTTTTCATCTTCTTGGAGATGATGAATGAGATTGGTAAAATTACGCAGTTGTTGGCCTTCTTTGTCTTTCTAAAAAAAAGTAAGGTTCTCTTTTTCGGCATCCATGGCTTTAATATAAAACCAGTCATCTATAATACTAACCGCAGGTTGCTCACAAGAAATAAGAACTATTAAAAGACACCATCATGTGATCAGAAAATAGGTGTTCATAAATATAAGCTCGTGATTTTATTAAATGAAAAGTAAGGAATAATTTGAACCTTCACTTCTTAGAGTTATGTTAAGCTTTCCTAATCTCAAATGAAACACAAGAAATTGTACCTACTTTGTTGGCTTAATTAACCTTATTACAACTAAATGAAAAAAATGATCCCCTTAATCGCTGTCTTAGCCATGACTCTAATGCTAAGTAGTTGCAAGACGACACAAAAAGCCGTCGATCAGGCCAGTAAAGAAAATACGGAAGAAAACAGTAAAAAGAAATCAAAATTTAAAGACTACAATAAAGTGATTACTAAAGAAGCCTTAACAGACGAAGGTCTTTTTAAAACTCACCAAGTAGGAGAGGACTACTTCTATGAGATCCCCAATAGATTGCTTGATACAGACATGTTATGGGTTACTCGTATTGCACAGATACCTTCTAATTTAGGTGGTGGCTATATGAATGCTGGCAGTAAAACAAATCAACAAGTGGTTTCTTGGGAACGCTTTCAAAATAAAATTCTTCTTAAAGTAAAATCTTATTCTGAAGTAGCCTTAGATACTACTGCGGCGATCAACAGCTCTGTAAAAGTAAATAATTACGAGCCTATCATGTATGCGTTTGATATCATGGCATTTGATGCAGATTCTACTGCTACTGTCATCGAGGTTACTAAATTTTTTAGTACAGACGTTCCTTCTATCAGCGGTTTGAGTTCCAGCTTAAGGAAAGCATATAAAGTAAGAGGACTCGATAAAGACAGAAGTTTTATCAACTCTGTAAAGTCATTTCCAGAAAACATAGAGGTAAAACAAGATGTTACATTTACAGCTTCAGAGCCGCCATCTAATGGTTCTTTAGGTTCTATCAGTATGCAAGTGAATCAGTCTATGATTATTCTTCCTAAAGAGCCCATGCAACCTAGACTATACGATCCTAGAGTTGGCTTTTTTACAGTGAATCAAATCGATTATTCTAGCACAGCTCTAAAAGCAGATGAAAAAAAGTATATACGCAGATGGCGGTTAGAACCTAAAGATCCAGAAGCTTATGCAAGAGGTGAGCTGGTAGAACCAGTAAAACCTATTATATACTACTTAGATCCAGGAACACCAGAAAGTCTAAAAGAATATATCAAACAAGGTATTGAAGACTGGCAAAAGCCATTTGAAACTGCGGGATTTAAAAATGCGATTATCGCAAGAGATGCTCCAACACTAGAAGAAGATCCAGAGTTTAGTCCAGAGGACATACGTTATTCTGTGGTTCGATATGTAGCGAGCACCACCCGTAATGCTGTAGGACCATCAGTAAGCGATCCACGTAGCGGAGAGATTATAGAAAGTGATATCATCTGGTACCACAATCACTTAAGATCTTATAGAAATAGGTATTTATTAGAAACAGGAGCAGCAAACCCTAGTGCACGCACACTTGATACAGAGTCCAAAGAAATAGGAGAGATGATGCGTCAGGTAATTGCACATGAAGTAGGACACGCACTTGGTTTTCCTCATAACATGGCAGCGAGTTATGCGTATGATGTAGAAGATTACAGAAACGGAGATTTTACTCAAAAGAATGGTATCGCTGCTAGTTTGATGGATTATGCCCGTTACAACTACATCGCTCAACCTGGAGATGAAAACATCAGATTTGTACGTCAGATGGGGCCTTATGATCATTATGCCACCAATTGGGGTTATCGAGTGATCCCTAATATCAACACACCAGAGCAAGAAACGACTGTGTTGAACGGTTGGATTATGGAAAAAGCTGATGATCCCAAGTATAAATTTGGTCGTCAGAGCAGTAGGTTTGATCCACAGTCACAGACAGAAGCGATAGGTAACAATCCTATAAAAGCGAGTACTTATGGAATAAAAAATTTAAAATATGTAGCTCAAAACTTACCAGAATGGACTTCAGAGCAAACTAATAATTATGACGATCTACAAGAGCTTTATGGAGAGCTTTTAGGTGTTTATTCTAGATATGTAGGACATGTTGTTACTAATGTAGGCGGTGTTCATGAAGATCTCAAAAAACCTGCACAAGCAGGAACTGTGTACCGCAGCGTTGATAAGAAAACACAAAAAGAGTCGATAGAATGGATCCAAAACAATGTTTTTGAAACTCCTTTGTGGCTGGTTGATAAGCAAATCCTTCAAAACATAAATCCAGATGGATATTTTGATGTGCTGAGATCGGTTCAAGTAAGACATTTGAATGCCTTGTTAAGTCACGATCGGATCGGTAGATTGATCAATTCAGAAACGGTTGATACAGATTATTACTCGGCTTTAAATTTGTTACAAGATGTAAGAAAAGGCGTATTTACCAATTCTAAAGTAGATATTTATAAGAGAAATCTTCAGAGAGCTTATGTGGAGCGCATGGAATACCTCATGACAGAAGTTCCCAGACGCAGCAGTTATAACATCGGTCAAAGTGATGTAAAAGCCTTGGTACGAGGCGAGTTTAAGGCGCTACTACCTACCTTACGCAGCAAGAGAAATTCGACTTCTAGTGTGGTAAATCGCTACCATTATGAAGATCTCTTAGCAAGGGTGGATGTAGTTTTGAATCCGCGATAAGAAATAGTTATTCTGATTTTATAAAAGCAATCTGAAAAGGTTGCTTTTTTTGTTTCCGCTTTCGCCAAGAGCGGGCTCAGGATAACTTTCTATTAAAAAAACAAAAATCGGAACACGCATCTATCTAAATATGATGTTTCTTAGTGTTGATATGATGAAATACATAGGAAGCGATCCAACCAAAAATAGAAACGATGGCTAGCATGAAAAACACTTCTTGAAAACCTTGCTCTCCTGGGGAATTATCTAATAAAACCCCTATCACAGGCCCCATAAAAATATCTGGGGTATACCCTATTAAAGAAATCAAACCAACAGCCGTTCCCGTTACTGCTAGTGAAATTTTCCCTTCTTGAATGGCAGAGAAATATAAAGTCCTAAAGGCATAAACTCCTGTCGCAACTGTAATAATTGTGAACCAAAACAGTAGGGTAGTATCTGGATCTATAAGACCCGACGCAAATACAAATGCTCCCAAGATGGTGATTGCAAAGCTTATCATCATCATAAAAGAGGATCGAGTCTTATCTGCCAGAAATCCTATAGCTATACCTATTATAATACGTATTCCTAAAAGATTGCTCCCTATCGCTGCAGCGTCTCGCTGGTTATACCCCATGACTTCATTAGCATACTGAGAGTATATATCTGTGATTTTGTAACCCGTGTAAGCACAAAGTATAATGACCATTAACAACCATACAGATGGGATTTTGATGACCGTAACGTAGTTTTTAAACAGTTGCTTTGTCGTAATTTTCTCTGAAGTCGTTTCCACAGAAGGATCCTCTTTCACCAAAAAAATTAATAAAACACCAATAATAGCGATGATTGCAGAGCAAATTAAAACAACATATCCATAGGCAACTTTGCGTTCCATCCCTGTAGCAACTTCTATTTCTTCCATCAGAAACAAAGAGAATATAAAAATCCCTAACCACCCAAATGCAAAGGAAACTAAACCGCGGCCTCCGTCTAAAAGTCCAAAGGCAATACCTTGTTTGAGTGGTCCACCCCAGACTCTAGTGGCTTTAATCATCGCTGCCCAGAATAGAAAAATGGTAGTGAAACCCCAATAGCCATAGAGCATGCTCAATCCAAAATAAGATGGATAAGTTGCCATATATAATCCACCTAAGGATGTTAGAAACAAAGAAATAGCCATCAAATAACGTGGCTGGTATTTATCTGCTAGACCACCACCCATAAAATAGGATATAAAAGCAACGATACCATAAATGGAAAAGCAGGTTCCTAGTTCTAAATTTGTGAGTTTAAAAACATCGAGTACAGTGGGTCTAAAAATACGAGCCAATACAAAGGGAAGTATAAAATTTGCTTCTCCAGCAACAATAAGGAGAAGGATATTGATGGTTTTTTGCGGTTTACTTCTGATGCTGATGATATTTAAAGTAAATGTAATGCATACTTGGTGTCAAGAAATGGGAGATGGATTAAGTTTCCCTTAAATAAGTTTTAGAATGTATAAGAGACCTCTCTGATTTCAGGTATCACAAATATATCCAACGCTTAATTTTGATTATTTCATCCGGCCAGTCTCAAGGATAGGAATGCAAAGGGCATATTTTTTAGAAGTGCCAGTTGTTATAAAACAGGAGTGGTGCATGAGGTTTTAAAATAGGTAGATAAAATTAAACTTTGCATAAGATTATAACACCGCATCAACCTTTCTGACCAAAAATCGTTGCGCGTATTTGCCCAACTTTCCCATCTGAGAAATTTGTTCTAATAGATTATTAGTGAATAAGGAAAGGAGCATTTTAAAATCGAGATTTAGCAAAAATATCGGAGTGGTTGATGCGGTATGAATCTTTGTGGATCAGTTTAATCTCGATTTACTTTAACATCATCACTTCTTTAATTTCTTATAATAAGTATCCAAAACCGTCTTCCTTCCTACAGTTTTTGTAATGATATCTTTCTCCATATCCCAACCACGTGCAGGGCTGTATTCTCTGCCATACCAGATAATTTGAAGATGTAGATCGTTCCATGTTTCTTCTGGAAACAATCTTTTAGCGTCTCTTTCTGTTTGTACTACGTTTTTACCATTAGTGAGGTTCCAGCGGTACATCAATCTATGAATATGGGTATCTACAGGAAAAGTAGGGATCCCAAAAGATTGCGCCATAACTACCGCAGCAGTCTTGTGTCCCACTGCTGGAAATTCTTCTAGCTCTGCATAGGTTCTAGGAACTATACCCTTATGTTTATTAATAAGTATTTGGGAAAGTCCATGGATTCCTTTAGCTTTCATAGGGGAAAGACCTACGGGTTTGATAATCTCACGTATTTCTTCTACGCTCAACTTTACCATATCGTAAGGATTATTTGCGCGTGCAAATAGGAGTGGAGTGATCTTATTGACACGTACATCAGTACTTTGTGCACTCATTAAAACCGCGATTAATAAGGTATAGGGATCTGTATGATCTAGAGGTATAGGAATCTCTGGATATAATTCTTCCAGTTTATTTATGATAAATGCAACTTTTTCTGATTTGTTCATTCTTATCTTTATGCCTTAAATTAATATCTGATAGATGACATGCGCAAATGTTTGTGACTACAATATGTATGTATGGGTGACCTATACAAAAGCTAAAGGTCGCTTTTTATGGCGATAGTTATCTTAAAAGGCTTCAAAAAAAATTAAAATGACTTTAAATTAATTACAAGGTAGTCGTTAGTCTTTTGTTTCACTGCATATTGCTCTTGTATCTTTGTCGGATTCAATTTCATTTAATTCATTTAAAAATACCATATGACTTCATTAAAAGTAGGAGATAAAGCTCCAGATTTTTCAGTTCTTAATCAAGAGGAACAAACCGTTTCTTTGTCAGATTTCACCGGTAAGAAACTGGTTTTGTTTTTTTATCCAAAGGCAAGTACACCAGGTTGTACCGCTGAGGCGTGTAATTTAAGAGATAACATAGATCGTTTACGCGCCAGTGGTTATGAAATCTTAGGCGCCAGTGCAGACAGTCCTAAAAAGCAGAAGAGCTTTCAAACTAAGTACGAACTTCCTTATGATCTTTTAGCAGATGAGGACCATACCTTATTAAACGCATTTCAAGTTTGGGGACCTAAAAAGTTTATGGGTAAAGAATACGATGGGATCCACCGTACGACATTTGTAATAGATGAGAATGGTTTGATCACTGATGTGATTGAAAAGGTAAAAACCAAAGATCACGCGGCTCAAATTCTATAAACGAGAGTTTTTTATAGAAGAGATAGCATGTTTCTTAGAAGCATGCTCATTGTTGCAACCGAAGAGATTTTCCTGTTCCATTAAAGCGGGGATTCCTTCGGGCAACATCTCTTTCCAGCCGTTTTCTCCTGCATCTATCATGCGCAATACTTCTCTTGAGAAAATATGAAGGATCTCTGGATTATAATCTTCAAGGTCCTTCAATTTCCCATTGTATTTAAAGAATTTGTAAAGTTCCTTCATGCGTGGATGTACTTTTAGATTTTCGCTTGTAGTAAGTTCTCCAGTTTTGTGGTCCAGCATTGGGTATAAGTATACTCTCAAGTCTTTAAAGAAGAGTTTTCCAAAGGCTTCAAGTATTCCACCACTTAAATGAGTGTAATATTTGGTATCAAAAATCTCTACTAGATTATTGACACCCATAACTAGTCCGATACGTTCTTTAGTGTAGTTATTAAAGTATTCTACTAACTTATAGTATTCCTTGAAGTTAGAGATCATAACTGTTTGCCCTAAAGAACAAAGCAACTCTGCTCTGTGCATAAAATCTTCTTCATCTATCTCTCCGTGGGATCGTAAATTTGAGAGTGTAATTTCAAATATAGTTTCTACATTTTCTTCTTTGACCGTTCCAGATTTTAAGAACCTGCGACGTGCCGTATGAAACATATCCATGTTTACCTTAGTCACTGGTCTAAAGCTACCTCGAAGTGCCAAAACATTTTTCTTATAGAGAATGCTAGCACTTAATATGTTGTTTCCATCAGGACCGAACATAACAGCTTCAGTCATTTCTAGTTTGAGAAGTTGCAAACTCATCAAACGATTATCTACCTCTTCAAAACGAGGTCCAGAAAAATTGATCATATCGATTTCAATTTTATCTTTATCGATATGGTCGTAGAGATATTCAAGTAATTTTTTAGGATTATCGTGCTTGTAAAAAGCACCATAGATAAGATTGGTTCCCAGAATACCTAATGTCATTTGTTGTAAACGTGCATCTCTTTCTTTAAAACGAACGTGCAAGATGATTTCTGAATACTCTTCTTCTGGAGACGCTTGAAATCTAAGTCCCATCCAGCCATGACCTAAATAACGTTTTGCAAAATCGATAGTAGCTACGGTATTTGCATAAGTAAAGAAAAGTTTTTCTGGATGTTTTTCTCTAGAAAGACGATCCTCAATAAGATTGGACTCATGTTCCAGCATTTTTTTAAGTCTGGATTCTGTAACATAGCGACCATCATCCTGCGTGCCATAAATAGAATCAGAGAAGTCCTTATCATAAGCACTCATGGCTTTTGCAATCGTACCAGAAGCACCACCAGCTCTAAAGAACTGTCTTACCGTTTCTTGGCCAGCGCCTATTTCGGCAAAGGTTCCGTAAATATTTCGGTTCAAGTTAATCCTAAGAACTTTATTTTTTATGGATGGAACTGATTCAAAATCGTGATCTCCCGGTAAGCTTAAACCCATGACAACTAATTTATTGTTTAAACAAAGGTAGGAAACAACCCTAATTTAATGAAAAAATATCAATACTTTTATCAAATAATTATGGAAGTAAAAATCACGGTTTTAGGTTCAGGCACATCTCAAGGAATTCCAGTTATAGGAAGCTCACATCCAGTCTGTTTGAGTGATAATATAAAAGATAAACGTTTGCGAGTAAGCGTCATGTTAGAGGTTAATGGCATGCGTTTAATTATAGATTGCGGTCCAGATTTCCGTCAACAGATGCTTATGCAGGAGGTTTCTTCTATTGATGCGGTTCTTTTTACCCATGAACATGCAGATCATACTGCTGGATTAGACGACTTGCGACCGTTTTATTTCCGTCAAGGAAATCTTCACTGCTACATGACTTCAAGGGTTCACAAAGCCCTTAAGGAACGATTTAGTTATATTTTTACAACTGTAAATAAGTATCCAGGTGTAGCTACCTTAGACGTACATGAGTTTAAAAATGAGCCTTTTGAAATAAATGGCACTCAGGTTATACCGGTTCTTGCAGACCACGGCTATATTCCTGTTCATGGCTTTCGTATTGGGAATGTAGCCTATATGACTGATGTGAAAACGATAGCTCAAAGCGAAAAGGAAAAACTTAAAAACTTAGACGTTCTTATTCTTAATATGTTGAGAAAGGAAACTCATTCCACACATCTTAACCTAGAAGAAGCACTAGATTTGGTAAGGGAATTGCAACCTAAACGTACTTACTTTACTCATATAAGCCACCACTTAGGCTTTCACGATGATGTAGAAAAAATACTTCCTGAAAATGTGTTCTTGGCTTATGATAACCTTCAAATTACATCCCATTGAGAAAGAGCCTTTATTTATACCTATTCATATTTTCAGCTTTAGTGGCACTGATTACCTACATCAACGGAAGGGAATATCAGGAAAAACTAGAAGAAACAGTTAAAAGTTTGCGTCAAGATCTTTACAAAAGCAAACAAAAACGTAAAGAAGTTGAATCCCAGCCATATAAGGCTTCTTATGAGTATTCTTTATTTTCTTTAAAAAGAAATTCCGAGTCAGAAAATTACGCCATCAATACACAGCTAGATGCTTCTGAGATAGAGGATATTGTGAATATTGAGCTGTTAGAACTCAATATCAAACAAGGAGGAAATCCGCTGGTTCCTTATGAAGGTCAAGGTCCTGGTTTTAGAATCACCGATACCAAGTTTGTAAATGACCGCTGGGTGCTTGCTAGATTTTCAGATAATTACCTCTGGGGTGATGTATTAGTGTACTATACGGTGGATCAAAATAAAAAAGTAACCTTTGAAACGGTTAAAGCACTATTGTTTGACAAGAAAACAGACTAATTACTCCAACCTATAAATGCGCACTTTACGCTTCTTAATTTTACTATTATTAAGCTGTTGGGTGAGGTCATAAGCCTTTTCAAAAGGAACCGCTACAAAAGCACAATCCTGTTTCAATTCAATTTCGCCTAGTTCCTCTTTACTTAGATTCCCTTGTTTAAAGAACAATCCGGCAATGTCTCCTTTGGAGATTTTATCTTTTCTACCACCAGAAATAAAGAGAGTTTCCCATTTTTGATGGTGGGTTACTTTTAATCGTTCCGTGTATTCTAAAGGCGTACTTTCTCCTAAATAATCTGGAAGTTTGTGTTTCTTATTGTGCAAAATATAAGCAGTTCCATTGGCGTGCATTCTTGCCGTGCGGCCATTTCTATGGGTAAATTCTTCTTTGTGAAATGGAAGTTCATAATGAATGATAAAATCCAGCTCAGGTACATCAATACCACGAGCAGCAAGATCTGTTGCCAGTAATAGCTGGTGGGTTCCATTTCTAAATTTGATCAACGCACGCTCGCGATCTCGTTGTTCGAGACCGCCATAAAAAACGGAATGAGCGATATTCCTACTTTTAAGAAATGCGCTTACTTCTTCAATAGAGTCTTTAAAATTACAAAAGATGATTCCGTTTCCTTTATCTGTGCGTGCGATGATTTGCTCGAGATTGATAAATCGGTTCTTAGAATCTGACGCCATAGTTTTGATCTGCAGCAAACTATCGGTCTCTTTTTCAAATTTCAACACCTGCGGTGTTTGCAATCCTACAAATTGAGGTACTTGTGCCTTGAATGTTGCCGATGTTAGAATATTACGTCCTATGTGAGGCAAGGCACCCACTATTTCCCTCATTTCTTTTTCAAAACCAGTTTCAAGTGATTTATCAAATTCATCTAGAATTAAAGTTTTAATAAAGGATGGATCAAAAGATTCTCGACGCAAATGGTCTGCTATTCTTCCTGGTGTTCCTATTAGAATGGCAGGTGTATGTTGCAGGTCTTCTTTGTCCTTTGCTCCAGCGCGACCACCATAGATAGCGTTTGCTTTGTAACCAGTCCCCATTTCTCTAATGACTTGCTCAATTTGTATGGCAAGCTCTCGAGAAGGTACTAAGATTAAGGCCTGAATCTCGGTAAGTTCTGGATTTAATAATTCAATAACTGGCAATAGAAAAGCTAGTGTTTTTCCTGTTCCAGTAGGAGAAATGATAACGGTATCACGATGATTTGTAATGGCGTCATGCGCTTGCAACTGCATATCGTTTAAAGAAACAATCCCTAGTTTATCCAGAATTTGTTGACGTGATTTGATGGAATTATTCATGGATGTGCGATTTGTTAGATGAATATCTGAATTTATAAACTGAGAACTCGTTTCTCCAGCCATTCTTTCATGTCATAGAAATTATCTCTAGAAACTCCGTGTCCTATTGGATACTCCTTGAAAATATAGTCGGCATGGATTTCTTCCATAACCTGTGGTGCTTTTTTTGCCCATTCATAAGGAATGACTTGATCTACCGTTCCATGAGAAATGAAGTAGTTGGTTTTGATCTCGCTTTCGCGAAAGCGGACTTCCAATCCATCTCTGCCAGCTATTAAATCTTCATTGATACAGCCGCTCATCGCTACCACATTACGGAACAATCCTGGCTGTGAAAGGCTCAAGCCATAGGAAAGAATTGCGCCTTGACTAAAGCCAAGAACGTTTATATTATTGGGATCAATGGAAAAGGCAGCTTTTAATTCTTCTAGGAAAGTGGTGATTTTCACCATGCTTTCTCTCGCCTGATCGGTATCACTTAATTTCTCACCAGAAGCGTCAAAATTGATGGCATACCAGGCAGCTCCTTGTGGCGGCATTTCATAAGGCGCACGTGCCGAAACTATAAAAATGTCTTCACTGATCTCTGGTGCAAAAGAAAAAAGATCCTCTTCATTACTGCCATAACCGTGAAGCAAGAGGAGTAAAGGTGCGTTTTCCTGGCGTGCAGGTCGCGTGATGTATTGTAAACTAAGTGAGGTGTTCAATGTGGTTATTTAATAAAAGTGAACCATTTCTGGAAGTACGTTCCTATAAATGGTATTAAATCTTGTTGATTGCGCACTGCACTGAGCAACCCTAATATGGAAAGCAGTACCATTAAGCTAATGATAGTCAAAGGCAATAAAATTTGATCTTCAGGAATATTATTTGCAAAAACGGAGACGAATACGGCAATCATGCCTATCCCAAACATTTGTCTGATATGAAAACTGGCAAATTTATTTCCCTTATTGTAATTAAGAATCACAGAAATACCAAAGACAGCAATGAAAACCATCAAATGCACATATAAAAATAACGAGCTTCCATAAGCTAGTAAGGCCAGATTTTTTGCAGGCGGATTATCTTTCATTCCAAATTGCTTTTTTATTGTTAATGATACCTATGACTTTTCCTTTCATCATTTTCCCTAGAAAAGCAGAATTCTTTGAGGTTGAAACGATATGTTCCTTTTCAAAAGAATAGGTAGTTTCTGGTTCAAATAGAGTCAAATTTGCTAATTGTCCCTCCTCAATTAAAGGAACCTCTTGATGAAAGACGCTATAACCCTTAGTTAATAATTCGACAGTTTTTGAAGTGTCTACTAAGTTGTTCAAAGCCCCGAAAAGGCTTTCTAAACCAATAGTTCCAGCAGTTGCTCTGTCAAATTCTAGGTCTTTATGCTCAATAGTTAATGGTGTGTGGTCACTGGTTACCACATCGATGACACTAGAATTAAGATATTTTTGAAGTTCTTTCACTTCTTTTTCATCTCTTAGTGGCGGCTGCAATTTAAAGTTGGCATCAAAGGTTTCTAATTCATTACTTGACAATGCTAGATGATGAATAGAAACGCTGCAACTTACATTTTCAGATGTTTTCTTGTATTTTTTAATGAGTTTTAACCCTTCGGCAGTACTTACCGTAGGAATGTGCAACCTTCCTTTAGTGTACGTAAGGATTCTTAAATCTCTAGCGATTTGAAGTTCTTCGGCAAGACTGGGCATGGATTTGAGACCTAAATTGGTGCTCATGACATCGTCATTTACCATTCCTTTTCCTGCAATGTCTTTGTTTTGGGGAAATGATTGCACTACGCCATTAAAAGCAGAGGTGTATTGCAGTCCTACTTTCAATAAGTTAGCATTAGTAACTTCCTGTTTATAATCGTAGAAAGAAACAGCACCAGCTTGTTGCATATCGTAGAGTTCGGCAAGGTGTTCTCCTTTTTGATTTAAGCTAAAGGAACCTACCGGCAAAATGCTTACCGCTTGATTTGCGGTTACATTTTTCAAATACTTGATTCCAGACTGATCTTGTGGATTAGGCTGGTTGTTAGGATTCAACATAATATGGGTAAAACCTCCAGCTGCTGCAGCTTTAACACCATTTTCTAGCGTCTGTCGTTCTTCAAATCCAGGTTCTCCCAGACTAACGCTAGTGTCGATCCAACCTATAGAAACATGCATGTTTTCATGTGCTATAAGTTTAGCACTTTGTTCTGTTATCGATAGGGCTATTTTTTCAATCTTCCCATTTTTAATGAGTACATCTCTTTTTTTGCCGTTTAAATCAGAACTGGCATCAACAATAATTACATTCTTAAGTAGTATCATTTTACAAACTTTAAAATCAATAGTTCACAAATAAGGAAAAATAGCGCTCCCATAACAAAGTATTTCCACAACGACAGGATATTCTCTTCTTCACTAAGTTTGTAGAGCAAGTCATCAATAGATGCTGATAGATTAGCGCCTAAATCGGCATCAGAATAATAGGCTAACCGGTTCTCTTTGCGGTGAGCATTAAAGCTTAGGGCAGCTATTTTTTGATCTTTGCTATTCACATTATAATTTCCAGCAGTAGAAAACTCTTCTCCTGTGGTGATTAATACATAATTGTCAAATGCTTGCTGTCTTGGAATAATTTCAGACGTTTCATTAGAGAGACTAATGATTTCATCTTGATTTACGGTTGTGTTTACTGCGATAGCGTTACTGCTATTGAGGTTGTAATACAATTGGGATATAGGTAAAGCATTCATGGCCATATTAAACATCACAGGAACAATAAGCGGCGAATTTTGAAAATTGCTATTTTCTATATTTAGGCTCGTTGTAAAAACATACGTGCGGTCGTTTTTGTATAAAAAACTGGTTCCATCTTCATATTTTAAGATAGGATCTAATGCATTAGTGCTTTTCAAAATACTGGTTACATTGGGGTACTGAAAATTTGAAATACGCTTGTTAAAAACACCTTTGAATAAAGGATGATTGAAATTGATTTCAGTAACCTTCTTAGACACGTCATTGTATTCTATACCGGTTAATCCTATATTTTCATAGCCAGAAGATTTTTGAGCTGGAATAATGACGAGAGAACCACCAGTATTAGTCAGCTTACTCAATTCATCACTTAAACTGGCAGGGATATTAGTCATTTCATTAATAATGACCATGTTTTGATCTTTAATCAAATTATAGTTGACATCTCTTTCCTTAACACTGATATAATCAAATAGGTCTCCATCATACAGACGGTCTAGGAAATCAGAATCAGCACCATTGATGCTTAGCACCTTGATTTTTTGGGCAGTTCCAGTGCTTATAAAAAGTTCGTTATCAAAAGAAACCCCTTTGTCCTCTATGTAAATTCTACCTTCAATAGGTGCCTTTAGTTCTATTTCAAAGTTTGCCTTTCCTTTTTTATCTTCTAAAAGAACTGATGTTTTGGCGAGTAATATACTATTGTTTTCAAGAGATAAGGTGACGGGTTGATCTACGTCATAATTGGAGCTTAGTTGTACTTGAAGGTTGATGTTTTCACCAGATTGACTCATCACAAAAGCGGTGTCAATAGAAATATTATTGGTTTCTTGAGGTCTTAATTTAACCAGCTCTCTTTTTACATTTTGCAAGGTGTCAGGGAACACTTCACTAGCGTATTTTTGAAAATCTGATATTATAATGATTTCTTTTGCAGCATTCTTTTTGTCTAATAGGGAAGAGGCTTTGAGCTGTATTTGATCAAACGTAAGCACCTCGTTAGAGTAGTTGTTAGATAGCAGTTCGTTCGTTATTTGCTGTTTGTTGGTATTTATAAATACTTTATCATTAGTGAATAAAGTAAAGATTTTATCTACTGGTAATTTTTCAAGAAGTTGGCTTGTGGCATATTTATAAAGGCCCCCATTTTTTCCAGTTAACTCCATGGAATGCGAATTATCAAGGTAGATAGCGGTTTGTTTTTCTGGATTAGCGGCATTGCTTTTTGGTAAAAAAGGCTGTGCAAACGCTATTACTATACAAGCAACTGCCGCGCATCTGGCTAGAAGGGTCAACCATTTTTTAAGTTGGCGACTTTTTCTAGTTTGGCTAATTAAGGGTTGGAGAAAAGCAACATTAGTAAAGGACACTTTACTGAATTTTCGCAATTGAAAAAGATGAACAATAATAGGGACTATAAGAAAAAGTAAGCCGTAAAGTATTACTGGATTTTTAAATAACATCTATTGCATTTCCTTTGAACTTATTTAAACTTTTTGCAGTTGGCTTTAAACTGGTCTTTATTGCTCGCTTATAAAATCTTATTTACTCGTTATCCAAAAAGCTAAACAACAAAAAAGTATCTTAATGGAGAGTTAAATGGGTGTTTTTAAGTCCATCAAAAGAGATTCCTAACGGGAACCAAAGATAATCACTTTGCTTAAAGAAAGCACTCATTTTTTCACGGTAAATGTAAAAGTAGATCCTTGCGTGATTTGAGAATCACATTTGATCACACCACCAAGCTTATCAACAAGAATTTTAACGGTAGAAAGCCCGATACCATTGCCTTTTTTACCAGAACGATCCAATTGATTTAATGTACTAAATAGTTTAAAAATGTCTTTCTGTTTATTCTTGGCTATGCCTATACCATTATCTCGTACACTGATCTTATAATAATCAGGTGATTCTGACACTAAGACTTCAATCTTGACAGTTTTCTTATCATTATATTTTACACTATTTCCTATAAGATTAAGCAGTATTTGTTCGATAGCCGCACTATTGCTATTCATTATTAAATTATTATCAGGAAAAACGAATACTATGTCATCTCTAAGTCCCACCATTTCTTCAACATTTTCTATTACAGAGAAAATATCGAATTGGTCTTTATCATTTATAGCAATTTGATCACTCTCATAATGACTTAAAATATTCCCGATATAATCACTCATGGTAAAAGCGATGTCTTTAATGGATTTTAGATATCCCTTGCCATCTTCATCTAATTGACGAGCATATTTTTCTGAAATCACATCACTGGTTAATATCATGCTAGCGAGTGGCATTTTCAGATCATGTGATACTACATGTGCAAAATTTCTTAGCATTTCATTATTCTCCTCTAACAACCTAGTTTTTTCTTTAAGCTCCACATTTGCTTTATGAAGCTTTAATTGCATCATAACTAGGTCTGCAATCATTACTAGCGACTTTTTTTGCTCATCGTTTAACACATGAGGTTTGTCATCTAAAACACAAATGGTTCCTATTGGCAAATTGTTTTCGTCTTTTAACTGTACACCTGCATAAAATCTGATGCTGTTACTATTATTTGGGTAAGGATGATTCTTAAAAGTTTCATGTTTATGCGCATCTTCAATATAGAAAAAATTACTATCGTTAACTGTTGCCTGAGAGCAGAAGCTCAATTCTCTTGGAGAATTATCGAGCTCAAGTCCTTTTTGAGACTTGAACCACACTTCATTTCTCTGTACAATAGAAATTAGACTTTTTGGAACATCAGTTAATTTACAGGCTAATTCTGTAAGTTCATCAAAGACTTTTTCTCGTTTCGGATTAATGTGAAAAGACTCTAAATAAGCAATACGCTCATCTTCTTTGGGATGTAATTGGGATTCAGCCATTTATTAAAGTTAGGTAAGCTAAAAATAGGTAAAAAAAACTATAATGTTTTCATAAATAATTGACCTATAATTCCTTAAAAGCTCCTAATCCAAAAAGAGCAAAATCATATTTAATAGGATCTATTGGGTCAAATTTGCGCAATACGGTATCTAATTCTGCCACAGCTTTTGCATCGTTCTGTTTTCGCTTGAGTATTTTTAGTTTTCTAGCTATATTTCCTGTGTGCACATCAAGGGGTAAAGAAAGCGCACTCATAGGTATCGATTCCCATATTCCAAAATCCACACCAGCATTGTCTTTTCTAACCATCCAGCGCAAGAACATATTGATGCGTTTTGCACTGCTATTTTTCATGGGATCACTAACGTGTTTTTGAGTGCGGTATAAATGATCTACTTCAAAGAAAATAGTTTTAAATTTTGAAATGGCTTCTTGCAGATTAGATTTTTCTGTATACGCTTTTGCGAAAGCCTGCTCTAGACCGCCATATGTTTTATCTATATGCTGCAGTGATCTCATAAAAGTCTTACAATCTTCACTGTTAAAAGTGCGGTGGACAAAGCCTTCAAATCGGTCCAAATCATTTTCTTCATGATTCTTGATAAAATCTGCCGGAGAATGATCCATTAGCTCCATTAATTTTGTAGAATTATTAATAATAGATTTTCGATTTCCCCAGGCGATTGTCGCCACGAGGAAGCTGGCTATTTCAATATCTTTTTTATCAGTAAAAAGATGGGGTATTTGAATAGGGTCGTGCGGTATAAAATCAAGAGTGTTGTACTGCTCGACTTTGGCGTCTAGAAATTCCTTGAGCTCCTTGCGATTCATTTGTATTTTTATAGAAATTTACCGTCGCTCATCACCAGCTTCCGATCTGCAAGGTCTGCGAGTTCTTCATTGTGAGTGACAATAACAAAGGTTTGATTGAATTCTTTTCTCAGCTGGAAGATCAACTCATGAAGGTCATGAGCTGTTGTGCTGTCTAGATTACCTGTAGGTTCATCTGCAAAAATCACTTTCGGATTATTGATAAGCGCTCTTGCCACCGCAACACGTTGTTGTTCACCTCCAGAAAGCGCTCCTGGTTTATGATCAAAACGATCTGACAGTTTGAGGTACGAGAGTAGTTCTTTTGCTCGTTTTTCAGCAAGTGCTTTATTCGTATTTGCTATGTAAGCAGGGATACACACATTTTCTAATGCGGTAAATTCTGGTAATAACTGATGAAACTGAAAAATAAAGCCAAGCGATGTATTTCTAAATTTACTGAGCTGCTTTCCTTTCAATTTCATAACATCTGTACCATCAATTTCGAGACTGCTACCGGGAGTGTTATCTGATTGTTCCAAAGTTCCAAGAATATGAAGCAGCGTAGTTTTACCAGCACCAGAGCTACCTACAACACTTGCTATTTCACCTGTTTTTATTTCTAGGTCAACACCCTTAAGGACTTGTAAATCTCCAAAACTTTTATAAATCTGTACAGCTTTAATCATGATAACAAAGTAATGTATTTTTAAGCTTTAAACCATCTTTTTGCATCATTAAAATCTAAGAAGTAAGTAACTCTTAAGGATATATTATGTCTCGACGGTTGCGTGAATAATTCATTGAGGCTGTCTTGAAAAGCTATGTCCCCTTGATTATCAAAATTAAATATACTATTTCGATACAGTAAAGAAGCTTCACTACCTGGTGCAAAACGCCATCGATAAGAAAGGTCCAGATTCCATATATTAAAGTTAGCGTCTGGGTCAAAATCATCGTGGAGTGTATAATTGGTAGCTAATAAACTTCCATCCTGTGCCAGTTCATTAAAATCACGACTAAAAGTTGCTCTAGACCAGAAATTTCTAAACGATATACTCAATGCCTGTTTATTATTAAAATTATAAGTTCCAGAAAGAGTGTTTTCTACAGAATGTGTATTGCGTCTGCTAACTATAGGTTGTTCATTATCTGTGGTAGTTACATAACTAATGCGATGGTCATTTTTATTCCAAGATATTCTATAGACTAGTAAAAATTCATCTGAAAACCTATACCTAGGGCTGAAGTTAAAATTATAACTTTCATCTAAATCATCAAATCGTTTAGATCTGCCCAGTCTAAGATCTACTGCAAATTTCTTGCGGTAATCTGTGGAAATAAAACCTCCTGCAAAGAACCTTGGTTCATAGCGTATCACTTGTCCTATTTTACGGGCTTCAAATTGATCTAGTACCCTTGAAAAAATATTAAAATTTGTACCAAAAGCAAGACGTTCTCTTGTAATAAAGAAGGAATTGATATTTAATTCTGAACTGGTATGTAAATCAGGATCTATTCTTCTTCTATTGCGCATTCTTAAATCCACATTAAATCTATTTAAAATACCTATAGGTGTAAATTGCTGGTAACTTAAATCTGCTGCAAAGGTTTGTGTGTTGTTTCTAAAATTACGTCCTAGGTCATTTGGATCCCAATTTTTATCTCGATAAAAATGGGCCAGACTAGGTCTCCATTTTCCGATAGTTCTTCTCCATCTTGCCTCGCTTGAAAAACCAGTTTCAGTTCCCCTAGGAGTAAAGCGATTGCTCATTTTTAATTCTGAGCGGTAACTATTTGCGCCATTTTTATCATTGTGATCTAGAACTACGGCAGTTACATTAGCATCTGTAAAACTACCGTTTCTTATTGTACTGGCATTTGATAAAGCGATAGAACTATTTTTGTTAAATTGTTGGTCTATTACAAACATATTGTAATTCGTAAAAGCTTCTGTAACACGAGTTCTTCTTTCACCAGTAGTCCTATTTTCAATAGTAGCTTCAGTTTTATCGGTAATGGCATTTAAAAAACCGATACCTAATCGATCCTTATTCCTTCCCGTTACTTTAACGGCGTTTATAAGTGGTGCTATATTGGGATTATCGATAATCTCTTCATCATTAAAAAGTTCTATGTTTCCAAAACCACTAGGCGTCTGACCTATTCTGCGTGAAAAGAAAATATCTCCTTTGCTAAAAAGCTCGGTACCTTCATTAAAAAAGGCCCTATTCTCTCCAAAGAGTTGTTCAAATGGGCCCAAATTAAGAATCACTTGATCGAACGCAACTTGCCCAAAATCTGGGATCAAACTCGCATCTAAAGTAAATGCGTCATTTATTCCATATTTAAGATCCATTCCCGCGTTGTATTGTGTGGTATGAACTCCATCAAAGTTATCGTTGATTACAGTAGCATAGGGGTAAAGGTTCAAACGCAATGGAGGATTGATCTTTTCTACACCAGTCATGATGGCGTCGTATTGTGTGCCTATTCCTTGAGTGATATCTACAAAATTATACGTGTATTCTTCGTTTAAAGAACGTATTCTTCTAAAAATTTGAAAACTCCAGTCTTGTTGTTCTATTTCTAGGAATCTAAGAGTACGATAGGGGATTTTAAGTTCTACAAACCATCCACGTTCATTGATACTGGTCTCTGATTTAAATACCACATTATAGCTGAAATCTTCTCTGTCTCCTTCGGCAATGGCATCACCTAGTGCATTTGCACTAGTTGCAAAGAACCGTGTTTGATTGATCTGGTTGTTATAGGTATTTAAATAAAATCCAAAAACATCAGCCTGTACATCTATCTGGTCTCTTTGGGAAAATTGTCTCAAGATACTCTCTGGGTCATTATCATATAAAAAAGCAGCTACGTATAACGCATTATCATCATAAGCAATTTTAAATTCTGTTTTATGGGTATCTCTTTCTTTTTGACCATTGGTAGGTTGGATCATAACAAAGTCTCCACCCGTAGGAATCGCATCCCAGAATTTTTCAAAAGGTTCTCCATCAATTTCAGGAGCTGTAGTTACTCTAGTTGCTTGATATATTTTTCTCTTTATAACAAGAGAATCAGATGTTTGTAATTTTTGCGCTTTCGCGAAAGCGAAACTAAAAATAATTACTAGACAGAATAGGGCCTGTTGATTCATAACAATTTAAGGTAAGAACAAATCTAAGGTCTATAAAAAATGAATTCATTAAAGAGTTGTTAAAGAAATTTTGTTTTCAAAGCTCTTTCGTAACTTGTAATAAAAAATGAATAAAGCAATTGTTGCAGGTGGATGTTTCTGGTGTACAGAAGCGGTTTTTCAGCGAGTTAAAGGTGTTGAAAGCGTTACATCTGGTTTTTGTGGTGGACGTATTAAAAACCCACCCTACAGAGAAGTGGTTCAAGGAAGAACAGGTCATGCAGAGGCGATTGAGATCGTGTACGATGAAGATGTAGTTTCTTATAAGGAATTAATTGAGGTCTTCATGGCTACTCACGATCCTACTACCTTAAATAGACAAGGTTATGATATAGGGACGCATTATAGAAGTGCTGTTTTTTATAGAAATGAAGAGCAACAGCAAATCGCAATAACGGTTATTGAAGAGCTGACAGAAAGTAATACTTTTAGTAATTCAATTGTGACTGAAATAGCACCAGCGACCGTCTTTTATCCGGCTGAAGAGATTCATGGGAATTATTATAACAACAATCGTGAGCAAGGGTATTGTCAGGTAATTATAGATCCTAAAATCAGGAAATTGATGACGGGTTTTAAACAATTAGTAAAATAAAAAAAGCTCCTGAAAGGGAGCTTTTTTATGTGATCTGAACAAGGAATATTCTCTTAATTTTAGCTAAGTTTTTAATTCAAAAAATGTAGGACAATAAGAACCATAAAACATGAATAAATACTATTTTAAAATAGAAATAATTTAGCATTTATCTTCTCATTTTTTATCGGTAACATTAAAATTATAAATCGTCCCACAGCTCGCCTTATTTAAACTAAATAAAACCTCCTAATCTGTGGAAATTAAAAGGAAAAAGCGGGCTATTTTCTAAAAGGCAACAAATAATTAATCTGTTATACGCTGACAGAAATAAATTATGTGCCAAAGGATATATCGGTAACGTTTCAATGATACTAATTACTAATGCAAATTTGAAGTTATAAGGTTCATAAACTCTGCACGAGTTTCTACTTTTTCAAACTGGCCTCTAAAACCGCTAGTTGTGGTGACACTATTTTGTTTTTGTACACCCCTCATCATCATACACATATGAGATGCTTCAATAACAACAGCAACTCCTTTAGGATTTAAGGTTTTATCGATACACTCTAATATATCGTGTGTAAGTCTTTCTTGTACTTGCAAACGCCTTGCAAATACATCTACGATACGGGGTATTTTTGAAAGTCCAACAATTTGTCCGTTAGGTATGTAGGCGATATGCGCCTTACCAAAAAATGGCAACATGTGATGTTCACATAAGGAATATAATTCTATATCTTTAATAATAACCATGTCGTGATAATCCTCTGCAAACATAGCTCCTTTTAGTATTGCAGCTGGATCAATATCGTAGCCTGAAGTAAGAAACTGCATAGCTTTTGCCGCTCTTTCAGGAGTTTTTAGTAGGCCCTCTCTTTTTACGTCTTCCCCTAATTCTGTTATGACATCACGAAATTTTCCTTTGATCTTTTCTCTTGCTTTAACATTGTACTCTTCAAAAACTCTGTATGATGACATATTTATCTATTATAGGTAGGCAAATTTACCTATTATTTGTTTAACGAAATTAATATAATGTTAAACGTTTTAGAAATTAACAGTGAGCCCAATTGTGTTAGAAGTAGCTGTAAGGTTAAACACTGTTTTTGATGGTTGCCGTCCTGTTTTTCCTTTTCCGTATCGTTTATCACCATATCCATTGCGGGTATCTAAATACCTATCTACAGCTTCTACTGTGGCAATAGTTAAGACCAAACTTAGAATTACATCTGTAAGAAAATGTGCTCCTTCCCATAATCGAGAAACTGGGGATATCAAGCCTACACCATAGATTCCTGCTTTGACATATGGGTTATCAAAATGTTTTGCTAGTGCGTAAGCCGTTGTAAATCCGAGCACCGTATGACCCGAAGGGAAGGAACTAAATCCAGGTTCATAAGAAAAAGGTCTGAACTCATTTCTTCCTAATCCTGTACCCGGTCTCGCCCGTCCAGTAGCTGTTTTCAGTATTTGTTGTAAAAGACCGCCGGCAGTAGCACTAGATATCATTAATACTCCTGTGCGTCGCCATTTTGGATCTTTAGTAATTAATCCATAGGCATAAATACTGGCCGTAATTCCATAATTATTTTGTGGACTTCCAAAATACCAACCAAAATCAGTTATCAATCTAGGAATGTCCTTTTTTTGCTCTATAAAGTAGTCGCTAGACTCATTATCAAAAGTGTATAAGCCACTTACTAATAAAGAGGTCGCTCCAGCGCGATAGAAATCTCTTTTTTGCCAGTGAAATGGTCTTGAGTAGGCATAAGCAACTCCATTGAATGCATTTAATCCATCATATTGGAGCAATTGCCAAGTATTCATTTCTTCAACGTCCAAAGCAGAGTAGGAGTCTGGTTTAAAATTTTGTGAGTGAGCACAAAAAGCTAAAAAAAGCGTACTCAATATAAATGGTATTTTCAAAATATTCATGCTGCAAAATTAAGGTATTCAAACAATTAAAAGTTGTCCGAAATAAATAGAATGTTTACTTAAAAAAATAGGCAGCTCTTTATAAAATAATACTATATTTGCAACCGCTTAGAATTTATTTTAAGTACTAGGGCTCTTAGCTCAGCTGGATAGAGCACCTCCCTTCTAAGGAGGCGGTCGAAGGTTCGAATCCTTCAGGGCTCACATTATAATAATACTTTGAAAACCACCTATTTATTTAGGTGGTTTTTGCTTTTTACATACTTTTTCTAGATGCGTATAGGCTTGTCTATATATTAAAGTAACTACATAGACACCTATAAATGCAACTTTAATACAACCAAATAATGAAAATTAGATTAAAAATCATCAAGTCAAAGAGTGCAATTGTGCTCCACATAGGACACTTACAAGAGAGAAAGCAAGTAAAAATATATGATGCAACACCTGAGCAATGGAATGAGCAAGCGCAAATGATTACGACAGCTCATCCATAATTTAGTGAATTCTATCCATATATGAATGATCTGCTTGTTACCGCACGCAAAGTGACCTTAGATCGTGTAACAGATGTAAATAGAGCAATAAGTACATTGATCCAGCAACAGTATAAAGATCCAGAATTGATTGCGTGGTTGTAATCGCATTTAATCAAAAAAGAAAAGCAACAAATTAGATACGAACCTAAGGGAAATCTTATAGAACGAAATAGGGTTGCTGGCCATATTAAGAGATAGTACAGTTTTTGTAAAATTAAAGCATTAATACAAATTAGTCTATTATATCAGGGTTACAAAATGGTGGGTAAGACAGCTGCGGGATAAACTATTGGCAGATAATCTTCCTAAAGAATTCACTGCTATGGGTTGCATGTCCTACATTAAAACCTCGTACGTTAAAATGATCCTATAACACGATCTTGTATAATCTAATACATTTAAGCAGCCTTTGCGTAAGGTAACTCAGCGCTCATTTGAAACTCGGAAGAAAAGACTGGACACTGCAGCAATGATACATGTAGATGCTGTGCAGTTGAGCGCACTTAAAAAACGTGATAGAGATACCTTCATTGTTCTCTTTGAGTTGGGAGGTTGTGATCTTACTGATTTGTATTTCTTGAAAAAACGCAATTGGTTAATGGCCGCCTGTATCTAGAACGATCCAAGGTGCGTGGTAGCGACATTGATTTGGTGGTAACCAGCAGATTTAAAAAGTGTGTAATTGACTGCGATTGCGATAAAGGTGTTTGTTTATTTATTTTTTTGGTATTAGTGTTTAGACGGTTATCGAATTTGGTCTGGAAATGCCTGTAGAGATTTGAGAAATGCCGTAAAAACAGTGTAGGTTACAGATGTGACCGGTGTTGTTATTTTTATGAAAAGCGCACGTTACACCTTTGCAAGTGCCGTTAAGGATAAAAGGATGGATGGTAACTTATTGTGCGAGCTTATGGGGCACAGGATCAATGATGTGGACAATTATCACAAGGAAGCTTATCCAGAAAAAATACGGGATAAGGCACAGTTAAAAGTCATTAAGTTGTAGCATCTCGCTTTCGCGAAAGCAACATGACTACCAGTCCTTTTCAGCTTTATAAGTAAATATCTTTGTAAAAGCTATATTTAGTTGATTCAAAACCTTGTTAGACATCTTGTTTTTTCTCAACTGACCATCTCTACTTCTAATTAGTGAAGCATCAAGATAGGTATCTGAATCATTTGTAACGCCATATAAACTTATCGCAATACCTTTAAATGCTATATTACGAACGGTAACACGATATTTATTTTCCTTAAATTCCACACTATAACCAAATCTTGCCTGTTGCTTAAAAAATGCAGAAAGGCTTTTTTTGTCCTTAATTAAATCCATATAAGTAGACTGTCCATAAGTATTTTTATCTTCTAAAATGGCTGAATTTTTTTGAGAAATATTTTTATTTATTTGTACAATTAAATCTTTTGTTGAAACTGTATCTTCAAAGATTTGTTCCCAAATAACATTATTGTCTATGGCTTCAAAATTATGTTGCGCAGCTAAACAAAATGGTAGTACTAAAAGCAAATAAATTGTTTTCATAAATGTTTATATTTAAAATTATAAATGTAGTTTCTTATACTGTCTTCAAGTTTATAAATCCCTGTAAAATATATTATTTGTGTTATATCTACATTATTTGTATCCAATAAGATAAACGTATAAGGTTTTAGGTAAATTTCACTTTTTGTCATTTCACTAACTTTAATTGACTAAATTTCAGCTACAAAAAATTTCTTTAATTCGTTTACGTAAGCTGAAGAATCATTAGACTCTTTTAATAATGTAGTGTCCTTCTTTTGAATACAATTATATCCACCGCACGCAGTTTTTATTTTTTTTATTTCAATGTATTTGTAGTGCTTTTTTTATATTTCTCCTACAACCAATAATTGTTAGGCATAATACTGTTAATAATATTTTATGTTTCATTCTTTTCAAGTAATTTTTTTGTTGATTCGTCAATAATATAATGCTTAATTTCTTTCTTTACAGATAATATTTCTTTTGTATGATCAAATGTCAAACCTAAAACTTTAGAAACTGCAGCCACATTTTTTTCTAATGAAGAA
>Ga0222644_1000081_pt1 | contig 51285 bp, 76 predicted proteins | sample AntAcemetagen291_FD_179800 | JGI IMG/M metagenome (GOLD analysis project Ga0222644, IMG submission 179800) | Saline water microbial communities from Ace Lake, Antarctica - #291 | ecosystem: Environmental > Aquatic > Non-marine Saline and Alkaline > Saline | place: Antarctica: Ace Lake...
TGTTAGGAGTTGTCTGACCACTAAATAATTTGCCTCAGTGCTAAATTTTTCAACGCAGTCGCCTAATATTACGGAGTTTAAAGAAGTTTAAAGTTTTTTTGTATATTTGTGACAGAGGGATATTTTTGTATCATACTATAATACTATCTTTGTATAACAATATAAGGTACGAACTAAAGTTTTTGGATGTTCTCTACTCTAGGGTTCTCTTATATATAAGTTCTTTGCTTGAAGATAAACGATAATACCCTACATCTTAAAGGTGGAATATTATAAACTGTATCAGCAGTTGCGTTTATTGTAGAGGTGTGATGACAGGTATTGCTAGGTAGCTCCTAAATTATCAAAAATATTCCATAACTGAAATTTGGACAAAGAACTTTTAATTTAAAACCAATAATTAAATAAATAATAAGATGAAAAAAAACCTAGTAAAAACAAAGAAAGAAGGCGGGACAGTAGGTAGTTTTGTTAGATTACCAATAGCTTTAAAAGAAGAGGCTCAAATTTGGTGCATTAAAAATAAGAAAAGTTTAACTGATATCATAATTAAAGGTATCGAAAATGAAATAAAAAAATAATGACAAAGCTATCGATAAGACATAGTAGAATTTCACCAAACGTATCAGTTTCTCTAATCAAGGATTCTAGTACAGGAATTATGATTTGGAGATATAGGTTTACCGAAAGCAGTAAAGCCAATATACATCTAAGACAAAAGTTCATAGATTATACTCACGACCAGTTTAGGTCTATAGAAACATTTAGAAGCTATATAGAAAGAGAAATAGAATCTAAAAAAAGAAAATTAGAAAACGCATGAAGTCAGAAGCAAGAATACAGCAGGAGATAGTTATGTTTTTTAACAACGAATACCCTGAGTTAAGAGGGTGTTTATGTTATAACAACAATAATTCTACTGGGGCTTACCGAGGTAAGGTAAATAAATTCCTTGGAGTCGTTAAAGGTCGTTCTGATATGGTTTTATACTATAATGGAAATTCCTATATGTTAGAGCTAAAAAACGAAAAAGGTAGGCAAAGCCTCGCTCAAAAAGAATGGCAAGAGTTAATGGTTTTTCACGGATTTGAATACGCAGTTATTCGTTCGTTAGAAGATTTTAAAGAAATACTAAATATAATACTATAAAAACATGTCACAAAAAGATATAGAAGAAGAGGCAAGAGAAAGAAGACAAAGAATAATTGCACAGAATGGACCATCAGGTATTCATTACTATAAAGATTCAGGTATTTACGTAACTAATAGTTCGAATATATCTATAAAGGAACCTAATAAATACAAAGTAAAGTGCAAAGGTGTAGAAATAGACGTCTACGATGTTTTAACCGCCTTTAACGTAACAAACCCAGCAATTCAACACGCAATAAAGAAATTATTAAAAGGAGGAACTAGGGGTTACAAGGACGAAAAACAAGACTATACAGAGTCTATTGAAGCTATTAATAGAGGTATAGAACTAATTAAATAATATATGGCATATATAAACTACTGGCTATTTCCCGTAATGTCACCATGCGGAACTTTTGTAACTTATAAAAAAATGTATTACTAATGAATAAATTAAACGAAAATCAAATTGAGAATTTAAGCGGAGCAATATTAACAGGATTTGAGCATTGTCACTACCTAGAAGAAATGGTAAAAGCAAAAGTATTTGCACCCGCAGCACTTAATCAAGTAAAAAAAACTCTAAAGCATTTAATGTTTTTAGAAGAAAGCTTTTACAACCAAGTAGAAGCTATGGATGAAGATAATTTAGCTGACAAAATAATGTCAAACAAATTAGATTATGTAAAAAGGCACTTAAATAAGTACCATAATAGTAAGTATATAAAATTTCAACAAATAGAAGTAGCTTTTGACTTAGACCCTGTGAGATTGGCGGGTATATCAGATAAGATACTTCAAGAAAACGGAGCAAAAAAATAATGGAAGTAAGCGAAGCTTGTCAAATTTGCTTTAAAAAAGAAATTAAAGTCTACCCTGTGAAAGTCGGGGGGACTTTCCGTATTGAAGTAAAAGAAGGTCAAAATAAACCTGTAAGATATAATAAACCTGTTAAAGCAGGTATAGATACGGGAAAAGCTATGGCTAGTACGTATATTTTTCTAGCTAAAAAAATTCTAAAAAAAGAAACATACCTTATTTAAAATTTTTAGCGTACTTTTGGAGGAAATCTGTAAAGGTATGCCATTGAATATTATTCAAAAATTAAGAAAACTAACGTGGACAAGAGATTCTTCAGGAAATAACTGGTACGTTAAGAACGGTGGGGACGGCTTTGGTTCTATCGAAGGTATGACTAATTTGCAAATTGCTCAAAATCACCCTATATTAACACCTTCACTTCTTTTTATATCAAAACTATTTAGCCAGGCAGAATTTAAGGTTAGGAATAAGGATACTAAAAAAGAAGAAAAAAACCATTGGTTGATTAAACTATTAAACAACCCAAACTCTTACCAAACAAAATCAGACTTCTTAGAAAGTTTACAGTTTAGTCAAATCGCTCAAGGTAAAGCAGTAGGTTACTTGAAGAGACCTATTGGTTTTTCAGACGCACAGGATATAGACTCAATATATCTTTTAGACTCTGATTTAATAGAGTGGCCACAAAACTATAAATCCAAAATGGTTTCTAAAGTTGCTTCAAAAACCATTGACTCTCATAAAATAAAATACGATAAAGATGGTGAAAACTTAACTATTCAAGTAAAAGACTTAATTTTCTTTTATGATTTACCTAACGGATTAAATAGAAATTTCTATGACGTTAAATCTCGTTTAGACGGCTTAAAACAAACTTTAATTAATACAAACGACTCTTTAATAGCTAAGAATATAATTCTTAAAACAAACGGCAAGGAACTTATAAGTGGCGGGAACAATGAGCACTTTCCTTTGGGTTCAGTTGATAAGGAGAACGCAGAAAGCTTATTGCAGAACAATTATGGTTTAGGTTGGTTTAGAAAAAGAGGCATTGTTACAAAGGCAAGTATAAACTATCAATCTTTACATATAGCTTTAAGAGACCTAGGTCTTGATGAATCTGTGAAAGTAGACGGTAACTTAATATATACTGCCTTACATATTCCAAAAGATATTATTTCTTTAGAAGCTAAGAAAACAACCTACAACAACTTTAAGGAATCTATGGTTTCTTATATTCAAAACGAAATGCAGGCTAGTATAAACTCCTTTACTGATGTAATGAATGAGTTGCTTGTAGATACTGAATTTGAGTTAGTTGGTACTTACGAGCATTTACCTATAATGCAATTCATACTTATTGAGCGTTATGAAGGTATTAGTAAAAAAGCAAAAGCTTTAAACGACTTACTTATGACGGGTATCCCTAAAGAGGTTGCTTTGGAAATGTGTGGGTTTGATAAAACACTACAATTAGAAGAAATTCAAGTAATATCAGCATCTACAAATTCAAATATAGAATCAAATCAAAACGAAAATCAAGATGGAGAAAACGAAGCTGAGTAAAGAGGAGTTAGAAAAAATAATTGCTTTAAAGAAAAAAGCGATTAACGGTAACAAGATTATTAACAAGTAGAATTATGAAGATAGAAATTCCACAATACGAAACAAGAAAAGAATTATTTGATTTCTTAATCCTAAACAAGGACACTTTAATTACTCAAAAAAAAAGCGTAATAAAGTTGGCTGACGGAATAGGATATACTCAATTACCTAAAGAGTATATTGATAGCGTAAATAAATCAACATCTTCAAATGAAAACCCGTCAGAAGTTCAGGTAAAAGTAGTTATAAATACTACAAACCTACTAGACTCACACGGAGACGTTCACGTAAAAGGTATTTGGAACAAGTCTTTAAAAGAGAATAAAAGAATAATGCATATTCAGGAACACCAATCAAGTTCTTTTGATAAAATAATATCTAGTGGGGATGACTTAGTTGCTTCGGTAAAAACAATGTCTTGGAAAAGCTTAGGTTATGACGCTATAGGAAATACTCAAGCACTGGTATTCGACTCAACAGTAAAGGAATCTCGTAATAAATATATGTTCGACCAATACAAACAGGGGTTTGTTACAAACCATTCAGTTGGTATGAGGTACGTAAAAATGGAACTTGCAATAAATGACAAGGACTATGAAAAAGAAAAAGGAACTTACGATAAATATATATCTCAAGTAATAAATAGTGACGATGCCGAAAAATTAGGTTACTTTTGGGTCGTAACAGAGGCAAAAGTAATTGAAGGCTCGGCTGTCCCTATGGGTAGCAATCCAATTACACCAACAATAAACACCAAAAGTGAGCCGTCTTTCCTTGATATGATTGGAAAAATAGACACTCACAAGAAAGCCGCACAAGGCACTTTCGATATATTTGATGCAATTAGTAAAACAAATTTTTAATTTAAAACCAATTTAGTATGACAAAAGAAGAATTTGACGCACTTATTTTAAAGATAGAAGGTTCTATCGGTACGTCTATGGACACAAAGTTAAAGGATGCTTTTAAAGAAGTAAATCCAGCTGTCTTAAAAGCAATTAGTGACAATTCAGTTGAGTTGAAAGCTACAATCGAAGCGTTAGGAAAAACTAACGAAGGATTAAAAACTGCTCAAAAAGAGCAAGGAGGCGTAATTGAAGGCTTACAGGCTGAGATTAACAAATCTAACAAAAACGAAAACCTATCTTTTAAAGACCAAGTAAAATCTTTACTTACTGAGAATAAAGATAAGTTGACTTCAATGAAGAACGGAGATTCTAAAACTAACGTTCGTATGGCTGTAAAAGCTGTGGGAAATATGACTTTTGGAAACGTTACGGGTCAAATTCCACAAGGGGAAAGAGAAGCTGGTATCACTAGAGTTGTAAGAAGAAATCCTTTTATTGTAGAATTAGTGAACGTAGGTTCAATTACTTCTAACTTATGGGAGTGGGTTCAACAAGCTAATCCAGAAGGAGATGCAGCAATGACTGCGGAGGGTGCTAAAAAGGCTCAAATCGATTTCGATTTAGTTCTTGCTAGTGCGTCAGTACGTAAAGTTACTGCTTTCATCAAAGTATCTAAAGAGATGTTAGATGATATTCCTTTAATTGAAGCTGAAATCAACCAAGAACTTACTGAGGTAATTAATCTTAAAATTGATGCTCAAGTATTATCAGGAGACGGTACGGGTCAAAACTTAGTAGGTATTAAGGACAACGCAGTAGCGTTTGCACCAGGTAGTTTTGCAACAGGTCAAGCTAATGAGGTTTCTACTCCAAACAACCAAGATGTATTGAGAGTAGCTATTAATCAGATTGCTATTGCTGAATTTCAGCCAAACTATATTATAATGCACCCATCAGATGCAGCAGCTATGGATTTATCTAAAGCAACTGACGGTCACTATATATTACCTCCGTTTTCTACAAACGCAAACACGGTAGTAAAAGGTATTCCTATTATTACAAACGTAGGTATGTCTGAAGGAGATTACCTAGTAGGAGACTTTACTAAATCTGGAGTAAGATTCAGAGAAGGTTTAGTTTTTGATGTAGGTTACGAGAATGATGATTTTACAAAGAATTTTGTAACTATATTAGCAGAGGCTAGATTAGTTCAGAGAGTAAAATCTAATCACTATCCAGCATTTGTATTAGGAGACTTTGCAACTGATAAAGCAGCTATAGCGAAAGCTTAATGGGGTTCTATAAAGATAACACCGTTGAAGTAAAATTTAACGGTGTAATTAAAAGAGTTTCTAAAGAGGTAGCATTAATCTTAAAGAAATCTGGTAAATTAGATGGCCAGAAGAAAGAAAAAATAAAAACTGATAAGTAATGAGTAATATAATTGACGCAACATATTTCGAAAAAGGTTCACTTTATATCCCAAACAACAAGGATATGAATGCATCCCCTGAAGGAACTCCAACTAATCAAACTGATTTGGATTTTTTTATAATTGAATACGAGCGTGAATTGTTACTTAATGCTTTAGGTATAGTATTATATGAAGAATTATTAACAGCACTTGAAGACTTAGATATATCTGCTCAGAAGTGGAAGGATTTAGTCAACGGACTTACTTATGAAAACATAGAAGGCGTTAAAAAACGCTGGGACGGTTTAATAGGTTACAATAATCAAAGTGTAATTGCTTTTTATATATATACTAAATACCTTAGAAACTATAATGAAACATTTGCTACTACGGGAGTGGTTCGTAATGATTCAAAGAACGCTACTAACTATGACGCTACGCCAAAATACATTAAAGCGTATAACTCATTTTTAGAAAAATACCAAGCAGACTTACTACCTCAGCCAAGATTCTATGCAAATAGATTCGGAACAGAGGGTATTGACTGGTATGGTTCCGAGAAAGTACAGGTTTCATTATTTCAGTTTTTAACTGATTCTAACGAATTAGATGAAACAGCTTTTCCTGATTTTAAGTTTAAGTTCTATGAACAACAAAACTCATTTGGTATATGATTGTAACTGAGCACTTCATTCAAGCAATTGTAGATACTATTCCTTCGGTTAGAATCAACCAAAATGTATCTTCTAAACCGAAGTTTCATTGGGGCGATGAAGACGAGTTGAATAGATACGTGCAGTTAAAGCAAAATGATTCATATCCATTAATTTGGCTTCTTCCTACAACCGATAATTACGAAGGTTCTCTAGGTCAAGAGGTAATTAAGGAGTGTTCTTTTATAATAGCAACAAGGGAGACTAGAAAAGAGTTGTTTAATAACGAAAGGTACAAAAAATCATTTGATACGGTGTTACAGCCCTTAACAGATAAGCTAATACACGGTCTTACAACCTCTTCTATAAGTGATAGGGTTGGTGATAAATGGGAGGTTATGAAGTTTCCAAATTACTCAGCAAGTAGTGATGAGAACGGAACAATTGACCTTTGGGACGCTATTGGTTTAACAATAGAAGTTAGGTTTCACTCTGATTTAAAATGTATAAAAACTATAAATTATGGCAGTTAGTAAAAAAAAGAAAGTAGCGGTTGCTATTTCTCAATTCACCTTTTCAGGAATCCTGTATAAATTAGGAGATACTTTTACAGGTAAGAAAGGTCAAATAGATTCATTAATCATTAAAAATTTAATAAAATGGCAGTAATAAACACAATAGCCTCAAAATCTGCGGGTTGCGGAGGCTCAACAATTAATACGGGTGACTTAGGATGTGATGTAGACTTCGGTCTAGTTATACACGCACTTGGGTTCAAGAAAGGAATTAAAATTCCTAAAACTACAGATATCAATAAAGCGTATATCGATAAATTAGTACAATCAGGAGATGTAATTCCATTAATGGATGCTTTCTCTTCTGAGCCAACAATGTCTGAAGACACTTTAGAGACTTCACCTTTAGGTGTTGAGGCTTTAACTTTAAAAGGTCTTCCTAAGTATATGTTGACAATGAAGAAGGGTCAGCATTATTACAAGGAAATGGCTAAGTTGACTGGTTTTGGAAACTTAAACTGGGTACTTGGAGATGTAAACGGAAATTGGAAATTCGCAGTAACTACTGAAGGAGATTTTACAGGTTTTACTTGTGGTCAAACATTGGCTTCAATCACGGTACCAGCAACGGCTACTGAGACTGAGAAAAAATCTTTTTCTTTTCAGTTAACTGATAGAACTCAAATAGATTCAACTTACGCAGTTGTCTTAGCTTCTAATCTTTTCCCTATTTCTGATATTTCAGGAGTTAACGGAGTTGCTTTATCTTTTGAAGATGCTAACGGTGCGGTTGTACCTGCTAGCGGGGATACTACCTTAAAGGTAAAAGCTTTACTAGATTCTGATAAATATACTGGAGTTGAAGGTCTTAGTGCTTCTAACTTCTCTTACTTAGTTGGTACTACGGAAGAAACTCCTACGCTTGTTGATAACGGTGACGGTTTCTACACTTTAACTATCACTGCTTTATCGTCTTCTACTATTTCTTTAAAATTATATGATTCAAGCGAAAGCGAAAATACTATAATCTTAGAAAGTGAATTGTATAGAAGTAACTTATTAAGCGCAGTAGTAGCTTAGTAGTTTACTTGTAAGTAAATTTAAAACCCTTTCTCAATGCGAGGAAGGGTTTTTTTAACACCTATTATATGTCAAAATTTAATGTATTGGATTACAAAAGAAGGCTTAGTTCATTTCACGTAGAAAAGAATATATCAAAAGCAGTAAAAGAAGGTGCTTGGCAAATAATAGACTTAAATAAAATAAATCTAGCTAAGGGATTAAATAGTAAAGGAAGATTAGTAGGTACTTACTCCGTGGTAACTCAAAACTACGCTAGAAAAGGAAGAAGACCAAATGAAAGCAAAAAAGCAGGTACTACTTATAATTTTAACTGGACTGGTGCCTTTATTAATGGAATTTTCATAACTTACAAAAATGATAAAATATCCTTCTCAAGTACAGGACTGGGACTTAGTAAGAAAAATTTTTTTATATTGAGTAACGATTTGTTAGGGGTTGAGAAAAATAGAAATGAGTTAATAAATTACGATATACTAGCACCTAGGCTGAGAAGGTATTTTAAAACACATATAGGTAAATAATATGAAAGAATATTTAGGCTTCGAAGATATACCAGTTTTCAACTTCTACAAGATAGTAGAAACTTCAGACGTTAGGTGGTTTTATAAAAAGTTTAGGTTCGATAAAGATATAACTGCGGAAGGTGAGGTAAAATCTGAACTACTAGAAAGATATAAAGAGGTTTACAATGATAGGGTTAAATATACAAATGATATCAAGACAGGCGAGTATTATAGAAAGCTTAATGAGTTAAGTGATTTGGAGACAAAATTATTTAGAATAACTTCATCATTCGATGTTTTAGTAGAGATTAATTTCGACAATGAATTGTTTAACGAGTACGTAGAGTACTTTTCTGAAGATGAAGGATATGTTTTTGTAAAAAAAATAACAAGCAAAGAAATAAGGCTAGAGTACTTGGTATGGTTAAGGAAAAGGATAAAAGGCTTTAAGACTAAAACAGCCGTTAAGAAAGCAAATTATGCAGATATTTTAAAACCAGCTGAAATTAATTCTAAAAACGCTAAATTTGACCCAATCAAAGAAAAGATACTTTTACAGGAATCTTTAGGGGTTACAATAGATATTTATAAATGTCCTTTAATTGAGTGGTGCGCTATGATAATTAGAGCCGAAGAAAAGTCTAAAGAAGCTAAAGAGCAGGTAGAAAAAATAAAACGTAAAAGATAAAGGTATGGCAGGTCAAGTTGATGTTATAATTTCAGAGAAAGCAAGAAGAGAGATAGCTGATGCTACTGTTAGATTAGAGACTTTGCATAGAAAAATACTACAAGTAAATAAGGCAGGTGCTAAAGGAGGTTCGTTGGGCGTTGGAGGCAACCAGGCTTCAAGTGCTCAATTAGCTAGTTTAAATAAATTAGTTTCAGCAAACAATAGGTTGGCTTCAGCTTCAAATAAAAGCTTATCAGCGATAAATAGAAACACTGAAGCAACAAGGATTAATACTAGAGAGAATAAAAAGTCTCTAGGAGTTATGAAGGCGTTAAGGGGTGCCGCAGGTGCTTTAGGATTGGCTTTTGTAGCAATGAAGGTAGCTCAGTTCGGTAAACATATATTTGAACTAGCAAAGACTTTCGATTCACTTAGGTTCGCATTAGAAAGAACTTCAAAGAACCTTAATGAAGCAGGAATGACTATGAGGTTTATGTTAAAGACATCTTCCGACTTAGGTTTAAACCTGGTAGCTACAACAACAAGATTTATAAAATTCGCAGCAGCTGCACGTCAATCTGGTGTTGCAATGAAAGATACTCAGAAGATATTTAAAACAATGGCAACCGCTGGTGCTGTTCTTGGTTTACGTACTGATGAGCTAGGTGGTATATTTTTAGCTTTAGAGCAAATGCTTTCTAAAGGAAAGGTAACTACAGAGGAATTGAGAAGACAGTTAGGTGAAAGGCTACCAGGTGCTTTTGGTATAATGGCAGCTAGTTTAGGGGTTACTCTTCCAAAGCTAGATGAAATGTTAAAAAAAGGAGAGTTACTTTCGGCTGAAGTTTTACCAGGATTTGCTGATGCGGTTGAGGTTGCTTTCGGGCTAGATACTGTTGATAAAGTAGAAACTCTTACTGCTGCTCAAAACAGAATGACTACTTCTTGGCAAAACTTTGTTAAGAATGTAACTGAGTCTGACGGTATTCTTTCTAAAACTTTTAAATTTTTCCTAGACCAAGCTACTCAGGCAATAAACGAGTGGAACGAACTTTTAAACAATCAAGCCTATATGGACAATAAAAGATTGTCTGCTGGGTTTGACAACGAAACTCAAATAATAAAGTTTCAAGCTAAAAAGAAATTAGAAGATACTAGAAAAGAGGGTCAAAAACTAGAGGACTTAAATATAAAAATAATAGAATCTAAAGCACTTTTAGAATCTAACGTAAACAATAAGTTAGCTGAAAAAGAGCTAAGTGACGCAGTATCAGCTAAGCTAGAGTACAATAAAATTTTAGGGGAGTTAGAACAACAAGGTGCTTCTGAAAGATTTAACGCAAGTTTTTCTGCGGTTGTTGCGGGTCAAAAGCTACTAGACGATGCAAATAAGCGTTTAGAAGGTATAGGGAAAACAAAATCAAAAACAACAGACTCAGAAGGAAACTTCTTTTTTACTTACAATAAAAAACAGCAAGCCTCAGCGGATGAAGCTAAGGAAATGATAGAAGACGCTAGGCGTGATTTACAGATACTACAAGGAGCGTTAAATGCTACAAGATTATTGGCTGAGAAATCAAAACCAGCCTCTAGCAAGGAAGATGATAAGGGAAAAGGTCAAAAAAACTTAAACGATATAAAAGACCTCGAAAAGAAGATACAAATAGAAAGGTTACGAAACCAGTTAGAGTACAACAAGGAGGCTATTGGTTTAGAAAGGTACGGGAGCGAACAGAGGTTATTTTTATTAAAGAAAAACGCAGAGCACTTAGAAAGCATAGCTAGATTAGAATTAGAAGACTCTATTCAAAACGACAAACAAAAAAGAGACTCAAAAATAGAAGCAATTAAAAAATCAATAATAGATAAAACATTAGGAGAAAAGAAGGGGAACGACCAGATAACTTTACTGAACAAAGAGTTTACACAAAAGGAAAAACTAGCAACTTTAAAGCATGACGGTGAGTTAATAAAAATACAAGAAGACCTAGACTCTGAAATAGAAAGCGAAAGAAAGGACGGCATAAAGAGGAGGCTTCAAACGGTTCAAGCTGGTTTTGATAAAGAAGAGACTGCTGCAAATGATTTGTTTAAAGCTAGTCAAAAAACCACAAAAGATAGGGAGTTACTAGAAAAAACTCTAACAGATATTGCGTTCAGGTCTTCAAATGCTAGGATAGATATATTAATAGAGGAGCAGAAGAAACTTTTAGAAGTTGACGGTTTATCTGAAGAGTATATACTTAAAATAAAAGCCATAATTGCAAAGCTAGACGCTAGCAGGGGGGTACCTGGTTCTAAAAAAATAGACAAAACAGCTCAAGAGCAGTTTGAATCTGATATGGGTTATGTTAAAGATTTTTCAGATGCTATAGGTAGTATAGGAGACGCTATATTTGATTCAAAGATTGCTAGGATTGACGCAGAGATTCAAGCAGAACAGGACAAGTACGCTTTACTATTTGCGTTTGCGGAAGGTGACGCAGAGGCTCAGAGGTTATTAGCTATTCAACAAGAAGAGGATATGCAAAGGCTAGAGGCTAAGAAAAGAAAAATGCAAAGAAAACAAGCTGTATTTAATAAAGCTCAAGCTTTGGTTGATATCGCAATAAACACAGCGGTAGCTATTTCTAGGATTGTAGCCGAGGGTGGTTTGTTTTTAGGTTTACCTTTGGTACCGGTTATTGCTACCCTAGGTGCTCTACAAGCCGCAGCTGTACTTGCTCAACCTTTACCTGCTTTTGCTGAAGGTGGTGTGATGGGTCACGATGGACCAGCATTGGTTGGGGATGGTGGTAAGCAAGAAGTTATACGAACTCCTGACGGAAAAGTGTCTTTAACACCCGCTACTGATACAGTTATGAATTTACAAAAAGGTACTGAAATATTTTCATCCGTAGAAAAGTTTAATCAACAAAACCCTAGCGACATGAGTAGTATGTTACACTCCGCTTCCTTGTTATCTAGTATTAGTTTAAATCAAAAGAATATTGAGGGAATGTTATCTAGCAAACAAGAATTAGACGAAAGACTTTTGGATGCTATGATTTTAAATACAAAGGCGGTTAAAAACTCAAGGTCTAATACTTACGTTAAAACTCAAAAAATCGATATACCACACGAGGTTTGGAAATCTAAATTATTAAATTAATGAGCAGAATAAATCCAATATATTCAGATAGGATAAGATACAAGTTAAATCACAATCCAACGGGTGAGCAGCTAATTCAAGAGCCAAAAGGTTTTAAAGATGATGATAATGAGTTTGTAAGAGATAAGGCTTTTAGGGGTATGTTTCTTCAAATGACAAACAACCTAACCTTCTACGGTGACGGTGCTGTTTTTATTGAGGATATATATTTAGAGTTTGGTATTAATGCTGAGTTGATTTTAACAAAAGAAGAAAGAAACCCTGTAACAGATGAGTGGGAGTTAGCCTATAGCGGTTACTTAGATTTTTTTACGTACCAAAAAGAAGATTTTGGAATATCTATTAAATTTATTAGTAGCGGTCTTTTAAGGGTTATTAAGGCTAGGCAGAACGAAAAAATAGAGATAGATAGACTAGATACCTTAAAAGGTCAAGAGGTAGCTTATTTAGAGCCAAAAACGGTTCTACTTGAGGGTAGAAATATATTTCTAAATACAAAGTTTACAACAGATTCCAAGGATAGTGTTAGCACTGCTTTTGGAATGGCTAACTTTAAGGACGGAAACCTGAGAACTGGTAGTTTAGCAGTCCCTTTAACGAAGGTTTACGCTTCTGATATAAAGGCTCAAGGAGTTTCCAAAGACCTTAGTTTTACAACCTTCCCAGACCAAGGTACAGCTCAGACAATGTTTTATGCAGACAATGATAGGGATAAGGATTTAAAGCTTAGTATTAAAACCAGTTTCACAACTGTTGAAAGAAAAATAGAGGATATTAACAACTCAACACTAAGGCTATTCTTAGTTGTATTTAGCGATAGTACGGAGTATGTATTAAAAGAAAGAATACCTTTATCTGTAAATATAATTAACAATAACTCAGTAATCGTACCAGATATTTCAGTAGATTATCAGAGCACGGTTAGACTACTTAAGGGAGAGAGCTTATCATTGCAATGGTACGCAAGTGCTAATTTTGGAGGTTTTTTAGACGCAGGAAGTATAGAGGTTAATTTTACTAATATAATTTCAGAGGTTTTAATAGATGAAAATAGTTCAGTCGTACCAAGTTTGAGTAAGGTTCATTTACCTTTTGAGGTAGCTAATAGGTTTTTAAAATTATTCACAGGCAAAGACGACTTATTTAGAAGTAGTATCTTTGGGAGAAAAGACCTAGGCTATACTGAAGATGGCGAAGCTTCTCTTTTAGGTATGTCTCATGGGTTTTGGATAAGAGGGTTTAGTAAGGATGACCCATCTGAGGTTAATGAAGAAAATAGGTACAAATCATTAACAACCTCTTTTAAGGATATGTACGAGTCTTACTTTAGCACCTGGAACTTAGGAGCAGGTATTGAGTTAGAGGGGTTTAAGGAGGTGTTTAGAATTGAAAAATTAGATTTCTTTTTTAATAAAAATATATTAATTAGATTAGGTGAAAAGGTTAACGGAGTATTCGAGTACGTTCAGGTAAATAATGTTAAAAGAAGCCTTGATAAAGATGTTTTTAACTCAGGTATAGAGTTAGGTTACTCTAAGGGTGGTGATTACGAGGAAGCTGTTGGTCTTGATGAGTACAATACAAAGACAAGTTATACAACTATTATAGATAAGGCAGAGACCACATACGAAGCAGTATCAAAGTATAGAGCTGACTCTTACGGTGCTGAATTTGCTAGGAGAAAATCTTACAATAACTTTCCTACCGAAGACTCTAAATATGATAACTCTATTTGGTTATTTGATATGAAGAGAAACGCTTTAGATATTGAATTATCTACATTTAGAAACCCGTTAGAGCAAAGATTATGGCAAGACGATTTCGAGGTAGCTCCTACAGGGGTATTTAGTCCAAATACTGCTCAGAATTTAAGACTATCTCCTTTTAATATATTACTTAGGCATGGTTTTCTTCTAGGAGCGGGTCTTGTAAAATACCCTTTAGATTTTATTAGATACGGTAGTTCGGTAGCTAATAGCGGTATGATTACTAAGTTAAAGGGCGGGTTGGAGTACGCTGAAAACGGTAATATTCAAAACAATAAATTAGAAAAAGCAAGAACAGATGGTGAGACAATAGAGTTTGAATTTAATGTTGACTACGATTTATTGCAAAAAGTTAAAGGAAAAAGCGTAATTTTGGGGAAAGAGGTACAAAACTTTTATGGACTTGTATCTTTTAAGAATGAAAACGGTGAAATTGAAGAAGGCTACTTAGAGAAGCTATCACCAAACGGAGTTGGTAAGTGGACTTTAAGGAAATTTAATACATAATATATGTCAAGTAAAATAACAATCTCGCTAAATACATTACCTTACGAAAGTTACTTTGTTGAATTAAATAGTTCTTATCAAAATGGATTAAAAGAGACTTTTGAGATTAGAAGATTTGCCTCTTACGAATCAACTATAGGTCAAGACAAGCAAATGACATTGTTGAGCTTGCGAAATTCTTTAGTAGCTGATTACAATGCTTCAGGAGTTTTTATAATAGAAATAGATGAACTATATACCGAACTATCAATAACACATCCTACTACTGATTTTTTTGAAGAATCAAGGTTTTTTCAGTCAGGGAGTTTAGTAAATAAAACAATAGTAAATACTCAAGAAGACCCGTCGATAGTGGTATCTGATTTAATATATAAAGAGGCGGATACGCTTCCTTGTAAGAATATTTTGATAGAAGCAGATACAAACGTATTGGCTACTGAGTATAAAATAAATGACGGTTCTTTTGTTTCAAATACAGAAAACCCTCTTTCATTTGAACACATTAGAGGTTCGGTTATTTTTTTAACCGTAAAAGATAATGAAGGCAATGAGGATAGTATAATAAGAAGGGCACCTTATTCTTTGGTTTCTAGTAATATAGAAGTGACTTACGTAAATTCACCACAGGGTGCTACCGTTACAATAACTGTATCTGATAGTGAAGGTCTTGACATAGAGTACTCTTTAGATAATATAACTTACAAAGAATCTAATACTTATTCAGGATTATTTGAAGGAGACTATACGGTTTACGTAAGAGACCAACTAGGGTGCGAAGAAAGTAAGGAGTTTACTATTGAATCTTTTGAAGATATCGGTGTAGGAGAAAGAGTACCTTACTCAGACCTACCAAGCAAGTCCAACTCTATTAGATACTCAAAAATAGTAGATACAACTGATTGTTCAAATTATAAGAACGAAGAAAATACTTTAACAAGTGATATACCATACGTAGAAAACGCCTGTAGTTATTCTCAATTATTTCAAAGCTGTGATATTATAACTACGCAGTTTAAAACAAACTACCGTGTTAATAAAGCAACGGTAATTTATATATCAAATACACCTGGACCTACAAAAGGAACTACAATATTTGTAGACCAGCCAGTTGTTCAAAAATCAAACAATACTGACTTAAAGGACAGTAGAGACGGTATTATATATAATTTAGAAGGAGCAGGTCAGCAATCAGGTATTTACTTTACAAATGGAAAAACATACAATTACGATACGGGAGAGGAGACGGGGGATTACTCTCTTAACGGAAATCTTCCTTCATGGGGTACAATAGGTAATTTCTTATTTTATAATAACGCTTGGTTTGAGATTCTAAATATAGTTTATGATGATTCTAAATCAGCATACGTATTGGTTATTAATTTAGTTTATACCAATGAAGAAGCGGTTGTAAAACTAAGTAGTATATATAATGTAGAAAAATACAATATATTTGAATTTGATATCGATATGAGTTTATTTAACGATAAACAAATTCAGGTAAATATAACACAGACGGACGAAAACCTTTCTTTTGAAGACGAGGTATATTTAAGTGAGATAATAGACATTGCAACCGTTCAAAAAGGAACTATATTAATAGAGTACTACAACGATACGAACACAGATATATTCTACGCAACAGGTATTATAAATAAAATAAGGATGCCTATAGAGTATCTGGGTGGGGGTTATAGTGATTCTACTGAATCCGAGAAAACGGATTCTAATACTTACTTGATAAACGCGGAAGCTTACGAGAATGATACTATATTCTTTAAGTTAATGCCGAAACAGATTATGAGAAAAGTATTTCAAGCCTTGGCTCATAAATTTGTATTCTTAAACGAAGTACAATATATTAAAGAAGATTCTCCTGAAATAAACCACCTAGTAGGAACTAATTTATATAGGTTGAGTGCTTTAATGACAAAAGCTAACGCAGTATATACTTCTAAGGGATTAGTACAAGGATTTATTCCTGGTCCGTTCGAAGCACCAGCTTTACTTAATAATGAATCAAACGGTTATATAAAAATTAAACAATAATTTATAATGAGCAACATAGAACAAACGGTCGCAGCACATTCGAAATGGATTAACTCAGTTATTGAAAATAGTAAGCTACCTTCTGAGTTGGTTGAGACATTGGATTTAACAGCCTCTACCGAGGTCTCTATAGTTCAAGAAGGAGACCAGGATACCAAGAAAGTTAAAATACCATTGCTTAGAGGTTTTAAAGGCAATTGGAACTCTACGACAAACTCACCTGAGTTGGTAGACGGAGTTGGTCTACCTGGGGACGTATATACCCTTACTAGCGATTCTACAAGAAATCTAGGTAGCGGTAATATAATCTATTTAATAAACGATTTAATTTACTACAACGGCTCTATATGGGTTAAGCTAACTCAATCTCAGATATCTGAAATAGTAGGTCTTCAAACCGCTTTAGACACTCTTCAGGAAAATATTGACGCAGAAGCTATTACTAGAGGTGACGCAGATACAACTTTACAAAATAACATAAGCACAGAGGCAACCGCAAGAGCAAGTGCAGATACAACTTTACAAAACAATATAGATTTAAAAGTAGATATTTCAAGTATTGTTGACAACGTAACTGCTGGGGGTGTAAGCGTTCCTTTATCAGCAGAGCAAGGAAAGATACTAAAAGCAGAAATACTAGCCTTAGCGGGTTCTTTAATACCGCAAGGCAATTGGGATGCAAGTACTAATACTCCCGACATTTCAGGAACTACAGAAACAGGTTATTTTTGGATAGTATCGGTTGAAGGTGCTACCGATATTGGTGGAATTACTGATTGGAAAGTAAATGATTGGGCGATAAAAACCGCAGACGGTTGGGCAAAAATAGATAACACAGATAAAGTTTTAAGCGTAGCTGGTAAGATTGGCGAGGTTGTTTTAGCTAAAGCAGATGTAGGATTGTCTAATGTAGATAATACAACGGATGCAAATAAACCGATTTCAACCGCACAACAAACTGCCTTAGACTTAAAAGCGAATAAAGCTTCACCAAGTTTTACAGGAAATGCCAATTTTGCGGGTCTTGTTACAATAAATAATAGACTTGATTTAAACGATGCCTTAAATAATACTTTTATAGGTAGTAGTGTTGGAGAAAATAACACAACGGGAAGTTCCAACGCAGCTTTAGGCTACCTAAGTTTACAAAATAATACAACTGGAAGTGGAAACGTAGCTTTAGGTTTCCTAAATTTACAAAATAATACAACGGGAAATAGAAACGTAGCTTTAGGTTTCCAAAGTTTACAAAATAACACAACGGGAAATTCCAACGTAGCTTTAGGTTACCTAAATTTATATGAAAATACAACGGGAAGTTACAATGTAGCTTTAGGCTACCTAAGTTTACAAAATAACACAACGGGAGGTTCCAACGTAGCTTTAGGTCTTCAATCGGGTAGATATATAGCAGACGGAAATACTTCAAACGAAACAGGTTCAGAATCTATTTTTATAGGTAGAGATACTAGGGCAAACGCAGACGGAGAAACAAACCAAATTGTAATCGGAGTTAACGCTATCGGAAACGGTTCTAATACAGTTACTTTAGGAAATTCAAGTATTACAGATAATTACTTTCAAGGTAACTTAAGAGCTAGTAATTTTATAGGAGACGGTTCTGCTTTGACAAATATGCCTGTAAGTTCTGCACAACAAACCGCCTTAGATTTAAAAGCAAATAAGGCTTCACCAAGTTTTACAGGGGATGCTACGTTTGGGGGTGCTTTAACAGTAGGTCGTACGTCTGGTTATGGAAATTCAAGAATACAGTCTTTTATAGCTACTACTGCAAACTTTGCTACATCTAATTTCCTTGCAGGAGATTCGGCAAATATGGCAGAAGGAGTTGGAGGAGAAATATCTTTTCTAGGTAAGTACGCGACAGGTAATGATGATTTAGCTTTTTACGGTGGAATAAAAGGGTTTAAAGAAAACGCTACGGATAATAATACGGCTTGTGCGTTAGGTTTTTATACAAGACAAAATGCAACGGCACCAACAGAAAGAATGCGTATCAAAGCAAACGGAGATTTCGACTTTAAGTCAGGCAATGCCACGTTTGGGGGAAATGTAATTTTAGATGATTCGAGAATTTATTCGGGTTCCTCAAATCAAAGGATAATACTTTCAGGTTCTAATTCAACTTCTTCAACTACTTACCAAGTAATTGAAGGCTATGACTTTGGTGGTACTGGTTTAGGAGGGGATTATTACGTAGTAATAAATAAAGACGGAACAACACCTACTAACGTTTTTAATATTGATGGAAAAACAGGAAACGCCACTTTTGGGGGTAGTGTATTAATTAATCAAACAAGTTCCGTTTATAGTTTTGAGTTATTTCAAACAGGCACCGCTGCAACAAGTTACAATGCTTTAAGAATAAGGGGTAACCATACGGATGCTGTTGGGATTATCGGAACTGGGGGTTCTTCAACTGGTAATACTGCGTTTAGAGATAAATTTGTTATTGGTACTCAAACAGCACACTCAACTTCATTAGCAACAAGTGATACGGCTAGATATACTATTGATTCAAGCGGAAACCACGACTTTAAATCAGGCAACGCCACTTTTGGGGGTAATGTAACCGCTTCAAGTTTTGTAGGTACCATACAAGAAAATTTTACCTATTTAGATGCTAATTATACTTTATTAGATAGTGATTACAATTTGCACTCAATAAAAACTAATGGAGAATTAACTGTTATCGTACCGTTAGGTTTAGGAATAAATCAGTCTTGGAATTTCAGTAGCGCACTTTTTAATATAAATCTTACACATCCATCGGGTGTAACTATAACGACAATTCCTAACGGAAATGCTAACAACCTAAAATGCGAGGGATTGACTAGCGCTAGACTTGTAGCAACTTCAACGGCAAATGAATATCTATTTATAAAAGGATAATTAATATAAAAGTTTTCTATAAGAAAACTAATATAGTAACAAATAGTTATAACAATAAGTAAATATAATATAAAAAAAATTATAAAAAATTGGAAAACGTCTTTAATGGGATTGGTAATAATCTTTACATAAGGAACGCAATAGGATAAGAAAATTAAAAAACCTTTACATAGTAACAAATAGTTATAACAATAAGTAAATATAATATGAAAGAAATTATAAGAAATTGGAAAACTTCATTAATAGGATTGGTAATAATTACAGGACTTGCATACTCTGGACTTTCAAATGGCTTTACAATTTCAGAAGCAATAGCTGGACTGATTGCAATTGGATTTTTAAGAGCAAAAGATAAGAAAGATGACAAATAAATTTTTATTAGAAGAAATACACAAAGAGCAGAAAGAACAAGCACAAAAACAATTGCAACTTTCTGCTGACTTTTCTAACTTTATGAATAAACAAGAAGCTTTTAATAAAAGGGTTACAAGTTTACTTTATAGCGACACAGACACCAACAGCACAGGGTACATTGAAAGTCACAACAAATTAAGTGAAAGAGTTTTAGACTTGGAAGTGAAAAACAAAGTAACCGCTGGAAAGGTTGCAATTAGTGTGATTATTGTTTCTGCAATAGGAACAGCAGTTTGGAAATTAATATCAATTTTAGACTAAAATGAGCCTAAGTAGTAAACAAATTATTTTCAGTAAAAATATAGCAAGTCTTATAGTTTACGCAGATATGATAGGTATAGAATTGACTTTTGGCGATGCTTATCGTAATGAATTTACACAAAGAGAGTACGTAAGGTTAGGACTTTCTAAAACTATGAATAGTTTACACCGTAAGCGGTTAGCAGTAGATTTTAATTTCTTTATAGATGGTGAATTAACCTACAACAAAGACCGTTTAATGGATCTTGGCGAGTTTTGGGAAGGATTACACAAAAAAAATAAATGGGGTGGTAGTTTCTCTCGATTCATTGATACACCGCATTTTCAAATGTCAGAATAGTTTTTTATGAAAAATCAAATATGTACATCTTGCAATAAATTAAAAGAAATTAAAAGTTTTGAGCATCAAAAAAACAGAAAAAACCCTAGAAAAAAGTGTAAAAAATGCAGAATATCTGAAAGAGTTTATACTGATGAGCAAAGAGAGAGTAGAAAGAAATATGCATTAGAGCAAAGAAATAATCCTGCATATTTTGAGAAATATAAAAATAGTTCCCTACAAAGAAATTACAATATAAATTTATCTGATTATAAAAAAATGCTAAAAAATCAGAAAGAGAGATGTGCAATTTGTAAAAATAAATTTAAAAGCAGTAAAAACACTCACGTAGACCACAATCACAATACATTAAAGGTGAGAGAATTACTTTGTTCAGGGTGTAACGCAGGTATTGGGTTATTAAAAGAAAATATAAAAACACTTAAAAGTGCAGTAGAATACATAAAAAGACACGAATAAATGAAACTACAAAATAAATCTTACATCTTTTTATTAATCTTTTTTTTTGGTGGTTGTGTGGCTCGGAAGTCTACAATTGAGTACAAAGAGCGTATTGTTTTGGACACGATTAAAATTGAAACAATTAAAACAATTATTAAACCAATAAAAGAAACTTTAATAGTTCAGAACCCTTGTGATTCTTTAGGGATTTTAAAGCAATTTGACAAAGAAATTAAGACAGAATTATCTTCTGTTAGGGTTTACAATGATAAAGGAGTTATAAAAGCAGAAATAAACATAGACAGTTTAAAGCAAGTTTTAAGAACCGAATTTAAAAGCAACTACATAGCAAAGACAGACACAAAAGAAGTCGAAATTATAAGGTATAAGTACCATTTATGGCTTGTTTTAACATTAATAATATCAATTTTACTAAATATATTACTACTAAAAGGAAAAGTATTTTAACTAAAAAGCAAAAATGAAAATTCATAAAAATTTAAAAGCACAGGAAGCAGAATTATTAGGATTTCAAGTTAAGCCAAACGAAAAAAATAGAAAGTCAGCACGTTATTATATTACTATTGAAGATAACGAATACATTACGGAATTAAGAAGCACCCCAAATAAGCGAAAGTTTATTGAAACACAAAAGAAATTTGATAAAAGCGGAAACGTTATTTCTTCGGTGCAAAAGCTACAGAGTAAGCCGATAGATATTCCTGAAAACTTCGAGGTAATTAAAGTATCTACTTCTAAAACCACCGGTCAACAATGGGTGCAATACGCTCCAAAAAAAGGTAATAACGAGAATGACTATTTAAAATTAAAAGATGTTATAATTAAGGAGATGAAGACACACGCTCCGAAGTTTCCAAAGTTAAAAAGAGATAAACTAGCAGACGAACACTTACTTGTTATTGACCCAGCAGACGTACATATAGGAAAGCTTGCAACGTCTTTCGAGTGTGGCGAAGATTATAATAATCAAATAGCAGTACAAAGAGTTTTAGAGGGCGTAGACGGCATATTACAGAAGTCTAACGGCTTTAATATTGATAAAATACTATTTATAGGAGGTAATGATATACTACATATCGATACTCCCGATAGAAAAACAAGCAATGGGACTCAACAAGATACTGACGGAATGTGGTACAACAACTTTCTAATAGCTAAAAGGCTATACATTGAAGTTTTAGAGAAATTAATAGGAATAGCAGATGTACACTTTACATTCAACCCGTCAAATCATGATTACACAAACGGTTTCTTTTTAGCTGATGTAATACAAACTTACTTTAAAGACTGTAAGAATATAACATTTGATTGTTCTATTGCACACAGAAAGTACTACACCTATCACACAAACTTAATAGGCACAACGCACGGAGATGGTGCAAAACCGCAAGATTTACCGTTATTAATGGCGCAAGAGAGTAACGAATGGAGTGCTACAAAACACCGGTACATTTATACACACCACATACACCACAAAACTTCTAAAGATTTCGTAGGAGTTTGCGTAGAGAGTTTAAGAAGCCCAAGCGGAACGGATAGTTGGCATCATAGGAAAGGGTACGAACACGCACCGAAAGCAGTAGAGGGTTTTTTACATTCTAAACTAAACGGGCAAGTCGCGCGCTTAACACATATTTTTTAGCCAATAAACACAATTTTACAATATAGTCTTACAACCCTTATTTCGCATAATAAGGGTTTTTACGTGCTTAAAACCACCTTATTTGTAAGTTATTTTGTAAATAAACTGAAAATAAATAGAAATTATAGTGTTTTATATTGTATTGTATTGTATCTTTGAAGAAAAAACAAAGGAACTATGAAAGAATTATTAAGTTTAACAGCAAGTAAATTAGTAGAAAATAATTTTAGCGATGAGTGTATTTTAGCTTGTGGTTCTGTTTTTAAACAAGCATTTATTGAGCAAGGATTTACAAGGGTTCTTTCGAATGAATTTGCTATAGACTCTTTAAAAATAATAATAACCACTTTAAGTAAAATTAAATATGAACTACTGTAAAAACAAACTAGAAAGAAAACCCTTAACACTGTGTAATGTTAAGCAGTGCAATAAGTGTAAGATAAAATAACTATGAATACAGATATATTTTTAACCAAAAAAAAGAAAGTAGATTTAACAAAGTGTTATTTTATGCTATGCAAAAGTATTGGAGGAAGCTTATTACTAAGAACTATTTACACTTCTAAAGTAGATAAATCGGATGTTATATTTCATTACGAAGATGTTAAAAAAATGAATTGCGTATTTGCTATAAAAAACGATAAGAAAACTTGGGATAAGTTTAAAACCTTTAAGGGATTTATAAACAGAATAAATAAAGATTTAATTAAACAAAAATAATTATGGACATATTTAACATTAATTTACCGTCAGACGAAGAGAATAAGAAATTTAAAAAATTAGATTCTTGGTTTGATTTTATGAATAAACAATTCGGAGAAATAGAGGAGAGTAATCACAAGTTACAAGTTAATAATCTTCTTAGTGATAACGATATAAACGCAATAGAATGAGTACAAAATTTGGTATAATAATACCAGCAACGGGCGAAATAGTAGAAGTGGCTTTTAGAAGCAACGGTATTCGATTTACAAACCCATTAGCGCACTTACTACCGAACGAAACAAAAGTAGAGCCGTTAAACAACACCGCACAAGGAATTTACACAATCGAAGACATTAAAAAATCTATATGAATAATTGGAAAGAACGATACGAGAAGTATAAAAAAGGAATGGGCTACAAGAATAAAGACGTTGCAAAACTCTTTAACAAGAATCTAAACGCAATAGAAAAGGCGGTTTCTTGTGTACCTTTCCCTGAATATTTAAAGCCTGTTATTATAACGTATGAGAGTATGTTAGAGAGTGGGCGGATAGTTTATAAAATCTAACGTAATTGTACAACAATTGAACGGATTAAGTGGGCGAGGATTTTCCGCAGGAAAATACAAGCCAACGTAAAAATAGAAAAAACAAAATAGTAATAATATTAGCAACGTTTGATTTATGTACGTTGTTGGTTACTTTAAAAATTATGAAATTATGATAGAAATTTATGGAATTGCAATTATTTTAATAATAGGATTTGTTAAAATATCTTGGACTTTGGATGATATAAAGATAGAATCTAGATACAGCAACACCTTGTTAGAAGAACAAAATAAATTAATAAAAGACAAAAGTAAATAATTTTTATTGTTACCAACTACTTATATCCTCCATTCAATAAATTGAACCATTAAATTACAATATCTATTTTTTCGCTCCAATCTTTAGGAATATCTGCGTCTATTTTATGAATGTAATTCATTAAACCGCTTTCCGAATCGTGCCCTGTAATTGGCATAAGCTGCTGGATTGCTTCGTTAAAAGATAGGTTTTCTTTCGTTCTTAAATATCTAAATAGATTAGTAATATAAGAATGGCGAAAAGAATAAATATTATCTCCTTTTTCTAGAGCTATAGGCGGCTTTTCTAATAACATTCTAACTTTTAAACGTGTAAATCTTCTAGTAATTGTAGAGCGTTTTTGTTGGTCTGTGGCGTTCCATATTTCGGGAATACCTGAAGGCGTAATTAAGCTGCACTCTTTATCATAGCTATCTAAATTCATAGCCTTTAAATCTTGTAGTAAAATAGTAGGTATACGCTTTGTCTTTAATGGCTTGTTTTTGGCTTGGTAATATAATAGTGCATCTTCTAAATTGATATCTTTTATTTTTAGCCTACAAACTTCTACAGGTCTTAAAAAATTATACGCTACAAATTTAACAACTAATAAAAGTAAAGGATCGTTTTCTCTTAAAAAATTGGTAACGTCTTTAAGTTGTTTATTTGAAAGCGTTCTGTTTCTTTTTTCTTGGGTTCGTTCTTTTTCTATGTTTTTTACAAAGTTGTAATCAATTAAAAGAAGCTTCTTTTCCATTACAGAAAATAGCGAAGATAAATCCGCCTTATAATTGTTTCGAGTTCGTGCGGATGTCTTTTTTAAAATCTCGTTAAGGTATTTAATTACTATTTTCCTAGAAACTAACTTTAAATCCTTTCTTTGGTTTTCCTTACCCAAGTACTTTAGAAAGCTAAGTGCAGTTTTTTTATAGTCATTATATGTACTTAACGAAACGGTTAATTTAATTTGCTCCAAAGCAAGTTCTAACGCTTCTTTAATGCTTTTTGGCTTTTCTTTTTCTTCACCACCTAAATTTATAGAATCGTCATTATCAAATGGCGAATAACCGTCTTTTATGAATTCTGTTAAAAGTTTCCGCAATTCTATCAAAGCTTTATGCCTTGCTTTTTTAGTTTTTAAATAATTTACACCGCCTTTGTAATCTTTTTGTCTTTCTAGTTTTCCTGTTTTAGGATTTCTAAAAGCCCAGCGCATAAACCAGCTTTTAGATAAAGCGACCTCTTTTTCTTTTTGGGTTAAAGTTTCCCAGTCTTCAATTTTAACACTTCCCGTGTAAAACCCTATAGAATGATTTTTGCCCATAAAACGGTATTTCTGTAAAGTTTCTTTTAAAGTTTCTTTTTTCTTTTTTTGCATAAAAAAACGGTTTAAAATTAATTAAACCGCTTATTTTAAAGGCTTTGCCTTGTAGCGAAATCGGGATTTGAACCCGAGACCTCAGGGTTATGAATCCGAAAACAAGCGGTTTTTATCGGTATTTAAAAATTAATTAATACTTGCAAAGTCTTACTATGAGAGTGTTTACAGAGTATCTAGGTGTTTATCTATTTTTAGCGTTAAATGTTGAAAAGTTTACTGTAAAGTTTCCGCAACGTTTTTACTTTAATACTGTTTAATTTTTTATATTTGAGTGAAAGAAAAAGCTATTACCCTATGAAAAAGAAACAATCATTCTTGCAAAAAAGAACTATTGAACGTATCGAAAACTTTTGCGGAATTAAAGAACTTACCAAATATCTTAACAGACTTAAAAACAATCAAACCCCAATTAACAAACTTCATATTTTAACAACTATTCAATATTATGAAAGTTTGTATTTATATTACGTATCAGTAGAGGATGATTTTATCGACTATAAAGAAAACGCAATGGATACCGTAAAGTTCTTAAACGAACAAAATCTTTTAAAAGATTGCCAATATTTATGCTTTTTAGTTGACCTTATAAATGATGGCTTAGAATATACTTCTAAAATTAGGCGTTTAGCTTAACTTTTTAACAATTACTTTACTCTCTTTTAATTCCTTAAAAACTGCTTGAATGTTTAAATTATAAAGCATCAAGGCTCTATCGTTTTTACATATTATTTCGTTATTTAACGCGATATCTTCTTTTATAGAGGCTATGGCGTTTTGATTTTCTTTTAAAGTTTGAAGCTGGTTAAAAATAACGTTTAACTTGTCGTCTATTTTTAAATCTCTAAAATCTACGTTTTCGGTTACGTCTACATCTGTAGAAACAGAGTTTGCAAACTGTATTATACCTTTTCTTGTTTTTCTTTGTGGATTATCAATTTCATTATTAAGCACTCTCCTTATACCGCTTTCGTTTAATCCTGTTTGCTTGTGAATTTCGTACGCTTTATAACCTTGCTCTTTTATAATACTTATAGCGTTCTTAAACTCCATATGTTCAGCGTAAAGAACCTCTATATCTTCCTTTACATCCTCTTTAAACAGAAAGGAATGTATCGCATCTATTGTTAAATCTCTAGGGTTTTTACTAGACTTATTTAGTATTTTACCTACTCCAGCCTCTGATACCTTAGTTGCTTTTGCTATACTATAGGCTGAAATGTTGTTTTTTTCGACATAATCAATGATTTCTCTTACTTTTCTTTCTTTATCTAACATATTGGTTTATAGTTAATTAGGGGAGTTATAAAAAATAGTTTAGTATTTTTACTAAATAAGTGTTGTATTACTTAATTAGTTTAGTATATTTGTAGGGGCTACCAACACAAAGGTAGTTTATAATGTAAAGGTATCAAAATAATATCGTTAACAAGTATTCAACAAAAAAAATAAACTATGATTTCAAACAAAAACTTAAAAGACATTTTGTCAAGACAAGAAATTACAAGCTACTCTGGTTACACTTCATTTACTACAGATGAAAAAGAATTAAACTTCTCCGCTTCTTTAGAGAACGCAAAACTTGTTTTTAGTTGTGCAATGTGGATAGGAACGGATGACGAAGAAACGGTATTGACAGAAGAGCAAAAAGATATTATTTACTACACGCTTTTAGCAGCTGCTGAAGAGGAGATAGTAGAAAACGATATAGACCAAGAACACGCATTAACCTTAATATACTCATAACTATGGCAACTACACTAAGCACAGAGCGCACAAAGGAACTTTTAACAAGGCTAATCAGCGATGACTACGAAAAGATAGACTTTGAAATGGATTACATCTACGGTAAGGCAGACGAACTAATAGCACTCGCTTTAAGCTACGGTTTAAATGACCAAGCTAACGCAATGATAAGTAGTAAAAACCTCTAAACATAAAAAATGAAAATCGAAGCATTAAGGTACGAATTAGTAAAAGTAGCAAAAGAAGTGGGTAACCATAAAATAGTTGCAGAAATAGCGGGTATAAGTATCGCATACTTAGCACAAATAAGAACAGGTAAAAACGCCAAGTTAGATACAGACGAAAATATTAACTTATTAAGTGCTTTAATTAAAATCTATAGAAATATAGGTAAGACTAAAATTAACTCTTTAAACAGGGTTTTAAACTAACTAATGACACAATTAGACCAACATATTATAGCAAGTTTAGATTCTCTTTCGGATGAAGGAAAAGAGTTTGCGCGTAAGACGTTGGGAGTGTCAAAGCCAATTAGAAAAAAGAAAGATAATACGATTGCAAAACAAAAGATGTTTAAAGCATTATTTACCTAAAAACAAAGATATGATTGAAATAGGATTAGTAGTAACAATATTAATATCAACGCTAATTATAGTAGGCTATTTATTTAAACTTATAAAAGACGACAAGCTTACAAAAGAAGATATTAGATACATAAGAGGTATGAATGTTCTTAAAAGTAAACAGTCTTATAGTAAAATAGAAATACAAAAAGCACAACAAGACATTGATAGTTATTTAGAATTTAAAAAACAAATAGAAAAGATATGAAAAACATTTATGCAAAGATATTGGCAGCCAAAAAGGAGATTGGTACAATATCAAAAGACAGTAAAAACCCATTTTTTAAGAGTAATTATTTAAGTCTGAACGGTCTTATAAATGCAGTTGAAGATGTATTGCAGAATCAAGATTTGCTTTTGTTACAACCTTTAGGAAATGGCGGTGTAAGTTCTATAATATACGATACCGTTAGTGCGGAGCAAGTGGAAAGTTTTATGATGTTGCCAAATATTCAAGACCCGCAAAAATTAGGTTCTGCAATTACATATTTTAGAAGATACACTTTGCAAAGTTTGTTAGGATTACAAGCAGAAGATGACGACGGAAACCAAGCTTCAAAAAAAACTGTAGTTATACCCTCTGAAAAACTAAAGAAGTGTAAAAATTTAGCGGAGTTACAAAGCGTTTTCTTAGGTCTTACGAGAACAGAACAGACCGCAATGGAAACTTTAAAAAATCAACTTAAAACTACTTTAAATGGGAGCAAGTAAAGAGATGTTTATAGATATGCGAGAGAGAGAATTTACAATTAATACAACCTTAAAAATAAAGGGGTTTAATTTAATAGGATTGGAAAACTCTTTACGCCACGATTTCAATGTTATAGACTTTAAAATTATAGCAGACACCGAGAAACTTTACGCCAATGACGAACAGTTTAAAAAGCTGGTAAAGGCAAAAAAAGAAGCTACTAAGAATTGCGAACTGTATATCAATAGAAACAATGAATGAGATACTTATAAAAATTACAGAATTAATAACAGAGTACGAAAGTGGTAAATGGATTTCTGCTGACAATTTAAAAGTAATGCAAAGGCAATTATCTACAAGTATTTACCACCTAACAAAGCACAATATAGAGGCTTTTAACCAATGGAACGGAATAGTCTACAACGAAACCACAAGTAATGCAAAAGCGGTTACAAAGGCAGACCACGATGTTCCCGAATTAAGAATGACACGCAAAATATTAGAGGCTGCAAGAGGTGTTAGTATAAGTATGAATAGCGAATTATCAATATTAAAAAAAGAATAGAAACTATGATTATTACAAGAGAACAACAAGAGAAGCTAGTAAGTGACTACCACAATGAAAAAGATAGAACAGTAAGCGAACATTTCGCTTTTATTGATGGTATGGGTTCGATGTTTAGAATGGTGGATACAATGCTTATTAAAGAGTTAAAAGAACGTAAACAATTAAATAAATAGAAACAAAATGAGTAAAGATTTGAAAAAAGTAGAGGAAGTAAAAGAAGTTTTAAGCGCAGAGCAACAAAGAGCATTAAGTATTATAATTCAATCGGTTGAAATAGCAACAAAACAGGGTGCTTTTAGTTTAGACGATGCGGTGGTTATTGGTAATGCAAAGAACTTTTTACAGGAACTAATTAAAAAATAAAAATTATGGAAGAATCAGATTGTTGTGGTGCAGATAGATGGCTAGGTACAGATGTCTGCAACGAGTGTAAAGAACACGCAGATTTTATAGAATTCGAGGATTAATAATTAAACAAGTAGAAATTATGGAAGTAGTTGGAAAAATTAAAGTAGTAGGAGAGTTAGAAACATTTGCAAGCGGATTTACTAAAAAATTATTAGTAGTAACCACAGACGACCAATACCCGCAGAATATCGCTATTGAGTTTATGAAAGACAAAATAGACTTGTTAAACGGTTATGCAGTCGGTCAAGACGTGAAAGTGTCTATTAATTTAGGTGGTAGAGAGTGGATTAACCCGCAAGGCGAAGCAAAGTATTTTAACAGTATTACAGGTTGGAGAATTGAAAAAGCAGAGGGCGCACCCGCACCATTTACACCGCCTACAGTCTTAGAAAAAGAAGACGATTTACCTTTTTAGTTTTGTTAGTTTTTTCCCGTGCGTTTTCATAGTTCGCACGGGTTTTTAAACCCCTATAAAAATATGAATACATACGAATGCAGCGACGGTACAAGGCTTAAAAAATCTGTAATAGATAGTTTAGTTAGAAAGGCAAAAGAGCAGAAATTAAGGCAGTTTATAGATGAAAACGGATATGTTTTTTGCGAAGAGTGCAAAGTTTCAAACGCTTTTAAATTTGACTGCTCACACGATTTAAGTGTAAAGAAATGCCAGGAGAATGGAACTACAGAACTAGCGTTCGATGTTAATAATATTTCAATACTATGCAGAAAGTGCCACCAAATTAAAGACAAACTCTATTGATTTTAAACATAAAAGCATTAAGCGTAAACCAAGCGTGGCAAGGCAGAAGATTTAAGACGAATAAATACAAAGCATTTGAGAAAGAAATGTTATTCGTGCTGCCAAATCTAAAGATAAAATTTAAAGGAGATTTAAAGGTTACAATACATTACGGTTTTAGTTCAAAATTAAGCGATATAGACAACCCCACAAAATTAGTACTAGATATACTATGTAAAAAATACGGGTTCGATGACAGGCAGATTTATGAGTTAAACCAAACTAAAGAAATTGTAAAAAAAGGAAAAGATTTTATATCAATTGATGTAAAAGAATTATAAAAAAAAACAACTATGAAACTAACAAAAAGAAAAGGCTTTAATTTCTTCAGAAGTTACTTCGATGTTTATAACGAATTAGAAAAAGATTCTGATAAAGTTGCTTTTATAGATGCGTTATTAGGTAGGCAATTCTTAGGAGTTAAACCCGAAAACTTAAAAGGGATGGCAAAGTTTGCGTACATATCTCAAACTAACAGTATTGATAGCCAGGTAAGGGGTTACGAAGATAAAACAAGGACTAAATTAAACCCCTTAGAGGTAAATAATTACACCCCATCTGTAGGGGGTTCGGTAGGGGGTAAGGTAACCCCTCCCCTACAAGTAGAAGAGAAAGAGAAAGAGAAAGTAAATAATAATACTACTGTGCCTTTGCAAAAAGCAAAGGGGTTGATTGATTTTGATTCTTTGTTAATGTTCTTAAACTTAAAAACTGGTAAAAACTTTAGAATAATAAACAAAGCCACACGCCAAAAATTTAATGCAAGGCTAAAAGACAAATACACAAAAGAAGATATTAGAAACGCAATTACAAACGCCTGTAAAGATACTTTTCACAAGGAGAACGGTTTTAAATATTTAAACCCTGAATATTTCAGTAGGTCGCAGACGTTGGATAGTCACGCTTTTAAGAAGATTAACGGAGTAATAGCAGCAGAAGTAAACCCATATTTTCCTAAAAACTAAAAACGATGAGCAACACAAAAAAACTAGCAAACGAGAAAGAGTTTAGAAACGTTAAAAAAGCGGGTGAAAAATTGCTATGGCGTTTATTACCAGATAAGTCAGGTCAGTATAAAGCGTTTAAGCCTAATGAGAACGATTCTAACGCAATTAAATCTATTTTAGGTATGATTAATAGGATTGAAAAAAATAACGTCGCAAACAACACCCTTTTTGCAAAGCTTTATATTAACTTTTTAACGCAAGAAATTAGATATCACGGTACAACGGTTTTTGATGAAACCATTTTCGCAATTGTAAACGCAAAATTAGACTACTCTTTAGACTCTTATTATGCAGCTTTTGTAAATGATTTACACGGCAACCAATATAATAAAATTGTAACAGATGAAACTGAAAAAGAGCAGTTAGAAACTGTTAAAATGGCACAACAATTTAAGCAGACTTTTAGCCACGATTTTATAGCACCAAAATTAAACGAAGCAATTAACCACGCAATTTTAAACCTCTCATAATGTTCAACTTAAACGAAACACCACAAGAACCAAAAGAGCAAATAGATTACTCTAAATATATTGTTAATTCTGATAGTATAAACAGTAGCGTACAAGCGTTTTTTAATGGCGAAATTAAGAAAGGTTATGGTATTGGAATACCTTGTTTTGATGAGTATTTTGTATGTAAAGAAAATGAATTATACGCACTAACAGGAAAGAAAGGAGAGGGTAAAACCACAATTAATCAAGCGATACAAATAATGCAATCTATTGTAAATGGTTTAGTGTGGGTTTGTGCTTACCAAGAAAACAAAGACTACTCCCAAAAGATAAATTATTTAGACTATTTACTTGGAGAAAGTGCAAACAATGTAAGGTTGAAAAACCCTGAATTATACAACAAAGCAAGTCTTTGGATTGACAAACATTTTATCTTTTTAAAGTTAGAAGATATAAGCACCGCTTTAGAGGTAACAAAGCATTTAATAGATTCAGGTGTAGAAGTTCACGCTTTAGTATTAGACCCTATCAACTCTTTTATAAGTGGATTTAACACAACAGGCAACGGTTACTCTGACGGAGTAGAAACCGCAAGAAAGGTGCAAAGGTTTGTAGAAGATTACTGTACGGTTTACGTTTCTCAGCACCCTAATATGAGAGCGCAAAGAGAAGATAAACCTGTAACTTCTTACGATGCAGAGGGTGGATGGTGGAATAATAAAGCAGATACAACGTGGGTTATTAATAGAGAAAAAGGAACGTCTTTAAATAATATAGGAATAGAGAATGTAAGAAATAAACATACAGGAGGGAATAGAACAGACCCAGAAAACCCTTTAATTATTGATTGGGATTTTTGTATTATAAATATAATAAAAGGCGGTGAAAAATATCAAAATGTAATACAATATTTAGTACGAAAACACAACCCTTTAAACTTTGACCACGAATATTTAGAAGAAACAAAAGAGATAATAACAGTAGAGCCAGCGGAAGCGTTTGACGTACCATTTTAAAAAGTAAGATATGAACACACAAGAAAAATATAACGAGTTAATGGAAGCAGCAGAAGAAAGAATGAACATTATAGGACAAAATGGAAACGATGGTTTGGTATACGAAGAGCCAAGCCAATACCAAAAAGACCTACAGAAATACTATTCTAAAATAGGCTTAGACGTTGTTAGCGATGTTGCATTCCCAAAAGAAGAAAACAAATACAAGGTGAAGTGCAAAGGTGTAGAGATTGACGTGTACGATGTTCTATGGGCGTTTGATGTTATAAACCCAGCAATTCAACACGCAATAAAGAAATTATTAAAAGGTGGCGAAAGAGGATATAAAGACGAATCACAAGATTACAAGGAAGCCGTGCAAAGTATTAACAGAGCAATAGAACTTATAAAAGAATGAGATTCACAATAAATAAACTATTCACAGAATTGTTTTTGAGTTACAGAACCACACAGACAGAGTTCGGACACCTTACAGACACAAATAAAAACACGGTACACGATTGGATCAAAGAAAAGAACCAAATAAAATTTAGCAAACTAGAAGAAATCTGCAAAGAGTTAGGTTTAAAAGTTGAAATAAAAATATCAAAAATATAAAATGAGCGAACACCAACAACAATTACAAAGGTGCTTTATATTAATAGACCTTTTAATACAAGAAATAGACACGGTAACAGAGAAGCCTTTGCCTATGACAGTAACGCTAAGAGAACGCTTAGAACTATCGCAAGAAACGCTTATAGAGCTATTCGAAGACGTGTACGCAAAAAGCAATATAAAACGCACTTCGTTCTTTCAAACGGTACAAGAAAAAGTAAACTACATAATTAACATTCAAGAAAAAAAATTATTTAAGATATGATTAGCAGAAAAGAAATTATAGAGGTTTTAAAAAAGGATATTAGCAAAGCGTTTGGAGTAGACTTTAACGAAACAACAAACAAAAGCAGAAAAAGAGAATTTGTAGATGCTCGGTTAGTATTCGCACAAGTGTGTAGATATCATTTAAAGATGAAATACAGACAGATTGGCGAATTGATAAACAAAGACCACGCTACAATAATACACTATCTAAATAGCTACGATGGGCATTACAAATATGATTCTGTTTTTAAAGAGAACGTAGATAAATTAGTTATAGACGACTATTTAATAACGGATGACTTACTAATAAACCACGAGTTAAAAAGACTAGAGTTAAAAGTGCATAATCTAAAAATGCGTTTAAGCGATACAAAAGAAGTAGAAAAGTACAAGGCGAAGCAATTAATAAACAACGTTTTAAACTCATACAATATTTTAGGGCTTAGCAATCTGCAAAATAATTTAATTATAATGCCTAGTTAAATAAACATAACTTCTTAGTATCACAAAGGGCGCAATAAGAAACCAAGCTACTTAATTAGGGTGTAGAATGGTGGGTGTTACCGATGTATACTAAGAAGTTTTCATTTATTTACAAACAAAACAGTACTTTACAATACAAATAGATTACCTTTATATCGTAAAACACCCCTTATGTTCATATATCGAATAAAGAGAAACGGAGTTCACCACGATTATTCTATAGAGTATAGTTGTAAGGCTTTGGCTCTAAAATGGTATAAAGAGCAAGGTAAGGAGTTAGCAAAGTTAAGTAATAGAGATTTAATACTTTTTAATAACAGTTTAAGAGATAGATAATGGCACACCCTACAAGAATTTTCCACAAGCCTGAAGAGATAGAAAAAGCCTTTAACGAATATAAAGAAGATATAAAGGAACAGTCTAAAGAATGGTTAAAAATTCAGTATGTAGGTAAAGATGGTGAGAGAAAAGCTGATGGGCAAAAAGTACCCTTAACAATGGAAGGATTCGAGCGTTTTTGTTATGATAGATACGGAGTTGTAGAGCAATATTTTAAAAATCAAGACGGTTATTATGATGTCTTCATTCCTATCTGTTCGCGTGTAAGAAAAGAAATAAGAGAAAACCAAATAACAGGCGGTCTTTTAGGTTTCTATAACCCTAGTATTACACAACGTTTAAATAGTTTAGTAGATAAGACGTCTACGGAGTTAAGTGGTGGTTTGAATATTCCAGATATTCCTGATATTAGTGAAAGAAAATAAATATCTATATACGAGAGCTTACTTTAAGATTTTAGACCTTATAAAATCGAACCCTGACGAGAACGTATTTGTTATTCGTGGCGGTCAAGGTGCTTCTAAAACGGTTAGTATAATACAACTTTTAATACAATCTTTATGCTCAAAAACCCAAGAAGCTACTATTCTTTCTTCTGAACTCTCTAAAATGAAGAGAACGGTTATAAGAGATTACAAAAAGATATGTAAAGACTGGGGTGTATTAGATAACGAATACGATTTTAATAAGTCAGAAAGCAAACACGAATACTTTAACGGTTCTTATTTAGATTTCTTAGGTGCAGATGTAAACGATGTAGGTAAGGGTTTTAGACGTGATATTCTCTATATCAATGAAGCGGATAAAATGGATGTAGATACTGCGGTTCAGTTTATATCTAGGGCTGGTCTAACATTAATAGATTACAACCCCGATGCTCTTTTTTGGGGTGACGACTACATAAACGAAAACAACTTTATAACATTAACATTTGAAGATAATGAATACTTAGCAAGTAGCGAAGTTAAAAGTATTTTAGACTACAAGCAAAAAGGCTTTTTCGATACTCTTTTACCTACTGAAAGTTTATTCTCTGATGGTAACGTTAAGAATAAATATTGGTCTAACAAATGGCGTGTTTATGGCTTGGGGTTAGTTGGTAATTTAGACGGTGTAGTGTTTGATAATTGGAGTATTATTAGTAGCGTTCCTGACGGTGCAAGATTGGTAGGTATTGGTTTGGATTTCGGTTATACAAATGACCCAACGGCTGCAGTTGAAGTATATCAATACGAAGGTAAGAGGGTTTTAAATGAAATAGTATACAGAACAGGAATGCTTAACCACGACATAGCTAAGGTATTACCTATGAATACTTTTGTTTATGCGGATAGTGCAGAGCCTAAGTCTATTGAAGAGATAAGAAGGACTGGGGTTAATATTATGCCTGTTACTAAAGGTGCGGATTCTATTATTTTTGGTATTCAAACGATGCAAACACAAGAGTATTTAATAACATCTAAGTCTAAGAATGTTTTAAATGAGTTTCAAAAATACATTTGGCAGAAGGATAGGAGAGGAGACACACAGAATAAACCCATTGATAAATACAACCACGCAATAGATGCAATAAGGTATCACGAAATGATGGACATAGGCGTTAACAACAAAGTATTCTTTTTTTAAATTAACATTATAGATTTTAATGATTATTTTTGTTTACAGTATAAATTATAACTATTAGATGGGATTATTTTCAGATATATTTAAGCGAGGTAACACGACAAACAAGTATAATCAATCATTCTTTAAATGGATGGGTGGTAATGGTAGTGCCTACGATACTAATGCGGTATCTTACATAGAGAAAGGGTATAATATAAACCCTATTGTTTATAGTGTTATTGCACAAATGGCTACAAAGACTTCTTCTGTGCCTTACACTATTAAAAAGATAGAATCTAAAGAGCAAAAGAGAAAGGCGGACAGACTTGTTAAGGCTACAGGTTACGACCTAACACCACAACAACAAGCAAAGCAATTATTAATAGAAACTAAAGCATATTCAGACGAAGAGTTAGATATGCCAATCGTTAAGCCAAACCCTTTGCAAACGTGGAGCGAATGGTTAGAGTTATACAAAACATTAATTAGATTAACTGGTAACGTTTATATCTACAAATTAAGTGTAACAGAGGGCGCAAACGCTGGTAAAATACTAGGTGTTTACTTGCTACCTTCTCATTTAATGAATATTGTACTAAAACAAAACGCTGATTTAATGAGTTTAGAAAGCCCTATTAGCGGTTATAAACTAATTAGCGGAGAAACGGATGTAACATTCACAGAAGATGAAGTAACGCATATAAAGTATGCTAATCCAAACTATGATACTGACGGCTCACACTTATACGGTTTAAGCCCATTAAGAGCAATCTTAAAGAACATTGAAAGCTCTAACACCGCTTTAGACCTAAACATTAAAACAATGAATAACGGTGGCGCTTTTGGTTTTATACATTCTAAAGGGCAAACACCGTTAACATCTGACCAAGCGAAAGGAATTAAGGAGCGTATTAAAGATTCTTTTAACGATAAAGATAAGTTAAGCCAAATAATGGGCGTATCGGCTGAAATTGGTTTCACTAGAATAGGTATGACTACAGACGAATTAAAGTTGTTTGATTACTTAAACTTTGACCAAAAGCAAATATGTAACGCGTTAGGTTGGTCTGATAAGCTACTAAATAATGATGCTGGTGCTAAATACGACAATGTAAACCAATTCCGTAAGCAAGTTGTAGTAGATAATATTATACCAGATTTAAACCTCTTAACAGAAGCTTTTGATACGGATATTTTACCACATTTTAAAGGCTATGAAGATACTTGTTTAAAGTTTGAGTATTCAGAACTGCCTGAAATGCAACAAGATTTAACCGAAATGATAAACTGGATAAAACCAGCTATAGAGATTGGTTTAATTAATAGAAACGAAGGTCGTAGTTTTATGAAGCTATCAGTTTCGGATAACGAGCAAATGAATGAAATTACCGTAAACACAGATATACTAACGTTAGAACAGGCTTTAGACGATTTTCCTAGTGTAGATGGCGGTTTATGATAAAACAATACAGAAAGCAATGGTTAAAGTGGCACGGCTCTTATGAGAATAAAGTAAGGGTTATATTTCAGCGAACTTTTAAAGAGATTGCCAACGATATACCATTTGACAAAATGAGTGTAAACACTTATAAAGCCTACTTAGAAACTCATATTTCTAAAGAAAAGATACTAAAATCTTACGTTAAAGTGTATGAGGAAGTCGGTACTGTTCACGGTAAAAGAATAGGTAAGCAAATAAACAAACAAATAAACCAAAAGAATTTTACGATTGATGGCTTTTTAAGCGAGTTTCAAAAGACTTTAATGCAATGGCTTGTTAAGAATGGTGGGCGTAGAATCGTAAGCGTTAGGCGTAGTTATGCAGAGTATTTAACGCAGATAATAACCAAAGGAATAGAAGACGGTAAGTCTATGGCTTTAATAGCTTCTGATATGCAGAAAACTATTAAGAGCAGAAACTTTTACAGATGGCAATCGTTAAGGATAGCACGTACCGAAACTACTGCGGCATCAAATTACGCTGCTACTGTATCTTCGTCAGTTAGTGGTGTTCTTATGGATAAGGTGTGGATTAGTGCGTTAGATAAGCGTACAAGAAGAGCGCCTAAAAGCAGTTACGACCATTACGCAATGAACCGAGTTAGAGTTCCTTTAGATAAACCTTTTAACGTAAGCGGTGAGAATTTAATGTTTGCGGGTGCGCCTTTAACGGTTGAAGGTAACAGAACGTCAGGCGGTAATGTTATAAATTGTCGTTGTTCCATTGCACAAGTTGTAAGGAGAGATAGCGATGGTAATATTATGCTTTCAGGTGCTAATAAACCTGTTTCGAGTGGGTTTGTTAAGCCTATTGTACGTACTGTTAAACCTAATTTAGGTACTGTTAATCCTAATGTATTTAGAGCAGCTAAAACATTAAAAGAAGCAGAAGATAGAATGTTATCTACTGGTAGTGTAAAAAATGTAAATTTAAAAGGACTTAAAAAAGAAGAGTATAACGAGGTTTTAAGAATATTTGAGAAAGAAAATAAGTTTTCTAAAATGAATTTAGATTCAATAGTAACGTATAGAAATGCACGAGATGGTGCTAACGCATTATACTCTCCGTCTAATAATAAAATTGCTTTAAATATTTCTAATTTAAGAAAAAGGGTTAAAAATGATATCGTATCTTATGAAAATCAACTATTAAAGTATGATAAAATGCTTACAGATTACAAAGATAATTATGTCGGAAACGTAAGATATAACCAAAGACAAGTAATTACTAGAATGAACTCGTTAAAAAGGCGTATTAATGTAATAGATAGAAAAATTAAAGACGGAGAAAAGGCAAGATATTGGAGTATTTCAAGTTCTTTTGAAAATCAAATAGATGCTTTAGGTTCTACTTTTACTCACGAAATAGGGCATTACAGACACTTTAAACAATTAGGTGAAACTAGGTTTTTAGGATATAGCAAACTTAGAAGTGTTTCTGAATATGGTAGAACGAATGATAAAGAGTATTTAGCGGAATGGTACACGCATTATAGATATTTTGGAGAACAGGGAGTGCCAGAAGTATTATTAAAATTATTTAAATCACTATAAAATGTTAAACAATAGATGTATTAGTTGTAGTAATTATTTAGGTGACTTGTCTTGTATGGCTTTTGATAAAATACCTAATGCAATATTGCAAGGAGAAAACAATCACACAGAACCATTAAAAAACCAAGATAATGATATTGTATTCGAATCAATATAAATAACATTTGTATCGTAAAAGGTATAAATATTATTTATTAATATCGCATTTGCTATAAATTCTATTTATATTTGTGTAATTATGAGCAAACAAATGAATTTTAAGCAAATAAGTTTCGACCTAAAGGACTTAGACGAAACAAAAGGAGTTATTAAAGCGTATGCAAATGCCTATAATAATGAAGATTCCGACAAAGATATTTCTGCAATGGGTTCTTTTACTAAGACAGTAAAGGAAAACTACAAGCGTATTAGGGTGTTAAAAGACCACAACCCTAAAGATATGATAGGCGTTCCCTTGAATATAGATACCGAAGATTCTTACGGGCTACTTACAACTACTCAATTCAATATGAATAAAGAGATGGGTAGGGATATGTTTACAGACGTTAAATTAATGCACGAAAACGGCTTAAATGCTGAATTGTCTATTGGTTATAACGTAATACAAAGAGATGTAAAGAATAAATCTATTATTACAGAATATAAGTTAATGGAGTATTCTTTTTTATCTAGTTGGGCAGCTAATGAGTTAAGCACCGTGCAAGATATAAAGAGTATTAAAAGTACTTACGGAATACTAGAACTAATAGAGAAGTCTTATGACTTGGACTATTCAGATACAAGATTAAAACAGATTGAAGCATTACTAAAATCACTTACTAGTACAGAGCCGTTGATTATTGACACTCCTAACGTTGAGCCGATGAATGCAAAGTTAATAAGTGAATTTATACAAACATTAAAACATTAAACAATGGAATTAAAAGAACAATTAGAAGCGCTAACTCTAAAATTAGAGGGCAAATCTCAAACAGAAGTAAAGAACGCAATAGAAGCGTTTGAAGTAAAGCATAGTGAAGCGTTATCTTTAGAAACTAAAGCAATCAAAGAAGAGTTTGCGTTAGAATTGAAAAAAGTACAAGACCACGCAGATAAATTAGACGTAAAATTACAGGCAAAAATGAAGAGTGAAGTTAAAAACGTAGACAATATTAAGTCTGCAATTATGGAAAGTGGTAACGAAATCAAAGGATTAAGTAACCAAAAAGTACAAGTTAAAGCAGTAGGAGATATGTCTACGGCTAACTTAACAGGAGATGAGCCAAGAAGTTATAATTATGATATTGTTGCTTTTCCTTCGCAGAAAGTAAATGTATCTGACTTAGTAGGTTCTGTAAACATTGATGGCGGTACTTATACCTATACCAAAGAAACAGGTTCAGAGGGTTCTATTGGAGCGCAAACAGAAGGAGCAAGTAAGAACGCAAAAGATTATGACTTTGCTACTGTAGACGTTGCAACTGACTTTATCGCTGGTTTCGCAAGGTATTCTAAGAAAATGAGAAACAACCTTTCTTATATCGCTTCTGCAATTCCAGATTTATTAAGAAGAGATTACTTTAAGGCTGAAAACGCTGCATTTAATGCTATTTTAGCTTCTGATGCAACTGCTTCGTCTGAAATTATCACAGGAAAGACTAAGGTAGAGATGTTAGTAAATGAAATCTCTAAATTAGAAGATACAGATTACGATGTAACTGGAATAGTTGTAAGACCTTCTGATTACTACAGTATTTTAAAAACTCCTAAAGATGACTTAGCTGCTATCGTATCTTACGAAGGTGCAGTATTAAGAGTAAATGGTATTCAGTTGTTAAAAGCTACTTGGGTAGGTGCTAACAAGTACTATGTAGGAGATTGGTCAAGAGTTAACAAGATTAACACAGAAGGACTTTCTTTAGAGTTTTCTGATGTTGAAGGGACTAACTTTGTTAAGAACAATATTACCGCAAGAATAGAGAGCCAAACGGCTTTAGCAGTAGAGCAGCCTTTAGCGTTGATTTACGGAGATTTTACGGCTACTGCATAAGTAGAATAGTAATATAGTAAGAAAGCCCTTTCGTTAAATCGTTAGGGCTTTTTTTTCATATATTTACATAAAAAAGATATGAAAAAGTTACTGTTTATTATTGGATTTATTACGCTAATTGGTTGCACGGAAAATACTTATATTACAGAGTTAGAAGAAATAGAGGTAGAGAACCCTGTAAGCGATTGCTGGCGTATTATTTCAGCTAATAGTGGTAATCCTCAATGTGAAACGAGATTGAGTATAACCGTAGTTCGTGCTGACCTTTTCGGTACTCGAGACGCAAGAGGTTTACTTATTTGTGTTACTAATTCAGAATACACTATAGATAACTTTCGTTTAGGTCAAACTCTTTGTGATTTATCAATATACAACTAACCAACTTTACACACCTATTAAAGCCCTGTCATTAATTTGATAGGGTTTTTTTTACACTTGGTTTTTTTATATCGTATATTTGAGTAATATATCGTAATACGCACGTAATTACGAGATAAAAACATTAAAATGATTAAAATAATAAAGGATATTTTTAAGTTAAGTGAGCAAAAATCTTATAAAATAGGAGATGTAGCAGACTTTGGAGATAAAGACAACAAAAGACTAATAAGCGAGGGCGTAGCGGAGTTAATAGTAAAAGCAACAAAAGAGCGCAAAAGAACGATTAAAACAAAGTAATGGCATATTTAGATATCATAACGTTAGCAGATGCTAAAACATACCTTAGAATTGACGACACGTTAACAGAAGACGATGCGCAAATTACTCGAATGATTAAGGCTTCGCTTTCGCAAATTGAAAGGGTTACTAATTATATTCTGTTTGCACGTTCTAAAAGCTATGTCGTAGATAATTCTATTGTAAATGTATATGACTATCCAATTAATAGCCTAACAACACCGACAACGGCTACAAGTGTGGAGCGTTCTATTTATACAACTTACACAACAACGTTAAGCACGGATTTAAATGTGGTTTTAAACGTTGGTTATGCTGATACTATAAACGTACCAAGTGATTTAATTGAGGTTGCTTACGAAATGATAGACTTAATGTATTATTCGCCCGAAACAGGCAAAAGTATAAAAGCAGATTTATCGGAGTTATCTAAAATGATTTTAGGCAATTACACAAGATTTTTTATCTAATGAGAAGCAGAAAGTTAAGCAAACGTATAGAAATATGGCAAACGTCTAATGTATCGGATGGTTTTGGCGGTAATACTGTAGCAGAAACTTTAATAACGTCTTCGTGGGCTGAAATTATAACGCTTAACGATGTAAATAGAAGCACGGATATAGGAATTACCAGCGCAACAAACACAATTAAAGTAAGATTTCGTAAAAGAAACGATATTACTTACAATGGTTTAAATCAATATTTAAAATACAGAGGGTTTAAATACATTATAAAAAATCAACCTTTTAACGTTAGTTTTAGAGATGACATTATAGAGATTATAGCAACTAAAGAGGAGTTAAGGAGTGTTACGCAAATAGAGCCGATATAATGTCAGATAAGAGCGTAAAAGGGCTAGTTAAGGTGTTAAAAGACTTAGAGAAGTTCGGGAAAGAAGCTGATAAAGGAGTTGAAATAGTTACAAAGGCGGTTTCTATGGATATTGTTGCAGATGCGAAGGCTTTTGCACCTAAAGATTACGGTAAGTTAGCCCAAAGTATAATTTATACTAAAGTAGAAGAGGCTGATTACAAGGTAGTTGTACACGCTCCTTACGGTGCTTATGTAGAATTTGGAACTGGTAAAATGGTGCAAGTGCCAGCAGAATTAAAAGAGATTGCAATACAGTTTAAGGGTGCAGGCGTTAAACAAATTAATTTACAACCTAGACCGTATTTATACCCAGCTTTTGTAAAAGGGAGAACACAATATTTAAAGGATTTAAAACACCTACTAAAAACATTAACAAATAAATATGATTAAGCAATTACCAGACAAATACATACGCAAAGCGGTCTTTAGTGCCGTTAATAATTTGGTGGTTGATACGTTGACCATACCCGCGTTTGATAGTAGGGTTTCAGGCAACACAATACCGCAACACTTTATACTAATGACAACACAAACGAGCCAAGTAGACCAAATGACTAAATGCGGTGATGTTTGGCAAAGTTCTATTTTAATAGACGTTGTAACTACGTATGATGGTAGCGGAAACACTGGTAGCCGTTTATTATCTGAAAACATAATAGATGCAGTACGAAATGCTACAAATAACTTAGTTTTAGACGTAGATAGTGGATTAGTAGTACAGAAACAAATACAAGATTTTCCTAATGATATTGTTACCATTACGGAAAACGAGAATATATTTAGAAAGTTAATGCGTTTAGAATTAACCATTAACTAACTTAACCCTATACTTTTCCTCGAAGTATGTTTTTTCTTTTTTAGCTTTTTTTTCCTCACTATTAATTTAGTGAGGTTTTTTATTTATGCAGTAGTTTTATTGTGTTAAAATTAATTCATTACCTATAAGTGTGAAGTATAGGTTTTGTAATTGGTGTACGTGTTTTAAATTAGGAATAGTTATACATTGTTTTCCTTGAATTAATATTAATGAATTTCTAACATATCTAATTCTGTATGCTATTTCATTCCTACATAAATACACTTTCTTTAAATCCCAAGTAAACCCAAACTTCAACAACCAATCTTCTGTTAATGGTATAGTTTCAATTTTAGATAGTGGGGTTTCTTTAAATTTATAAATATCACAATAAACATTTTCTTTAGTCAGTGATTTAACTATTAAGATGTTTTTAGTGTCTGTTAAATAGTTTCCAATCCTTAATTCGTTTGCTTTCATCGTTTTTATCCTTTTTAAGCAAATATAGTAAAAACCACCACAATACAAAACTTATTTCATAGTATCGCAATGGGTATAAATTATAGTTATTAATATCGCATTTGGTATAAATTATATTTATCTTTGGTATATAATTATAAAAATATACAAAAATGAGTACTTTTATTAAAGGCGATGCCGTTATTCTATCTATCTGGGATGGTTCAGCTTATTTACCAGTAGGTTGTTTAACCTCAAACTCTTTAAGCGTTACAAGAAACGTAATTGAAGCACAGACTAAATGCGCACCTAGTCAGATTATTAGACAAGCGGGTTCGACAAGTTCAGAAGTTTCTTTCGAAGCAACTTATATTAAAACAGATGCAACAAAAACAGACTTTAACGCACTTTTAGATTTTATAAACGTTGCGCAAGGAACTACACAAGATTGGAAAATGACAAGCGACCAAGATGCGCCTGTAGCTTACTATGGCTCTGCGGTTTTGGCTGACTTAGAGATTTCTGCTGCTGCTGGTGACGAATTTGCTACTTATAGCGGAACGCTACAAAATAGCGGTTTAATTGTAACTGTAGATCCTAACGCATAATGACAAATAAAATAAAGCTAAATTTTGAGGGTAAAGAACTGGGTTTTCATTTCGGACTGGGTTTTTTAGGTGAGTTATTGGATAGTTTAGACTGTTCTATTGATGAATTGGATGCGAATATTAAAAATAATCCTTTTAAGGTCATTCCTAAATTAATGTATACTTCTTATGCTTATAATCTTGAGAGAGAAGGCAAAGAAGTTGCGTTAAAACTGTATGATTTTATAGACTTATTAGATAGTGTTGGCGGTGTAGCTTCTGACGGCGTTAGTTTGTTTTTAGATGCGTTTAGTAACAGTATGACAAAAGACGTACCAGTAGCAAAAAATAAAATTCCAACGTCGGGAAAGAAGAGAGCGAACCCAAAGAATTAGACTGGGCAAGTGATATAATTTCTTTCGCTTTAGGAGAACTAAATACTCCGTCTTTGTCTTACGTTTACGATATGACGTGGGCGGAGTTTTGTATTAGGCAACACGCTCACAGACGAATAGAAAAAAACGAATGGTATAAGGTTCGTGAGATGGCTTACGCTTCATTAATAGGTTCTCATATTGACCCTAAGAAGTTACCTAAATCTAAAGATAAGTTTATTCCTTTAGACGGTGAAAGTAACGCAAAAGGTCTAAGCGATGTTCATAGGAATGCTATTTTAAAGGCTCAAAAACAATATAATAAAAAATAGTAATGGCAGAATTAAGCGTAGAGATATCCGCAAAAATTGACAGGTTATTATCGGAGTTAGGTAAAGCAAAAAAAGCTTTAGGCGGTATCGGTGCGGCTGCTGAAAAACTCACAGACAAGTTAAAAAGAGTTGGAGAGAAAATGGGTAGAATAGGTAAGTCTATGGCTACCTATTTAACGTTGCCTTTGTTAGCAATTGGTGGCGCTGCTATCAAAATGTCTTCGGATTTTACAGAAAGTTTAAATAAAGTTGATGTAGCTTTTAAAAGTTCTTCTAAAGAAGTACGTAAATTTGCAAAAACAACTTTAGAAACTTTTGGTATTGCAGAGGGTACTGCCTTAGATATGGCTGCACTTTTTGGAGATATGGGTACTTCTATGGGTATTCCAACAGATAAGGCGGCTATTTTAGCGACTTCTTTAGTTGGTTTGGCTGGAGATATGTCATCTTTTAAGAACATTAACATTAAAGAGGTTACAACGGCTTTAAATGGTGTTTTTACAGGTGAAACTGAATCTTTAAAAAGAATGGGTATTGTAATGACAATAGCCAATCTAAAAGCTTACGCACTTTCAAAGGGTATATCTGGTAACATTGAAGCAATGACACAGGCACAAAAGGTGCAACTTCGTTACGCTTATATTTTATCAATAACTAAAAATGCACAAGGAGATTTCGCACGGACTAGCGATGGTTCTGCCAATCAAATGAGAATCTTTACGGAATCCGTAAAAGAGCTATCCGTAGCTTTTGGTGAGATATTATTACCATATTTTACTAAGGCAATTACCTACGTAAACAAATTAGTAAAAGCATTTACAAATTTAAGCCCAACCACAAAAAAAATAATAGTTGTAGTCGCTGCTTTGGTGGCGGTTGTCGGGCCTTTGTTAATTGGCTTAGGGTTTTTATCAACTACAATAATACCCGCATTAATTACAGGCTTTACAATTTTAACTGGCCCTATAGGGTTAACTATTGCTGCTATAGCTGCTTTAGGTGTTATAGTTTACAAGAGCTTTGATGCTATTATTGTGAAAGTGGCTGAATTTTATAATTCTTTTGTAGACGTTTATAATCAAAGTGCTTTATTAAGAGGTATTATCGCAGCGATTGGATTACAGTTTAAAAACGTTTGGACACTTGCAAAATTTGCTTTTAAGAGTATTTGGGCTTATATGAAAAGCTTTGGCTCTAATGTTATAAATTTATTTAAAAACATAGGTAAGGTTATAACTGGGGTTTTAGGTTTAAATCCAGCAAAAATAAGCGAAGGAATAATAGGTGCTAAAGATATTATAACTAAAGGTTTATCTAATATAGGTAAAGAAGTTTCTAAATACGCTAAAGAAGCAGGTGATGAAATAGGCGTAAATATTGCAAAGGCTTTAGATGAAACAGTAAACGGAGAGTTAAAACATAAAACACCACAAGAGATAAAGAAAAGTTTAACTTCTTTAGGAAACTCACTAAAAGAAACTGCAAAAGAAGTAGGTAATTCTATAGGTATTTCTTTAGCAGACGGAGTTACAGAAGGCTCAACTAATGGTAGAAGTAAGACAGTAGGATTGAATTTAGATGGTTTATCAAGTGGCGTTAATTCAGAGCCTTTATCTTTACCAATGATGCCTTTAATTGATACCGAACAGTTTGATATGCAAGCTGCATTAATGAGGGAAAAGGCACAACAATTTAGTGATGGTGTTTCAAATATATTACAAAATGGTGTTTTATCTACATTTGAACAATTAGGTAATAATATAGGGATGGCGCTAGCAAATGGCGGTAATGTAATTCAAGCTTTTATGGGTACTATTCTTAGTGCAATGGGAAGTACATTACAGAAATACGGTTCTTTGGTGGTTGCAGCGGGTATTGCAAGTGAAGCTTTTTCTAAATCTATGAAAAACCCTTTCGGTGGTGGTATTGGAGCTATAATAGCTGGTACTGCATTAATAGCAATAGGTGGTGCAGTAAAGTCTTTTAGTGGTGGTTTAGGTAAGGGGTCATCTAGCGGTGGTTCTTCGTCTAGGGGTTCAGGTGCTAGTGATTTTAGCGGTTCAAGTAGCGGTGGAAACTTTGGTGCTTCAAGTGGTTCTAGCGGTCTACAGAACGTAGTATTCGAGATACAAGGCACAAAATTAGTAGGTGTGTTAAGTAACACACTTTCAAGGAATAGAAGTTTAGGTGGCTCTTTAAGTTTGACATAATATATGAAAAAATTACAATTAAGTTTTATTAGCAGTTTGCAGCTAAATAACAGTATTATAGTTACTTATAGCGTAGGGGGTGTTAATGGTGATTTAATAGAAACATTTGTAGAGCCTGAAAATGCTAGAGCCTTTCATCCAGGAATAAATGAATCTACAGAAATACTTGCTATTAATTACGCTAATAGATTTAGATTCGATTATAATGCTGACATCTTTAAAGGTGGTTTAACCATCACTAAAACAGGTAGTGTTTTAAATTTAACATCGACAGATACAACCGTAACTTTTCACGCAGTAAGCGGAACGGCTATATCTAGCGGTAAAGTAACTTATGTTTTAAGTGATCCTGTTCCTGCACCTTTACCTATACAAAACTTAAAGTACTATTTTGAATTTAACGATGTTGTAGATGTTAGGCATAGAGTGGAAATATTAAGCGCAGAATTTGATGGAGAGCCTACGAAAATCTACGGAAGTTGTAGTTTAGAATATTCAGAAACAGACGACACGTTAGAACCAATAAGAGGTTCGGGTTTAAAAATAGACTTACAAGCGGATTCTAATTTAACATTCTACGACCTTTATAGCGAAGAGGAGCGCACTTATTCAGTAACCTATAAAAGAGATGCTTTAGGAACTAATACAACGTTATTTAATGGTTGGTTAAGCCCAGAGGGTATTTATGAAAGCCTAGTAACTGATAAATGGGTAATTTCTTTAGACTGTACAGACGGTCTTGGATTCCTTAAAAACTTATCTTACGTAGAAGATGCTAACGGTCTTAGTTTTGTAGGTAAGCAAAGCCTAATTAAAATAGTTTCTAACTGCCTAAAAAGGACTAAAATAAACTCAAACATATTTGTTGGTATAGATATTTACTACGAGGGTTTACGAAATGACCTTTCTATTTTTGAGAATGTTTACTATAACTCGGATCGGTTTGTGAAAGACGATAAAGATACAATAATGAATTGTGACGAAGTTCTAAGAAGTGTTTTAGAGCCTTTTGGTGCGGTTATTACGGCTTATAAAGGGCAATGGCTAATATATAAACCGAACTCTTTAGTAACTGCTACAATACCGTCTTTTTTCGGGTACGACTTTAGCGGAGATAATTTATTAATACCTAAAAAGAATTTTGATTTTAGAGTTACTTTAGGTAGTCAGATAAACGGTTATTACCCACACCACGTAAACGCCAACCAACAAAAGACAGTTAAAAGTTCTATAGGTGCTTTTCGTATAAATTACAAGTATGGATTGGTTGATAGTTTAATACTTATAGACCCTTTTACACTATCTGGAAGCGATGGTGGGTTTCAAAGTACTACTAAGATAGTACCTACAAGTAGTAGGTTAAAGCTTACCGTAAATACAAGTTGTAACTTTTTAAATAATGAGGGTTTTAGTTCTGATGTAGTTTTAAAAATTACTAATGGTGCAGAAACATATTATTTTAACGGTAGTGAATGGGTTACGACTTTGGCTAAAATGCCTTTGCAAGTAAATGGTAGTTTTTTAGCAAGTACAAGCGCAACACCTATAAACGGAGATTTAAGTGTACTTATACCACAGGTAAATACATATCCTAACTATCTTAATGAGACTGGCGAAGTTTATGTTAGGTTTGTTATTGATGTCGTTCCATTATCTGCGGAACTTGAGGCAATAGGAGAAAACCATACATTTCAAAGGTTACTAAGACCATCTTCAAAAATTAAGGATATAAAACAAGTTTTTAACGGAGATAATCCTACGGATACCTATTATGGTACAATATACGAGTTAGACCAATTTACACCCACAGAGAATTGGAATAGATTAGGGGTCGAAGAAAAAAAACCAATTCTAAAAATAATGGGAGAGGAGCGTATGAAAATGTATGGTAAACCATTGCAAGTCTATAGCGGTGATATTTTCGGATATTTTGATTATTTAAACCTTGCTACTATTAGCAATTTTAACGGTGTTTTTATGGTTACTTCGTATAGCTATGATTGTTTGTCTAACGTAACGTCTATAACCTACGTAGAAGTTTTAGATACGGACATCTTAGAAGATGTAGATTATCAATTTACTTTAGATTATGGCAACGTTGTAGAGCCAACTATTCGTGGATAATTTCAGTATATTTATTTAAACTTTACGATACGTTTTATCTATATTTGTATTGGATATGATAAACGGAACTTATAGTATACTTTACTTAGATATTGGCGAGGGCTTCTTACCTATTGGATGCCTTACCTCTAACGGATTTTCTGAAAGTGTAGAAACTTTAGATTCTACAAATATAGAGAATGGCGGTTGGAAAACTTACGTATTAACCAACCAAGAATATAGCATAGACTTTAGCGGTGTTGCTTTAAATACCCTTTATAATGGCGGAGATACTACTAAATTTTCTTACGATATTCTTAAATTAATTAAGAGAAACAGACTTTTAATAGATTGGAAAATACAAGACAATCAAGGCAATATTGACAACGGAAAAGGCTATTTAACAGATTTATCTTCTGAAAGTAATATAGATGAATTCATAACTTTTAGTGCTACTATTTTAGGCTACGGTATACCAGTTAGCACAAACATTAACCCAATAGATTCGGGGCTAGAATCTCACTTAGAAACTTTAATATAATGGCAAAGATACAGTATAACGATAAAGTAAATATAATAAGTCAGCCAGTACCCGAAGTAAATAAGGTTACTGCAGCAAACTTAAACGAGATAAAAACAAGCGTTAATATCAACGTTGATAATATTGCTTTAAATGCTACAGACTTGTCGTTAAAAGCCGATATAAGCGGAAACAGTAGCGAGATTTTTAAAATTGCTAATGGTTTGTCTGCTAATGATGCCGTTAATCTTACGCAATTAGACGGATTAGAAACAACTTTACAAAATAACATAAACACAGAGGCAACCGCAAGAACAACCGCAGATACTACTTTACAATCTAACATTGATTTAAAAGTAGATATTGCGAGCATTGTAGACAACGTAACTTCGGGAGGTGTAAGCGTTCCTTTATCAGCAGAGCAAGGAAAGATACTAAAAGCAGAAATACTAGCCTTAGCAGGTTCTTTAATACCTCAAGGGAATTGGGATGCAGACACAAATACGCCTGACATTACAACAGCAACTGAAACAGGTTATTTTTGGATTGTTTCGGTTGAGGGTGCTACAGATATTGGAGGGATTACTGATTGGAAAGTAAACGATTGGGCTATAAAAACTGCTAGCGGTTGGGCTAAAATAGATAACACAGATAAAGTTTTAAGCGTAGCTGGTAAGATTGGAGAGGTTGTTTTAGCTAAAGCAGATGTAGGATTGTCTAATGTAGATAATACAACGGATGCAAATAAACCGATTTCAACGGCACAACAAACCGCTTTAGACTTAAAAGCTAATAAGGCTTCACCAAGTTTTACAGGAAATGCCAATTTTGCGGGTCTTGTTACAATAAATAATAGACTTGATTTAAGTGATGCCTTAAATAATACTTTTATAGGTAGTAGTGTTGGAGAAAATAACACAACGGGAAGTTCCAACGCAGCTTTAGGCTACCTAAGTTTACAAAATAATACAACTGGAAGTGGAAACGTAGCTTTAG
>Ga0222644_1000085_pt1 | contig 50115 bp, 44 predicted proteins | sample AntAcemetagen291_FD_179800 | JGI IMG/M metagenome (GOLD analysis project Ga0222644, IMG submission 179800) | Saline water microbial communities from Ace Lake, Antarctica - #291 | ecosystem: Environmental > Aquatic > Non-marine Saline and Alkaline > Saline | place: Antarctica: Ace Lake...
AGGGAATAACTATAGTGAGGAGTGGGCTGAAGAAGCGGCAAAAAGAGGTCTAGGTAATGTGAAAAATACAGCCGAAGCACTTCGAGCATACATAGGTGAGCAAGCCATAGAAACTTTTGTAAAAAATGGCATCTTCACCAAAGAAGAGCTTCATGCTAGGTTTGAAATCATGCTAGAAGAATACATTAAGAAAATACAGATAGAAGGAAGGGTGCTGGGAGACTTAGTCTACACTTACATTATCCCTCCATCTATAGCGTATTTATCATCGCTAGCTACTAATGTAAAGGCACTAAAAGACGCTGACCTGCCTATAGGCGAAGCACAATCCGATCTGATAAAACAAATCTCCGGACATATAGACGCCGCTAAAAGCAAAACAGATAAAATGGTAGATGCACGTAAAAAGGCTAACAATGAAAAAGATACTGAGACTATGGCTATCGCCTATCACTATGAAGTGAAATTGACTTTTGATGACATCAGATATCATGTAGATAAACTAGAGCAGCTCGTAGATGATAGAATTTGGGGACTACCAAAATACCGCGAATTACTGTTTACTAAATAACACAGAATACCTACTAAAAATTAACTGCTCCTGAATTATAAAAGCTATAAATAAGGAGCTTTTTTATGTCATTCAATTATTAATTTGCTTTTGGCAGCAGAATTTTGGATTTTTGACATTCTAATCGAACCATGAATTTGAAAATCAACACAACGTTAAAATCGCTACTATTACTAAGTATAGTAGCTTTCATAGGAGGCTGTAAACCAGTATCCATGGAAAAAGCTAACGAAGCCATGCTGAAAAAACAGTACGCTATATCTGCAGACATGTATGATCAACTGGCCAGCAATAGTGATATTAGTAAGCAAAATAGACAAACTGCAGCCTACAGAGGTGCAGAAAGCTACCGATTTAACCACCAACCCAAAAAAGCACTAAAGCTATACAATAAAGCTATACAATACGGTGCCCAAGACCACGAAGCCATTTACAGATTAGCTCAAATGCACAAACAAATGGGCGAATACGAGCAAGCAATCAAGAATTTTAAGTTATACCAAAAAGAGATACCCGGAGACGAGCGTATAGAAGCTATGATACAAGGGTGTGAAGCTGCACTAAAGTGGAAAGAAGAAAAATCAAGATACACGGTAGAATCATTCAAGCCTGCTAACGATAAAAAGGCAGATGACTTCTCGCCAATGTGGTCTGACCGTAAAAACAAAACAATAATGTTCACCTCTGACAGAGAAGAAGGTATCAATAAGGCTCCTTATGACAGAACTCAACGCGGATTTACAGATATATGGCAAGTAAAACTAGAAGGTAGAAGAGGAAAAGTGAAGTGGGGCGATCCAATCTTAGTAGAGGGTCTTAACACAAAATGGAATGACGGTACAGTAACTTTCAACAGCAGAAGATCTGTAATGTATATCACTCAGTGCAATAGCGAAACGGGGAAAGTACCTAAATGTAAAATCTACGAAGCTAGAAAGTCAGGTCAAGGCTGGCAAATGAATCCTGAGCCATTAAGCTTCTGCAGTGGTGAGGAAAATACGAGGTGGAACTATGGACACCCTACCCTAGGAGACAATGACAAGACCATGTACTTTGCCTCAGACAGACCAGGAGGTTACGGAGATACAGGAGCTTTAGAAAAAACGAAAGATATATGGATGGTAACATTCGTGCGGAGAGGAAGAACATGGAGTGCACCTATCAATCTAGGACCGAGTATAAATACGGAGGACAATGAAATGTTTCCTTACTTACATGAAGGCGGTTCTTTATACTTTGCCTCTGATGGACATCCTGGATTAGGTGGGTTAGATATTTTTGAAAGTACAAAAACCGGAGAGGCTCCTACTGATTGGTCTATCCCTTCTAATATGAAAAGCCCGTTAAACTCTGAAGGAGATGATTTTGGTATTATCTTAGAAACTACAAAAGAACACGGCTTCTTTACCTCTAACAGAGACAAAAGCCAAGATGACATCTTTGAGTTCAATATGGAACCCATAGAGTGCCTCCTAAAAGGACAAGTTACAGACTGTGATAGTGGTACAGCTATAGTTGACGCATTAGTGGTAATAAGCAATAGCGTAGACTCTAGTAAAATTCGTCTTAGAGCAGATGAAAAAGGGTACTACGAAACTGAACTAGGCATAAATAGAGATTATACAATAGAGGTATCTAAAAGAGGTGCATATTACTACGATGCTAAACCACAATATGTAAGTACCATGAATGTAGAGAACTCTCTGGACTGTCAGCATATTAAGGACTTTTGTATGAAAAATACGTGTAATGACGTATTTGTACTTCCAATCTACTTCGACCTTGCAGATTGGGAAATTCGTGATGATGCCGTGCCAATTTTAGATGATTTGATCAAAAAATTGAAAAAATACCCAAGAATGGCTGTAGAATTAGGTTCTCACACAGACTGTAGAGCAAGTTATGAATATAACAGAGATCTTTCTCAGAAAAGAGCGAACTCTACCGTACAGTACCTTGTAGAAAAAGGAGAAATCAATCCTTTCCGCTTAGAAGCTAGAGGATATGGTGAAAGTCAGCTCGTGACGGACTGTCCCTGTGAAGGACCTGTTAACTCTAACTGTGGCGAGGAAGAACATCAAAAAAACAGACGTACTACAGTGAAAGTAGTCAATTGTAACTTCGATGTATTATCCATAGGTGTAGACTACGAACAACGAAATGATACAGCACTTAACGGTAAGGGATCTGTCTATAGCCCTTACTTACTACAAGAGCAAAGAGCGTTTCTTACAGAGACCAAAGGAGACATAGACAGCTTCTTAAGAGCGAGAGCTCTGGACGACAGTCTAGTCTTAGTTCAAAAACTAGAAGATGAACTAATGGCTAAGTATGACTTTATACCACTGACTCCAGGTAGAGAAGAAGGAGAATATTCTCTGTATGGCTACGTCGGTCGTAAAAAAATTAAGTTTCAATATAACGGTGAAGAAAGAAGAACCCTCATATCTCAGACTATGGTAGAGCAACTTATAAAATCTGGCTCACTTAAAGCAGAGGATTTTAGAGATTCTGGCGATAAAGTTAAACTAAGTGACGGTACCAAGATATTTGGCACGTCATTCACCTTAGCAGAGCTCAAAATAAATGATAAGGTATATACCAAAGTGAAATGTAAAATGGTGCAGACCAAAGATGTCGTTCTTGGTTATAACCTATTTGACAAATTATACGTAGATTTTGAGATAAAAGACAATAAAATTTGGTTATTGAAAGACGAAGATTAAAACTTCTTTTCTTACTAAAATAAAAGATTAAAAACCATTGAGCAGGTACGAAAAAAGAGGAGTGTCCTCCCAGAAAGAAGATGTACACAAAGCCATTACCAATGTAGATAAAGGAATTTTCCCTAATGCGTTCTGTAAGGTAGTAGAGGACTATATAGGTGGAGATAGTGAATACTGTAATATAGTACACGCTGATGGTGCAGGTACCAAGTCTTCATTAGCCTATCTTTACTGGAAAGAAACTGGTGATATAAGCGTATGGAGAGGCATAGCCCAAGATGCACTAGTCATGAATCTAGATGACATCATCTGTACTGGAGCTATAGGTCCATTTCTCCTTTCCAATACTATAGGAAGAAATAAGCACCTTATTCCGGGTAGCGTGATCAAAGAAATCATAGATGGATTTGAAGAATGCATAGAAACTATGCATTCATTTGGTACACAGATAAAATTTACTGGTGGAGAGACTGCTGATGTAGGCGATATCGTAAAAACTATAATAGTAGACAGTACGGTAGCCTGTAGACCTAAGAGAGATGAAATACTGGAAGTAGACATACAACCAGATAATGTCATAGTGGGGTTCTCATCCTATGGACAAGCTACTTACGAAAATGCCTACAATGCTGGTATGGGTTCTAATGGGCTCACCTCAGGAAGACACGATCTGCTGCATCACGCTTACCATACAAAGTATCCAGAGTCTTACGATACTACTACAGACGAAGAGTATATCTATAGCGGAAATTTTTCGCTCACTGATAGTCTAGAGGGTACTCCAGTGGACATAGGTCACGCACTTTTATCCCCTACACGTACCTACGCACCTATACTAAACCAGATAGTAAAGGACAAGGCACTTAAGGCGTCTATAGATGGCATAATACACTGTACCGGTGGTGCACAGACTAAAGTTATGAAGTTCTTAGACAAACCTCTTCATATCATAAAGGATACTATGCTGCCTATTCCTCCGCTATACAAAACCATACAAGAAACCACGGACACCACTACGAAAGAAATGTATGAGGTATTTAATATGGGACATAGGTTAGAAATCTACTGCGATAAAGAAGTAGCTCAAACACTCATAGATATAGCAGCTAGTTATAATGTGGAAGCACAAATCATAGGTAGATGTGCTCCTTTAAAAAGTAAAAAACTAACTATAGGTGATATAGAGTATTAAGGAGTCTATTAAGTATTCTTAACTTGTCATTTTCCTTCCTACCTTTGTAGCAGTGAAAAATATCCGCTCACTTACTAAAGAAGAACTCCTTACACTCTGTGAAGAGATGGGAGAGAAAAAATTTAGAGCTACTCAGCTCTGGGAATGGTTATGGCTAAAAAGTGCACGCTCTTTTGACCAAATGACTAATCTATCAAAAGATTTTAGAGCTAAACTAGCAGCAGAATTCTCTTTCCCAGTGATGACTATAGCTAACTCACAACGAAGTAGCGACGGTACTATAAAGTATGCATTTAGACTAGATGATGGGTTTCTGGTAGAAGGAGTATTGATACCTACGAGTGAAAGGGTGACCGCTTGTATTTCTTCTCAAGTAGGTTGCAGCTTAAGTTGCACTTTCTGTGCTACTGGTTTTATGAAGAGAGAACGAAACCTAAGAGCAGACGAGATGTATGACCAAGTAGCCATACTTAGAGAGGAAGCTGCCAGAGAATACGGAATAAACTTGAGCAACATAGTGTTAATGGGTATGGGTGAGCCCCTACTAAACTATGCTAATGTAATGGGAGGCATAGAGCGTATAACTTCACCTGATGGCCTTGGGATGAGTCCACAGCGAATTACGCTAAGTACATCAGGTATTACCAAGATGATCAAAAAACTAGGAGATGATGGTGCTCGTTTTAACCTAGCTCTATCCTTACACTCTGCTAATAACGAGCAGCGAAGTAAAATAATGCCCATCACTAATAGCAACTCATTAGAAGATCTCATAGAGGCTCTAAACTACTTCTATGATAAGACTGGTACACGAGTAACTCTAGAGTACTGTGTTATTAATGACATCAATGACAACCCCTATGAGGCTGAAGAGCTCGTGGCATTTTGCCGTAGAATAAAATGTAAAGTGAATCTCATCGAATATAACCCCATAGACTTAGCAGAATTTATCTCCAGCTCGGCAGAAAAAATACAACGTTTTGCAGACTATCTCGAAAAAAATAAAGTAATCGTAAACGTAAGACGCAGTAGAGGTAAAGATATAGATGCCGCTTGTGGTCAGCTAGCAAACAAACTAACCTAAAAACTTTTCTCTCTCCGCTGATGTGGGAACCCTACACGTATTACTCTTGCCAAACCACTTATACCTATTCGCAGCTATCGTTTTATAAGCAGCGTCCCTTATAAACCTAGGTATTATTCTAAAAACAACAGCCAACATCCAAGGAAAGCTAAGAAAACCTGCCACCATTAGAACAGCAGTAGACCTCACATACAATTTTCCTTCAGCATAGAATAATATACTGTCAGGCACCTCTGATATCCCTGATTCATTTACTATTTTTTTTCCTATATCAGACTGTATTGAGGCAAATTTAAGCGTATCCCTTCGCTCATGGCTTACGATAAAATCGACGGAGCTATTGCACAGATTACATACTCCATCAAAAAGGACCACATTATCTAACTTAAATTTTAATTCACTCATATCCTTTCTCTTCATCTGATAAACAGACAAATTTATGTTTCCGTTTCTTAATTCACAGAGATAAGAATAAATACCTTTGCCCCATGGCAAAAATATCTATAGATTTAAACACCGGCACCATAGCCAAAAGCAATGCTGTTATAGGGATAGACCTAGGAACTACCAATAGTCTCATAGCAAGTATACGCGAGGGAGATAGGCTTCCATATTGTATTACTAGAGATAGTGAGAGTATAGTGCCAAGCACACTTTATTTTGATAAAGAAGACATCATAGTAGGGTCAAAAGCTCTAGCCCACATGATTTCGCATCCAGAAAACGCTATCTACTCCGTAAAGAGACTGATGGGTAAAAGCTACAACGATCTAGAAAACCTAAATCATAGCCTCAACTATACTATAGAAGACGATGAAGAAAAACTAGTAAAAATAAAAATAAACGGCAAACAATATAGCCCAATAGAACTATCTTCATATATACTAAAAGAACTTAAAATAATAGCAGAACTAAAGTTAAACCAGCAGGTAGACAAGGTAGTAATTACGGTGCCAGCCTATTTCAATGACTCCCAGAGACAAGCCACCAGAGATGCAGGAAAGTTAGCAGGAATGGATGTACTCCGTATTATCAATGAACCTACAGCTGCTAGCTTAGCTTATGGCATAGGCCAAAATACAGAAGAAGGCAAAACGGTAGCCATCTATGATCTTGGAGGTGGCACTTTCGATATATCTATTCTATTTATACAAAATGGCATATTTGAGGTTCTAAGCACTCACGGTGACACCTATCTAGGTGGTGACGATTTTGATAAAGCCATAGTCAATCACTGGATTAAAGAGCATTCACTACATACTCAGAGCACATCGGACAGTCAAAACCTAAGAGTATCCGCTGAACGTGCTAAAAAATCACTCAGTACCACTACCTTTTATGAGAATACTGTAGCTTTAGAATCACGCAAAATAAAATTAACACTTAGCATAGAGCAACTAAATGAGCTAGTAAAACCACTTATAGATAAGACCATGCAGAGCTGCAGAAATGCTATAAAAGACGCTGAACTATCTATAACAGGCATCCAAGAAGTCATACTCGTAGGAGGAAGTACCAGAGGACTTGCTGTAAGAGAGGCGGTATCTTCGTTTTTTAGCAGTGCCAATGTAAATGACAAATTAAATCCGGATGAAGTAGTAGCATTAGGAGCAGCTATAGAGGCCGACATACTAGCTGGAAACAGGAAAGATATGCTACTCTTAGATGTAACACCCCTATCACTTGGACTAGAGACGCTAGGCGGTACTATGGACGTGCTCATACCCCGTAATAATAAAATACCGACAAAGCTGAATAAGGAATACACTACCTCTGTAGATGGACAAGTAAACCTAGCCATAAACGTATACCAAGGCGAACGAGAAATGGTAGCGGACAATAGGAAACTGGGCGAGTTTATACTTAAAGGTATACCTGCTATGCCCGCAGGCATGCCCAAGATAGAACTGTCCTTTATGCTCAATGCAGACGGAATACTAAAAGTAAGTGCAGAAGAAAAACGCTCAGGCGTAAAACAAGAAGTAGACATGAAGCCTCAGTATGGAATATCTGATGAAGAAATAAAAACTATGCTACAGAAGAGTATAGAGCATGCTCAGGAAGATATGGATAAGAGATCTCTTGCAGAAAGTACCATCGAGGCAGAGCAACTTCTTTATGCCACAGAAAAGTTTATACGAGAAAATAGCTCAATACTTTCTCCTGAAAATGTAGCAGATATACAAACCTATATTACCAAACTAAAGCTTGCCTTGGATGCTAAAAACAATGAAGGCATCGTTATACAAACTGAAGAACTGAATACCTATAGCAGACAATTTGCAGAACAAGCCATGGACCACACAATAGCTAAAGCATTACAAGGAAAAAAAATAAACTAAATGAGATATTACCTTATCCTGATTATTCTATGCTTTTACCGCACCGTGGGTGCACAAGGAGAAATATCCGCTAATCATAAATTGGGAATCAAAACAAGTATTAATATCTCCACTCTAATTGGAAATGAATTAAAAAACCCACGACCTAAATTTGGGTATACTGCCGGAGCTTATCATATCTATAAGCCTCAAGAGTCTTGGAGCTTATACTCTGAAATAACAGCTAGTTTTAGGGGCTCTAAATTTTCAAATGGCGACACGGGCTACTCTCGCATATCTCTTTTTTATCTGGACCTAGCTGTACTTCCCCGCTATACTATAAAAAAGAGTAAACACAGCATTTCTGCCGGACCATATGCGTCTTACTTAGCTCTATCATCACTCTACCTGGGAGTTACCCAAAAACCTGAAACCAGTGAACTCAATTTTAGACCCTACGAAGTGGGTCTAGCTCTATTTTATCACCAAACAGGAAAAACAGTAGGTTTTCAATTGGGTGCTAAGTTGAGCTTGACAGATTCTAATGATGGCGTTAATTTCATAGGTGCATTCCCTGCCTCGGGTACTGGCAAAGCTATACGCAATCTAAGCATTGAAGTGGGGTTACTGTTTTAATAAAAATATACATTACATGAATACAAAATCTACACTCATTGTCCTGATATCGAGCACGTTACTAATCAGCATTCTAGCATCTAGATATACAGAAATAGATGAACAAGAAGACAATACAACTACAGGAATGCAGATATATCCTGTGGTGCTACCCACCTCTCTGGATTTTTGTGGTGAGTCAGTTCCATTGGATAAGTTTGAGATCAAGGAACGGCTAGACAGAGAGCTCTTAGTCAATGCTTTCTGGCAGAGTAATGCCACACTTATCATCAAACGAAGTAAAAGGTATTTTGAAATTATAGAACCTATCCTAAAACGTAACGGTGTACCAGACGATTTCAAGTACTTGGCAGTCGCCGAAAGTGGCTTACAAAATGCGGTGTCATCAGCAGGTGCTAGAGGTATCTGGCAATTTATGTCATCCTCCGCTAAAAGGTACGGACTTGAGGTAACAGATGAGGTAGATGAAAGATATCACTTAGAAAAAGCGACAGAAGCAGCGTGTGAATATCTACTAAAAGGTCAGGCACAATTTGGAAATTGGACTATGGCTGCTGCAGCATATAACCGAGGGAATAATGGTATACGACGAGACCTTAACAAGCAACTTATCTCAGACTACTATGATATGCACCTCAATAGTGAAACTGCCAGATATGTATTTAGAATACTAGCCTTTAAAACCATTATGCAAAACCCAAAGCTCTACGGATATCATATAGAAAATAAAGACTACTACGGGACTGTCTCTACCACAAATATCACTATAGATACCACAATAGTAAACTTATCTGAATACGCTAATCAGCTAGGCACTAACTACCACGTACTGAAAACTCTCAACCCGTGGATATTAGGAAATGAGCTACCTGTAAGTAAAGGGGAGTATACCATAAAAGCCCCACTAGTAAACTAGTGAGGCTTTTAATTAAGTCTTTTATACGGTTCTGCTATAATTCGTCTTGATTAAAGAAATAGTCATCCGTGGAGGGATACTCTGACCAGATTTCTTCAATTGTTTCAAACGGTTCACCATCGTCTTCTAGTTCTTGTAGGTTTTCTACCACCTCTAAAGGTGCACCAGTTCTGATAGCAAAGTCAATAAGTTCGTCCTTAGTCGCTGGCCAAGGTGCGTCATCCAAGTAAGATGCTAATTCTAAAGTCCAATACATTCAGTTATATTTTTTAAATAAAGTTCAGTTATTTCAACAGATTAAAACTATTAATCTCTCTCAAACTTGCTGCGAAAATAATTTTTTTTAGCTATTTTCCAAATAATTCAAATAATATAAAAGTAACGTGTTGACTATCTAGTAGTTAGAGCGTGTAATACGATGCCCGTAGCCACTGATACATTCAAAGAATCTGTACTCCCGGGCATTTCTATCTTTACCGTCTTATCCATAAGAGCGATACGCTCTTTGGACAATCCTTTATCTTCATTACCCATCCAAAGTGACCAAGACTCCAAATCACTGAAAGTATCGTGTGTCAAAATATCTTCCGCTTTCTCATTCGCGGCTATCTGTTTGATACCCCAGCTTTGTAAGTAAGTCAGTGTAGATGATAAACTACTGACTCTAGCTACAGGCATCTTTAGTAATGCTCCAGCTGATGACTTTATAGCTCCATCTCCTATCTCAGCATTAGCCTTCACACCTACTATCATCAGATCCACCCCAAAAGCCAAACATGATCTAGAAATAGCACCTATATTTCTAATATCTTGGATCCCATCACATACTACTATCTTAGGAGGCTTGCCCTCTTCAAACATGCGTGTTACTGTCTCCTCTAGAGGGACAAATTCTATAGGACTCTTCACCGCTATAACACCTTGGTGGCTAGCTCTAGAAATACGATTCAGTTTCTCCACTGGCACCATAGAAAAAGGAGTGTCACTTAATTTAGCTAACTGTCTTAGAACTCCTATTTTTCGTTTGTCTGCCTGATTATTGACATATACCTTACCTATGGTGACCCCACTCTGTAGAAGCTCTTCTACAGCATGGTACCCTATTACAATTGCTTCTTTGCTCATGGCTTTTTAGTATTATCAGGCTAGTACAGTGTGCTAGCCTGAGTGAAGAGGTCTGTGTACTTCTTAGCCAGCTTATCTCTGTTATACTGACTTGCTAATGGACCTAGGTTTCTAAGTATATCCACATTTTCTCGTTTTTCAGATTCCACATTTTGCAGGCCTTTAGTTTTAAATTTTTTATAGTATATCACCATTTCATATGCATCATCACCAGCTTCCGTGAGCATTTTATCTCCTTTTTCTATCTGACCCGCTTTGTAATAAATATCCGCACTTGCTGCCTTTAGTCTCAGGTTCATAGGGAGAAGTGATTCAGGTATAGACGCATAGCATTTATCTAACACTGCTGTAGCTGTATCATTTTGTCCTCTATTACTATAATAATCTGCTACTTGTACGAATAGGGATCTAAGATTCTGAGGAACCAACTGAGCTTTCTCATCCAGGTACATAGTGCCTTCATCCATTTTACCCCATACATAATCTTCCATAAGACGCTTGTATAGCAGATCCATATCATCCATGCCTCTCATTCTACTATTAGCTTCTATAGGAAGCAGCTGATAGGTAAGACCATTATGTCTGAGATACTTATCTAAGTTTAAATATACTGACGAACCTGTGGTGGTAGTCCAATAAATTGGTCTTTTCCATCCTGTCTTGGCATTTTCTGATATCACATCTAGCACTATTAGATCCCCTTTACTAAGACCAGATCTTCCTATATTCCAGTACATCTTCTCTACTATTTTAGCAGTATCCTTATCTGGAACGTAGCCCGTAGCAACTATCGCCTCCTTATCTACGTCTAAACTGAAGTTTTTTACTGGGAATACATTGATCAGTTCTCCGCTATTGGTCATTTGCATTTTGCTTTTATCATCGCTGGTGATATAGTCTAGCACTTGATCTAGTGGGTAAAACTGTGCTTGAGAAAGTGATTTATCCTCAAAGAAACGTACATAGTCTCTCTTACCAGCCACCATCTTCTCTCCAGGAATACCGAACGGTAACGCCTCAGAATCAAATACTTTTCTGCGAAGAGCACTACTGTACCACTCCGTAGGCAGTAAGCTTAAGTTTATAACACGCACATCTGTACGCACGCCTTCTACGTTTTGAGCATACCATAGTGGGTAAGTATCATTGTCTCCATTGGTAAATAGAATTGCATTCTCCTCACAACTATTTAGATAATTTTTGGCGAATGAAATGCCTAATTCTCTACCAGACCTATCGTGGTCATCCCAGTTTTGAGAGCCCATAAGATATGGTGCTGCTAATAGAGCCACTACTGTAGCTCCAGAAGCTACTGCTGTGCGGCTCACTTTGTCTTTTAGCAAGTCTACGAAAAACAGCACACTTAGTCCTATCCATATGCAGAAAGTCTGAAAGGAACCTGCGAATGTATAGTCACGTTCACGCGGTTCCATAGGAGGCTGATTAAGGTAAATCACGACCAGTAAACCTGTAAATAAAAACATCACTAAAACGGTATAAAAATCCATCTTGCTCCGCTTGTACATCACTATGATACCTAGTAAACCAAGTAATAGCGGCAAGAAGTAATACGTATTTCTTGCTTTATTATATTCCATCTGTGCAGGCACTTCAGATGGAGCTTGTAGTCTCCACTCATCAAAGGCGTCTATACCCGATATCCAGTTTCCTTGCTGACTACTTCCTGTTACGTTTTGCAAATCATTTTGCCTACCTACGAAGTTCCACATGAAATACCTGACATACATCCACCCTATCTGATACTTAAACAAGAAAGTCAAGTTATTACTAAACTTAGGCTTAGTCATTTCAGCAGCCTCTAGTTGAGTCCTTAGATCACTATTTGCCGGTTCAGCTTTCACCTTTTGCTCCAGCGTATTTATGGACATAAACATGTCTTCCATACCACTCCAGATTGGGTAGTATTTTGACTTTTCAGACATATCACCCATACGTGGTAAAATGGTAGAGTATCTCTTGTCGTATACAGGCTCTTGCTTAGTGCCTACTACTTGATATGTACCCTCTTCACTTCTTCTATACTGCGTTTTACCCTCCTCTATAGCGGTAAGTCTTGCATTCCAGTAGCTACCATATACAAGTGGTCTAGACCCGTATTGCTCTCTGTTTATATAACTAAGCAGACTTTGTGCATCCTGAGGATCATTCATGTCTATAGCAGGCTCTGCTATAGATCTAATTACCACCATAGCATAGGACGAAAATCCTATCATAATAAAACCAAGACATAATATAACCGTATTTGTAATAGTTCTCTTACTTGTTTTTTGTGAAGTATATACTGCGTAAATAGTACCTGCTATTATGCCTACCTTCACTACAGATACTAAAAATGAACTCCACCCAGATAATAGCATAATCAACAAGAAACCGACTAAAGCAACAGTCCCTACCACCTTATTACCAGTATGTGTGTACATCAGTGAGCAGACTATAGTAGCTATCATTGCTAGCATAAATGCGAGTACCCCAGAGTTAAATGGGAGTCCAAGCGTATTTACAAAAAACAAATCAAAATTAGAAGCCACCATAGGTGTACCAGGTATAATACCCCACTGGAGCAGTGCTATAGAACCAAGCCCGATTACTGAAGCCTTGATAACATTAGCTGCACTAGCGTCATACTTATTAAAGAAGTAGTACAATAAGATAGCTGGAACTACAAGTATATTCAATAGGTGAAGACCAATACCAAGACCTACTATGTAAGCTATTAATATTATCCATCTATCAGAAGTAGGCTCGTCTTTTACTTTTTCCCATTTCAGAATAGCCCAAAAAGCTAACGCCATAAAGCAAGAAGATCCTGCATACACCTCAGCCTCTACAGCACTAAACCAGAAAGTGTCCATAAAAGTAACAGATAACGCTGCTACCAATCCAGAACCAATTATAGCTATCGCACTTCCGAGATCTACTGTACTAGCATTCAGATCTATTCTTAAAATCTTCTTAGCAAAGTGACTGGTAATCCAAAAAGTGAACATCACTGTGGCAGCACTAGCTACAGCACTCAGCACATTTACCGCTATAGCTACCTCATTAGTAGCAGGAGTAGCAAACATGGTAAAAATCCTACCCAACATAAGAAATAACGGTGCCCCGGGTGGGTGAACCACTTGTAACCTATACGAAGCAGATATAAATTCACCACAGTCCCATAGACTTACAGACTGCTCTAGTGTCATAATATATACCGCCATAGCTATCAAGAAAGTGACCCAGCCAAAAATGGTATTTACTCTTTTAAAATTATTCATTCAGTTTTATGTTTAATTGATTTGTTATAATCTTTCGGCGAAAATAAATATTTTGTTCATAAAGTCTACAGATAGAACAAAAGAGGAGACGAGTTTAGACTATTTATTGTTGCATTAGCAAATTTTTAGGTGGATTTAGCATTTCAATAGGTATTAAGTTTAGTTTATTTGCACAAAATCAAAATTTACTGTGAGTAGCACATTCCATATCAACTCTTGCCCCGTTTGTAATTCAAGCCAGTTTAGTGCATTCAAGGAAGTTCCTGATTGGCTGGTGAGTAAAGAAGTGTACACCATATCTCAATGTAATACCTGTCTTTTTAAATTCACATCAAATGCACCAACCGCTGAAAGCATAGGACCGTACTACAATAGCGAGGAATACGTAGAGCACAGTGACACTAAAAGTGGAGTAATTTATAGTGTATACCACTATGCACGCACGCTAATGCTCAAATTTAAACTGAGCAAAATAAAAAAGAACACTAGCGGCAAAAAGCTTTTAGATGTAGGTTCTGGTTCAGGGTATTTCGCTAACTATATGAAACAAAACAGCTACGATGTAACTGGTGTAGAAATAAGTGACAAAGCTGTAGCACTCTGCAAAACTAAGTTTGACATCCAAGCAAAAAGCCCAGAAGAATTTCTGGCAGGTAAATTAGATTTAGACTATGATATTATAAGCCTTTGGCACGTATTCGAGCACGTGTACACCTTAGATGAGTACTTTGATATGTTCTCTAAATCACTAAAAAAAGACGGAACACTTATATTGGCTTTACCAAATAGTGACTCAGCTGACGCTAAAATATATGGTAAATACTGGGCAGCATATGACACACCAAGACATCTGTGGCACTTCACTCCAGCTACGTTATCTCATTTTGCGGAGGCTAGAGGTTTTACAGTGGTAAAAAAGTGCAGGTTACCTCTAGACCCATTTTTTAACGCTATGGTAAGTGCTTCTTACGCACCTGAATTTACCCTCTTGCCTATCTCCGTACTTAAGGGACTTTACAGTTTCATTATCTCCCTATTTAATAAAGACAAGTCCAGTTCTCTTATCTATTTCCTTAAGAAAAAGTAAACTTACTGCTTAATAAAAGTCTTCGTGATCACCTTATCGCCTTGACTAATCTTAGCATAGTATATACCCACAGCTAAATCCTTGACGGACACAGTCTCTACTATTTCAGTGGTTATCACTACAGTACCTTTAGTATCAAATATCTCTAGTAAACCACCATTAATGTAAGACTTACTTTCAATATGAAGTTCGCTCACCGCTGGATTAGGAAAAAGTCTTATTTCATTTTCTACAAGGTCTGATATAGAAGAAACCTGACCTTCACCCACTACGAGCGTATCTATTATACCATTATCTCCGTTTGTATTCCCATTGCCATTAGCGGCCAGTACCGAGACATAAAAAGTAATATCTCCTTTACCTGCTACTGGTGCAGTCCAGTCTAGTATCCACTCAGTACTACCTGCCGTAGAAGATGAGGACGCTTGTTTATGCGTAGAGCGTAGACCTCCGCCGAATGTATTAGAAACGTCGTTATTCATAAATAAACCAACTGGGTTACCATCAGCATCTTCTGCCACGCACTCAAAACCCCATACCGATGTACCTGCATTTGTAGGTCTCACCGCGATCTTATACTTACTCCCTGGAGCATATCCACTGCTTGGAAAATCACCGCTGAGTACTTCTTGCATAATTGGAGTGTTAGGTCCATGACATCCACCTTGAGTAGCACACGTGGCACCACCATCTGAAGTAGAACCTGACCTTCCTCCTGGAGATCCGCCTCTATTCGCCATAAATACAAATGACAATCCGGCTAACAAGAGCACTTTTGCAATAGCAACATTTCTTTTCATTCTTCGAAATTAAGACTAATTAGAGATTTAATAACCACATAGTTTTAATTTTAGCGTTACCTTATGTTTTGTACTCCACATGTTTTGAACTACATTTGCAGTAAATAAAGAGAGAGTAAAGGGGTCCGTGGCCCCTTTTTTCTTACAATAATTTTGACAATTAAAAATCTTATAACACGTATTATAAACGAAGAACTAGAAAAGACAGATACTTTTTTGGTAGGTGTAGACACTAACCAAGCGGAGACTGACCTCAAGTTTTTTATAGATGGCACTGAAGGAGTCAGTATACAACTGTGTACAAAACTCAGTAGAAAGATTTCCGGAATACTGGACGAAGAGTACACAGAAGATACGCCCATACGATACGAGATATCCTCACCAGGAGTAGACCAGCCAATTGTAGATATACGACAGTATCCCCAGCACTTGGGACGTGATTTCCAAGTTACTGTGGCTGAAGAAGAGGTCTTAGAAGGAGAATTGGTAGCTGTAGGAGATAGTGATATCACACTAAGTATACTTGCATCTAAGCATAAAAAAGAAGAAAGAGTAATTCTCTTGGAAAATATTATTAAAAGTACCGTAAAAATATCATTTAAACGCAAAAAGAAATGAGCTTACAGCTAGTAGAATCGTTTTCAGAATTCAAAGAATTTAAAAACATAGATAGAGCCACTATGATGAGGGTGCTCGAGGACGTTTTTAGAACCATGATCCGAAGAAAATATGGGTCTGATGATAATTTTGATGTTATTGTAAATACTGACAATGGCGACCTAGAAATCTATAGAAACAGAGAAATCGTGGATATGGGGGAGGTAGAAGATCCTAATAAAGAAATCAACATACAGGACGCCAAAAAGCTTGAGGAAGATTATGAGATTGGGGAAGAGGCAATAGAGGATATAGATATGGCATCCTTTGGACGTAGAACTATCCTTACCGCTCGCCAAACTTTATTATCAAAAGTACTGGAGCTCGAAAAAGACGAATTCTATAAAAAATATAAGGATAGAGTAGGAGAAATAGTTGCTGGTGAAGTATACCAGATCTGGAAAAACGAAATAATGATTCTAGACGACGAAGGAAACGAACTCATCCTGCCTAAGCGTGAAATGATACCAAGAGACTTCTTCAAAAAAGGAGACTCTGTGCGTGCGGTAGTTTTGCGAGTAGAAATGTATAACTCTAATCCTAAAATAATCCTTTCCAGAACAGCACCAGAATTCTTAGAAAGACTATTTGAACTAGAGGTGCCAGAAATCCTAGATGGACTTATCACTGTGAAAAAAATAGTGAGAGAGCCAGGGGAAAGAGCGAAAGTAGCTGTAGAAAGCTATGATGACAGAGTAGATCCTGTAGGAGCCTGTGTAGGAATGAAAGGAAGTCGTATACATGGTATAGTAAGAGAACTCAAGAATGAAAATATTGATGTAATCAACTATACTTCTAACATACAACTGCTGATACAGCGTAGTCTTAGCCCGGCTAAAGTGTCTAGCATCACTTTAAATGATGAAGAAGGAAAGGCTGACGTATTTTTACCATCAGACCAAGTTTCTCTAGCAATAGGGAAAGGTGGGCACAATATAAAGCTAGCAGGTAAACTAGTAGGATATAATATAGACGTATACCGTGAATCTAATGAAGAAGAAGATATGGATGTGGACTTAGACGAGTTTGCAGATGAAATAGATACTTGGATATTAGAGGAGCTTAAGGGTATAGGACTCGACACTGCAAAGAGTGTACTAGATATGAGCAATGCTGATCTCATCTCCAGAACTGAGTTAGAGCAAGAAACGATAGAAGAAATCAAGAAAATACTAGAAGCGGAATTCGATTAGTACTGCTATAAAGCACTTAAAGTATTATTTTCGAACACTGCGTAGCAATAGATGGCGGACAAAAAAAAGACATATAGAATAAATAAGGTTGCAACAGAATTTAACGTTAGTTGGAAAACTATCGTGGATCACCTGAATGATAAAGGTTTTGAAGTAGAAAGTAAACTCACTGCAAAAATTGATGACGCCATGTACCAAGAGTTAATAGGCTTCTATCAAAAAGATAAGCAAGCCAAGGAAGAATCTCAGTCTCTCGAAATAAACATACGAAAGGATGCTAAGACTCAGGAAATAAAAGAAACTAAAAAACCTGAACCTCCAGCTCTAGAATTCAAAGCCGAGTCTACAATCTTTATTAAAGATAACAATACACATAAAGGTCGCGATGAACGTAAGATAGTACCAAAACCTGCAGAAAAGAAGCCTGAACCTCCTACTGTAGAGTTGCCTAAGGTAGAAATACCTACAGCTGAAACTCCTAAAACTGAAGTTCCTAAAGTAGAAGTTCCTAAAACTGAGACTAAAGTAGTTGTTGAAAAACCGAAAACTCCTATATTTACACCGATAGAGGGTCTAGGAGACACTGGATCACTCAGAGTACTGGGCAAAATTACTATTGACCCTTCTTCTAAATACAAAGGACCAAAGAGTAAAAAGTCAGAGCCTAAAAAAGAAACTTCAGGACCTAAGAAAGAGGTACCTAGAGTGAAGATAGAACTAATTACAAAATCAAAAGAGCCTGAAGTAAAGGTAGAGCCAGAAGCTATAGGTACGGAATACACTAAACTAGTGGGTGCCACCGTAGTAGGAAAAATAGTAATCAAACCACCAGTAAAGCGTACTAAAAAAGAAAAGGACGAACCGAAGAGAAAACGCAAGCGTATTCGTGGTGAGAAAGTAACTGCTGATAAGCTAAAAACTGAGCGAACTCCAGTAAGAGGTAAGCCCGGTGAAAAAGTAGAAGTATCTGAAAAAGACATACAAGACAAAATCAAAAAAACACTTGCTAGAATGTCTAGCGGAAAACAAACTCCAGCTCACGGAGGTAAGGTCAGAAAAAAGGCTAGAAAATTTCGAAGACAAGAACACAAGAAAAAGTGGGAGGAAAAACAATTACAAGACATCGAAGAAAGCAAAATATTAGACGTCACAGAATTTGTGACCGCTAATGACCTTTCCAATATGATGGATGTAAATGTGAATGAGATTATAGGTGCTTGTTTCTCACTCGGACTTATGGTATCTATAAATCAACGACTAGATGCGGAGACTATTCAGATAGTAGCAGAAGAGTTTGATTATGAAGTGAACTTTGTGGATGCAGACGAAACCATAGAGATAGAAGAAGAAGAAGATAAGCCGGAAGATATGCTTCCGCGTCACCCTATAGTAACCGTAATGGGCCACGTAGATCACGGTAAGACTTCTTTACTGGATCACATACGTAGTGCTAATGTGATAGCTGGTGAGGCTGGTGGTATAACTCAGCACGTAGCATCTTACGAAGTAGAATTAAAGAATGGTGAAAAAATGACCTTTATAGATACTCCAGGTCACGAAGCGTTTACCGCTATGCGTGCAAGAGGTGCTCAGGTTACCGATATAGCCATTATAGTGATAGCTGCAGATGACGTAGTAATGCCACAAACAAAAGAAGCTATTAGCCATGCTCAAGCAGCTAACGTACCTATAGTATTTGCTATCAATAAAATAGATAAACTAGGTGCTAATCCTGACAGAGTAAGAGAATCACTATCTGCTATGAATATACTCGTGGAAGAATGGGGTGGTAAATACCAATGTCAAGAGATCTCTGCAAAAAATGGAATTAATATCGAAGAATTACTAGTGAAGGTAAGCCTTGAAGCTGAATTATTAGAGCTAAAAGCAAACCCTAATAAAAATGCTAAAGGTGCTGTACTTGAGGCCAAAATAGAAAAAGGACGAGGTATAGTAGCCTCTATGCTCATAGGAGAAGGAACGTTAAAGGTAGGTGACGCACTCATAGCAGGACAACATTATGCTAGAGTCAAAGCTATGTTTAATGAACGTGGTAAACCTATGACAGAAGCGGGACCAGCATCCCCAGTATCTATACTCGGTTTTTCAGCGGCTCCAGCAGCGGGTGAGACCTTCCAAGTATTAACTGACGAGAGCCAGGCTAAAGATATAGCTAATAAGCGTGAACAGCTACAAAGAGAGCAATCTATACGTACTACTTCTATGCTTACACTGGACACTATAGGTAAACGATTAGCTATAGGTAATTTCCAAGAGCTCAAACTTATCATCAAAGCTGATGTAGATGGTAGTAGTGAAGCACTTTCTGATTCATTACTGCGATTATCTACTGAAGAGATAGAGGTCAAAATCATCCAAAAGTCAGTAGGGCCGATTACTGATAATGATGTACTACTTGCTAAAGCTTCTGACGCCATAGTAATCGGTTTTCAAGTCAGACCTATGCCAAGTGCTAAAAAACTAGCAGAAAGTGAAGGCGTAGAAATCAAACAATACAGTATCATATACCAAGCTATAGAAGAGATAAAGGCTGCTATGGAAGGTATGTTATCTCCTGACGTGAAAGAAGAAATCACAGGTACTGCAGAAATACGTGAGGTATTTAAAATCACTAAAGTTGGTACAGTAGCTGGTTGTATGCAAACAGAAGGTAAAATGTATCGCGACAATAAAGTACGTGTAATACGTGAAGGTGTTGTCGTCTACACAGGTGAGATAGATACACTTAAACGATTTAAAGATGACGTAAAAGAAGTAGCTAAGGGCTATGAGTGCGGTATACAAGTCAAAAACTACAACGACCTACAAGAGCTTGACCTACTAGAAGGGTTCCGTGAAGTAGAGATAGCACGAAAATTAAAGTAACGTTTACTTAATTCCAAAATATAAACCCCTGACACCATTCGGTGTTTGGGGTTTTTTTATTAAAGTAACTCCTAGATCAAAGGGCTCAAGACTGATACATTCCACTAATGGACTTAGGACTTGTTCCACATATAGATTGACTCAGCACTGCTTCGAGAACCCAAAAAGACTGCCATTCCCTAACTTACTTTGAAGGTACTCTATCTCCGATTGCTTACTATTACCCTTCCAACCGTCTGATTAATCACGCATTCTCCCAATAATGAAATGATAATTCAACTGTGCTAATCTGCTCCTTACTAAGTAAAACTACAACGGCAAAATAATAATCGAACTCTGACTTTAATCTTTACCCTTTTTCTCCTTAAATTGCACCTATGAATAATGCAATCATAAAAGGCATGGGATACTACGTGCCAGATAACGTAGTGACCAATGAAGACCTTTCCAAACTAATGGATACCAATGATGAGTGGATTACAGAACGAACAGGCATCAAGGAACGCCGATGGATAAACAATGATGAAAGTACCTCTTCCATGGCTCTAGAAGCGTCTAAAAACGCCATAGCTGATGCAGGTATAGATAAATCAGATATTGACTTCATAGTCTTTGCCACACTCAGTCCAGACTATTACTTCCCAGGGCCTGGTGTGACTTTACAAAAAGATCTAGGACTAGACACCATAGGTGCTCTAGACGTCCGAAACCAGTGTAGCGGGTTTATATACGCCCTATCTGTGGCAGACCAATACATCAAAACTGGGATGTATAAAAACATACTGGTAGTAGGGGCTGAATACCACAGTGGTGGACTGGATAAAAGCACAAAAGGAAGAGGAGTAACTGTAATATTCGGGGACGGTGCAGGTGCTGCCGTAGTATCACGCAGTCCAAATGCGACTAGAGGAATACTCTCTACACACCTTCACTCACAAGGTGAACACGCAGAAGAACTGACGCTAATAGGCCCAAGTACACGTAGATGGGTTCCAGAAATCATAGCAGGTAAAGGAAAAGACGATGAGGCTATCTATCCCTATATGAATGGCACTTTTGTATTCAAACATGCCGTCACTCGTTTCCCAGAAGTTATAAGCGAAGCCCTAACACAAAATAATCTGAAATCAACAGATATAGACCTACTTATACCGCATCAGGCAAATCTACGCATCTCCCAATTCGTACAGAAAACAATGGGACTATCTGATAACCAAGTATTCAACAACATACAAAAGTATGGCAATACTACAGCAGCTTCCATACCTATAGCCTTATCAGAAGCAAAGCAAGCAGGCAAAGTGAAGGAAGGTGACCTTATTTGTTTAGCTGCATTTGGTAGTGGATTCACTTGGGCTAGTGCCCTACTTAGATGGTAATAAACCTAGGTAAAGGAGAACTAATCCCGATAGCCATTATCGTGCTTAGTTCCTATCTACTAGTACAGATAGGCAAAGCTATAATCAGACGAAGTATACGGAAAACCTACAGTGATCCGTCTGAAGATGATGCCAGAATAACAGGACTTAAGTTTCTACATAATACGCTCTCGTTTCTCGTATATACTATAGCTTGTATCGCTATCATCTATACCATACCTCCTTTTAAACATATAGGTCAAACTCTATTTGCTGGAGCAGGTATTTTTGCTGCTATTATAGGTTTCGCTTCCCAGCAGGCCTTCTCTAATATCGTCGGAGGCATATTTTTAGTAATATTTAAACCCTTCCGAGTAGGAGACCTCATCAAGGTAGGTGAACTAGACGAAGGGTATGTAGAAGATATCACTTTAAGGCATACGGTCATTAAAGACTTTGAAAATAAGCGAATAGTTATCCCTAACTCACTCATCAGCACAGAGACGATACACAATTCGCATCTCAAAGATGAACGAATTATGAACCGAATCCATTTTGGAATCAGCTATGATTCTAATGTAGATGTAGCCATACAAATCATCCAAGAACAAGCCACTAAACACAAGTTATACAGAGACTATCGTAGTCTTTCGGACAAAGAAAAAAATGATCCAGCTGTAGATGTAAGAATCGTAAAATGGGCTGACTCATCTATTACGCTGCGAGCCTATGTATGGACAGATACACAAGAAGATGGATTCCTACTTAGAACCGACCTATTCTATGCAGTGAAAAAAGATTTTGAAATAAATAAAATAGAAATACCATTCCCACACCGGACCATCGTCTACAAACAAAATGAGCCGAAAAAAGAGGAATAAAAAACTATTTCATAGTCCCATTACCCTTAACCTAGATAGGGACGACGGACAAATGCACATGGACTGTATAGTCTACAGTGACCAGGGATATATAAGGAAAATAAACCATCAGTGGTCTGTAATCCACGATTTCCTAGTGCACTATCCACACACTACTACATGGCTAAACTTGTACCCACTAGAAAATAAAAAAGCCATAGAACAAATAGAAGAATATCTCGGCATCAATCCGTTTATGATGGCAGACGCAGTAGACTTTTCTCTCAGATCTAAGTATTGGTTTACCGAAACACATCTTTTTTGTTCATTTAAAATGAAAAAACCAGCTATAGACGGAGCTGAGCATATCAGTTTCATTCTTGGTGAAGGCATCCTTATTAGTCTTCAAGAAGTAAAAGAAGATGTATTTAACCATATACGTGTCCGCATAGAAAACAATTATGGTCTTATTCGAAAAAAAGGTGTTGACTACCTATTTTTTCTTCTTTGTGATGCACTAATAGATCAATATACACTCATCAGTGACGAGTCAGAAGAAAACCTACTCACGCTAGAGGAAAGTATACATAGAAACTACAAAAAAGTAAGCCTCAGTAGTCTTCATGAAATTAAAAAAGAAATGCTGCGGACACACAAAGATGTACGAGCAGCAGGAGACGTACTGGACGGTATACTAGCGTCAGACTTTTTTATACTCTCCAACTTAGTCAAAAAGCTCTTTACATCTATAGGTCATAATGCAAAATATAGCATAGACTCTTTTAGTCGACAACTAGAAAACGCTAAAAACCTTAGTGATCTACATTTTGCACAGCAAAACAATCAGCTCAATGAAATGATAAAACTGCTCACTATTATGTCGGCAATATTCATTCCTATAACTTTCATCGCAGGACTCTATGGTATGAATTTTACACATATGCCAGAGCTAGAGTACGCTTGGGGCTACCCTATTGTCATCTGCACCATGGTTCTTGTCGTAATCTTTGTTGTACTCCTTTTTAAACATAAACAATGGATATAATAGGCGTTCATGAAGAAATCACGCTATCCAAAAAACGTATAGCCAATCTGATCACCAAAACAGACACTGGTGCGTATAACAATGCCATAGACTGCTGCTATGCCGAAGAGAAAGAAAATAACGATGGAGATACTGTACTCTGCTTTACACTGCTAAACCCTAAGCACACATTATATACTGGCAGAAAACATGCTACCAAAAGCTATAAAGTCAAAAAAGTACGTAGCTCTAACGGTGTAGAAACACTCCGCTTTCAGATCAAACTCAGAATAGAGCTCAAAGGCCGAAGCTTTAAGACCACTTTTAATCTTAGTGATCGGTCCAAAATGAGATTCCCCGTACTCTTAGGTAGAAAAATACTTGCAGGCAGGTTTCTAGTAGATGTAAGTAAAGGCAGGAAGGTCAAAAAGTTAATTAGATAATTGGTTAAATAGGGTCTACTGAAAATCTCAGAAGGGTCCAATGTGGCTTGTTTGCCAATAGAAGACGTATAGGAATACTTCGATATGCAGGAAATAAGGCAGATAGGATTCTTCTGTGACCACATTTTGCCAAATAGGCAAAATGAAAAATGCACGTATTTTAAGGGTTTAGGTAAATTACTTTGCATTTCTATTCCAAGAAATTAACTTTATTTTAACGTAACCTATTGATCACAAATAACATAAGTCGTTCTAGTTCTTTTTTCAGTAGACCCTAAATAGTCAAGTGATCAAGTCTTTGAAGAGTAAAGCAACCAAGCATTTTGGATACGTGGAAAACTAAATGCCATAAACCAAGCATAGGAGCACTCTAATCTGCAAGAAAGACTAAAACCTTAGTAGTGCCTCTGTAAGTAATTGTGGCTGAGTGAATGGGATAAAATGATTTTCTTCTGGCAGCCTGTATACCTTCACATCAGAGGCATTCACAAGCATCTGCTCTGCATAATCTTCATTACCCGCAGGCACCAGTCCATCTTTACCTCCCTGTATAATCTGTACTGAGCAAGTAATATTAGCCCACAGTGAGTCCATTTTCTGCAACTCTTCTTTAGCTGGTAGTATCTCATCATTACTTACTCTGAAGCTCTTAGGCATCAGCCATCTGAGTGCCTTTGAACTCATGGGCTTACGCCATTTCTCCACTGGCTCTAGTGCCGGAGATAAAGATCCAGCTACTACTAACAAGCCCGCAAAAGACTGCGGCTCATCCATAGCCATACGACAGATGATAGGACCACCTAGTGAGTGGCCCACCAGTACTATAGTCTTAAATGAAAACTTCTTTAAAAAATCCCGAAGTATCTTTGATTGGTTTTCCATGCTCTCTTCCGCATCACCAAAACCCGAATATCCATATCCAGGCCTATCAAGTAATAATACATTATACTTTCTGAGGAGCATGGTATCCTTAGCAAAGTGCATAAAATTACTGGATGAACCTGGCGAGCCGTGTACGAAAACTGCCAAGGGTAACAAACTGTCGCTCCTGACTAAAGTATAGTGTATCCTCCTATCCTCGCCTACCTTCTCGCCTATCTCTACGGTATATTCTTTAGAAATCTGGGCTAATTCCTTACGCTGTTTCTTATCTGAAAACCTAAACTGAAAACAACTTTGGCACCCTACCCACAATAAGACTACAACACCACTGAAGATATACTTATTTAACCTCAATAAGACTATTCTCTTCTAAGGAGTACACCCGATTACACATCTTAAGTTCGTCCTCTTTATGTGTTATAAATATAGCGGTCTTACCCGTCTCTTTTAATATTTCTATGGCTTTTAGTGTCTGTTGACGGCTGTACGTATCTAGATTATTAGTCACCTCATCAAAGATAAATATCTCTGCATCTTTATACAAGGCACGAGCTATAGCGATCCGCTGTCTCTGTCCACCACTCACCTGATTACCAAGCTCTCCTACAGGAGTGTATATGCCGTCAGATAGAGTCTTTATCCACTCTGTAAGATTCACCTTAGCTAAGCAGCTAAGTACACGCTCCAAGTCTGGACTCTCATCTACGAATGCTACATTATGCAAGATGGTGTCATTTGTCATAAATACATCCTGCTTCACATAGCTAAAAAGGTACCTGTATTGATTTTCTTGTGAGCTACGCAATGGTATACCGTCTACTAAAAGTCTTCCCTCTGTCTGATACAGTAAGGATGCCAGTATATTGACTAAGGTAGATTTACCACTGCCACTATTTCCTACTATTCCTATAAAATCTCCTTTAGATATCTTCAGATTGATGTTTTCTAATATCTGCTGCTCGTGCGTATATCCAAAATGAATACCGCTCAACTCAATGTGCTTCTCAAATACTACAGGCTCGTCTTTCACACTATCCTCATCACTTTCCTCTTGCACTAGGAAGTCTAAAATGTGAGAATTAGTAGAAAGCGAATTAGAAGTAGCTATGACTCTATTAATACTAGGTAATAACCGGAAGGAAACTCCAGCATAGATAGAAATGTAGGAGATGATACTAGAGATACCCTTATCTCCTAGGATACCGTAGAGCACTACACACAGTATCCCTGTGATAGCTATTACCTCATAGATCCGTATGGGCATATAATTAGACTTCACATAGATACTTGCTTTGTGCTCATACAGAGATGCTTTCATACGCTCAAATCTTTTATGAAAATAGGCGGACCCATTCCACAGTTTAATATTCGCTATACCTGCAGTCACTTCTGAGACATTAGTATATACTTTACCCGCAAGCTCGTGCACTTCTCTGCCTTCTGTAGCCAGTTTTTTTCTATTGATATAAATCAATAAAAAAGCTGAAGGTATGAGGCTAAAAAAGGTGAATAAAAACAAGAAAGGCTTATAAAATAAGATAGCTCCTAAAAGCAGAACGACCACAGTCAACTCGGATAAAAAAACCACACTAGCAATCAGTATACTTTCTGCAAATGAAAATGTACTGGCTATAAGCTCATTGATGATTTCTGCAGAAGGTCTTCTCTTAAAATAGGCTAAGTTCTGATTCATCACCTGCTTATATCGCTCCCCTGAGATATGGTCAGTAATGCTAAAAGCCAACTTAACTTGCCGTTTATTCATCTGCACCAAAATCGTATTTTTCAAGACATAGATTACAAATAACAAGCTCGTCATAACTAAAACGAATGTTCTGTTATCAATCACTCCCAGTCTATGATATAAAAAAGAAGTAAGCACATTGTGCTGGATAAACTCTGGCTTCAGTATAGATAGTATAGTGTGCAGTAGTATAGAAACCCCTACTACTTCTAAAAGTGCACTCAATAGGCTAAGTACTATCATAGTGTAGTACTTTTTCTTATGCTCCTTGGTAAGCAGCTTACTTAACTTATCCCAAGTCTGTGATATGGCTTGGTACTTTCTCACTGTATGTGCTCTAATACTTCCAGCTCCAGCAGTATAGGCGTGTATCCTGGAACCCTAAGATTACCACTAGCTCCAAAAGCCTGATTAGAAGGCACCAGTGCTCTGGCACTCTCTCCTACTTTTAGTATATTCGATAAAAACTGTATACCACCTATTATCGCCTTATCGTTCACATCATATATGAATGGATCTCCATCCTTACTATAGGCTATTACCTGCTCACTGAGTGACTTAAGCACATATTTCACCTTGGCTTTGCTAAACTGATTCTGCTTACTGTTATTTTTTTTTAGCACTTCATAATAAATCTGCGTAGCTGTATCTAGGCGTGCATTCCACCTATTTTGCTGTGTATAGCTAGCCATCACCTGCTGTTCAAAGGTCTGCTTAAAGGATACATATCCTATGGCTGTGAGCTTATCACGCATCCATACATTCACGTGTATGCGGTCACTATCAGACAAGTAACTAGGCACCATACCTTTCAGCGAACCATAAAACTCAGCTGCAGATAGTTCTAAGTACAGACTATCTTCCTTACACGTTTCAGCTAGGAGTTTATAGAGATGACTTGTGGTATCTAGTGATTTACTGTTGATTTCTACCTTTCTACCCAGTACACGAGAGTCCAGGTATACAGAATCGTTAGCATTGGTAGCTTCTATATCCAGCAGCCAATGTCTCTTATCGTCCCTGCACACATCACCGAGTCTATCATAGCGGATATCTCCTAGCTCTTGCAGTTTCTTTTTACTGCATCCTACTAAGACTATGCAAGCAGCTAGGATTAGTAAGTATCTCATCCTAAGTATTTTCTATATGTTTTTATAGACTCTTTAAACTTAGCCAAGGTATTGGCCAGCGTATCTTCACTCGCACCGCCGGCAGCATTTTTATGCCCACCGCCTTTGAAGTACTCCGCACTAAACTCATTGCACGGAAATATATCTGTACTTCTGAAGCTCATTTTCACGAGGTAGTCTCTATCTATAATAAGAGCACTAAGCTGTACTCCTTTTATGCTCAGGCCGTAGTTTACAAATCCTTCTGTGTCACCGGTGATTACATTGTATCTTCTGAGCTCTTCAGAAGTAAAGTGAGCTAAAGCTACTTTGCCGTCTTCTATAAGCTCTATTTTATTGGCTAAGAAATAACCAAGTAGTTGTAATCTATCCAGTCTATTTTGGTCAAAAAGACGATTGTAAATAGTAGCGGGGACCACACCTATATCCATAAGATCTGCTGCTGTACGGATAGTACTACTCGTAGTACTCCCAAATCTAAAAGAGCCTGTATCTGTGATAAGTCCTGTATAGATACATTCACCCATGTCCTTATTCATATGGCTGGCATCTAAGTGTTTCTCTACATATTTATAAATAAGTTCACACGCAGAACTCGCTCCTATTTCCACAAAACGTTCATCATCAAAATCCTGTGGATCTTGGTGATGGTCTATCATTATCAGTTTAGCATCACTGTGTTGTATATACTCTCCCATATCATTGATACGGCCTAGTGCGTTGAAATCTAAGCAGAATACGTACTCTGCTGCATCTATAAGCTCCTTGCTCTTAGGCTTATCCGCTTCATATACCATCACTGTATCATTGCCCGGGAGCCAGTGTAGAAACTCTGCATAATCCGTAGGCGTAATCACCTGACTATTAATCCCTGCACTTTTAAGATAATGAAAAAGTCCGAGACTAGATCCCATCGCATCGCCGTCTGGCTTATGGTGTGTGGTTATGACTATCTTTCCTGAACTTGCCCGTAGGTCTTCTAGAGTATGAACTATTGTATCCTGCACTGCTTTAATTTAGTACAAAACTCGTAAAAAGAACGAGATATAGCTATTTTTGCCGCCCTTTTAAGAGAAAAAAACAATGTCAAACATCACATTCACAATGATCAAGCCAGATGCAGTAGCTAATGGCCACACTGGTAACGTCATAAACGATATCATAGTAGGAGGTTTTAAGCTTAAAGCTATGAAGTACCTTCACCTAAGCAAAGAGCAAGCAGAAGCTTTTTATGGCATACACCGTGAGCGTCCTTTCTTCCATGACTTAGTCAACTTTATGATCTCTGGTCCTATAGTAGCTGCGGTATTAGAAAAAGAGAACGCAGTAGCAGATTTTAGAACTTTAATAGGTGCTACTAATCCTGCAGACGCAGCAGCTGGCACTATCCGTGCTAAGTATGCTAAGTCTATAGATGCTAATGCTGTACACGGAAGTGATAGCGACGAAAATGCAGCTGGTGAAGCTTCATTTTTCTTCTCTTCTTTCGAGATGTACTAGTACATCTTCCCAAATAAAATTTTAATTAAAAAACCGACCTTTGGGTTGGTTTTTTTTGTGGGTTATTCTTTATAAAATCTAGCTCTATAAATAATATGATTATCAGACAACTCCAAAATATATAAACCGACTTGGAGTACAGAAACGTCTATTTCATTTTCAAATTTACCAACTACTAGTTCGGCTCCCAAAAGATTTATTATTCTGTAGTCGAAACCTTGTAGATTCGCTTTTGTCTTAAGTATATTCTTCGCAGGATTCGGATATATGGTATAAGGAAAATAAGTTTGTTCACCTATACTCCCCTCAATCCCAAACACATCATAATCACAAGTTGTATCTACATTGTTACCATAGGTTGTAATGGTCTCACCATACGTATCCCAGTATATTAAACTATCGTTTCTACAAGCAGAAATAGCAAATGGTACTAGAGGCGAAGTATTAAGATGAAAAAGTCCTAATGCAGTTCTTTTCTCCCCTATGCCTTCAATTATAGTATAGGAAGTACCATGGATAGTATGGTGTGCAAAAAAATGAGTGTAAGCTATTCCATTTTCCAAAGTAATTTCTCGTATGCTATCTACTCTTATCTTTGTTATGTTGCCTAAATTTTCATATACAACTGTATCACCTTCTGCTACACCGAAGTCAAAGAATAACAGACTATCTTCTTTATAGAGTCTTTTATCTATATAGCTATATTTAATAGCATCAGAGCCTAGTCCATAGTATTTCAATAAAAGTGTGTCTCCATTTCTACCCGCCAAATCAAGAATAGTGCGACCAGCGTACTCTGTATTCGATTTGAAAAATAAATATTGTGTGTTAGACAGAAAATCTTGTCCAGATTATGCTAAGGCGAATACCAGGCCGAAAAGAGTAAATATTTTTTTCATTGTATGATTATTTTATGTGTTTCGTAGTAGCCGTCTGTACGGTATATTTTTACAAAATAGACACCAGCAGATAAGTTCTGCACGTTTATACCATTTGTAAAACTCCCCTTGTCAATAGTACTTCCGCGAACATTCATAATTTTATACCTGCCAGCCATCACATCTCTTACATAAATCACATCGTATGCCGGATTAGGATAAAGCTGTACTTCTTTTAAAGTAGAAGTAGGTTTCGTACTAAGGACGGTAAGGGATTTGGAGAACGCACAGTTCTGATCTTCAGTGACGGTCCATTCAGAACCGTCCATACTCCAGATATCATCATCACGGCAATACGCCAAATACTGTTGATTTACATCTACCAGACTAAATACAGAAGTATAATCTACACCGTAATTTAGCTCTCCCACATTTTCTATCCATACAAAATCTCTATACCCTAGATCTTCGGTATGAAAAAATAGCTGTCATGATCAAATGCCATTTTAACAGAGTCTATGAAATACTGTATGGATATCGTTTCATTGTTGACAATAGTTTTTGCAGAGAATGAATCTCCTACTCCGAAGGATTTGGAAAAAATAAAAAAAGTATCATAGCCGCTTTCTTGGTTTAGTCGTAGTGATAGGATAGAGTCATTTAGGATCAATATACTATCGCTACCCAACTCATAGGATTCCTTAGTTGATGTTTTAGAGACACTATTTAATTCTACCAAATAACCGTAAGTTCTAATTGTAGGACCATCCTCATTAATAGTTTTGACTAGATAAGTAGTATTCTCTCCAAAATACTGTCCCTGAGCAAAAAGGGAAGTAAACAAAATCGGTATACTTAAAATGTTTTTCATTGTATGATTATTTTATGTGTTTCGCTTGCCTCATCCTGACCGTATATTTTTAGATAATAGACTGCGGAGTATAAATGGGACAGATCTAGCGTCTCTGAAATCAACTTCTCAGAATACACCAGACCTCCAGTGATATCATATACTTCAACCATGATTGATAGTGGACTTTTAACATTTTTGATTTGGAAGACACCAGTACTCGGATTGGGGTACACACGCAGTTGAGTTGCATTGACATTTTGAACGCTTAACACTCTTAATGAGTTCTCAAATAAGCAATCATCATCTTCTTCCCAAGGATTACCTATCATAGACTTCACAACACCATCGCGGCAGTACGCCTTAAAAACCTGAAACTCATGATCCAATGCTCTGAACAGTTTTGAACTAAAATCTAGACCATAATCTCGCTCTCCCACTCCTTCTATCCAACAAAAATCTACTACAAACGCAGGCTCGTCACTCAGTGAGTGAAAATAGTGTAGCCGCTGTCCATTATACTCTTGAATGGAGTCTACCACAAAAGTCCAGCTCCTGTCATCACGCAGCACATAGGAAACAAAGCTATCTGCAACCTGCAGACTAGTAGAGAAGTGAAATCGAAAGGCTTCTGGCTCACTAAACCGTTTTCTCAAAATAAATATCGAATCCCTCACAACTAATACTTTGGTATCCTGGTAGTCATAAAAGATAGAATCTCCGTTTACACGACTTAGCGATAGGTTTTCCAATTCCCCAGAAAAGCGAAGCGGTGGCCAAGATTCTTCCTCCGTAAGATAGACCGTCTCTGTGCCAAAATACTGCCCCTTGGCAATCAATGAACCCAAAACGAACAAGATGATAAAAGCGTTTTTCATAAACACAAATATATAGATTTTTTGGCAGACACATCTTATCCCATCCGCCTTAGACAGGTGAATTAAAAAACTCTGATGAGATTTTTAATAGGATTCTCTGTTACCGCTCACTGAAAGTTTAGTCGGTATTTTTTTTGTTTTTACCGCGAAATGAAACACCTCGGCAAAAATTACGTTAATTTGGTGCAGAAATAGTGTAACTCTAGAAGTCGGTATGGCTTTTGTAACGTTTCTGCTATAATACTAACACACACTTAATGAAGATAAGAAACACGTTTTTCCTTATAGCTCCTGCGGTATTTGTCGCCTTTGGATTTTACCTTAAGCAGCAAGATGCTGGCGAAGATGTACTTTTACGAGCCATCACGGCCAGTTTACAAGCTGCTCACTATAATCCCGTAGAGATCAATGATGATTTTTCCAAAAAAGCGTTTGGTCAATATTTAAAGAATATAGACGCCAATAAGCGGATGCTATTGCAATCTGATGTAGATGCACTCAAGGTGTATGAGCTACAGATAGATGACCAAGTAAAGTCAGGCAGCTATGAACTATTTGATAAATCACTTGATATACTCAAAAAGAAACTAATACTAACCGAAAGTTTCTATGATGATATATTATCTGAACCCTTTGACTTTACCAGTGAAGAGAATGTGGATTTTGGAGATGATATACCTTATGTGACTACAGATGCTGAGCTCAAAGACAGGTGGCGTAAATACCTGAAATATAGCGTCCTCACTAGACTGTATTCTGATAAAATGGCTCAAGATAAAATGGTAGAAAATAGTGATACCGTGTTTACTCCAGTATCTATGGATAGCCTAGAAGCAAAAGCAAGAAGTGGTGTGCTAAAGATGCACGTAGACTACTACAAAGGACTAAATCGCTTAGAACGAAAAGACAGATTATCTATGTATGTCAATAGTCTGACTAGCGTATATGACCCACATACTAATTATTTTCCGCCTGCAGATAAGGAAAACTTTGATATCCAAATGAGTGGCCAACTAGAAGGAATAGGTGCTCAGTTACAAGATAAAGATGGCCATATCAAAATCACTAACATCATCCCTGGTGGACCATCTTCTCTGCAAGGAGATCTAGAAGCCAATGACCTCATCATCAAAGTACAACAAGAAGGAGAAGAAGCCGTGAATGTAGTAAACTGGCGTATAGACGATGCTGTGAAAATAATCCGAGGTAAAAAAGGAACTAAAGTGACTTTAACTGTACGCAAGCCTGACGGGTCTGAAGAGGATATCACTATCACCCGAGATGTAGTAGTACTAGAAGAAACCTATGCTAAATCACTCATAATAAGCGATGAAGACAATATAAAGTCAGGTTACATATACCTCCCTACTTTCTATGCTGACTTCAGAAACCCTAGAGGTCACTTCAGCTGGAAAGATGTAAAAATAGAAGTAGAGAAGCTGAAAACTGTAGGAGTAAAAGGTATCATTCTAGACCTTAGAAATAATGGTGGCGGCTCACTGGATGACGTGGTAAAAATGGGTGGTCTATTCATAGACGAAGGTCCTATCGTACAAGTAAAAGAAAAAGGCAGAAAAGCCCAAGTACTGGAAGACAGGTATGCTGGTGCAGAGTGGGACGGTGCCTTAGTGATTATGGTCAATGAGTTTAGTGCATCCGCATCTGAGATAATGGCTGCCGCCATGCAAGACTATAATAGAGCCGTGATAGTAGGCAGCTCATCTACACACGGAAAAGGAACCGTACAGCGATTCTTAGACCTGAACAGGACCATACGCAGTAAGGATGTGCCAGACTTGGGAAGTATTAAGCTTACCATTCAAAAGTTTTACAGAATAAATGGAGATGCTACACAGCTCAAGGGTGTAAGCTCAGATGTACTCCTTCCAGATAACTATATGTACATCCAAACAGGAGAAAAAGAAAATGAGTATCCTATGGAATGGGATCAGATACCTAGCTCAGAGTATGATGCTAAACGCTATGCTATCAATGGTAAGGTCATCAAAAAGAGTCAGGCCAGAGTTAAGAAAAACGAGACCTTTAATCTGATAGAAGAAAATGCTCGCCGATGGGAAAAAGAACTAGAAGATAAGACGTATCCGTTAAATCTTACATCGTATACCCAACAAGAAGAACAAGATAAGAAAGAAGGTGAAAAGTTTGAAGTGCTTTCTAAACTAGAGCTGCCTAGCTTCAAAGTAGAAAATATCCCATCAGATCTAACCGTAATCAATACAGAAGAATCCCGTAAAAAACGCAACAGTGATTGGATAAAAAACATATCCAAAGATCCATATGTGTATGAGAGTCTACAGATAATTGAGGATTTGAATTAGCGAATTCAATAACAGCATAAAAAAGGCTCTCGTTATGACGAAGGCCTTTTTTATTGCTTCTTTCTGCCTGAGATTACGTGTTTATCTAGCACAGCTTGTCGTCCAGCTTTTACTTCCTTGGAGCGTTTGTTTCCCCAGAGTTGCACTCTAGCTACTTTTAGTGCTTCGGTCACATCTACTATAGGTGCAGGATAATCCGTTTGTATGCCAAACATCACCCGTTCCATTTCATTCACCTTCCAGGGTTCGTGGATATGCTCTTTAGGGAAATTAGCCAGCTCCGGAATCCATTTTTTAATGAAAACACCTTGTGGATCGTGCTCTTGTGACTGTTTTATAGGATTATAAATACGTATGGTATTAATCCCCGTAACAGAAGCCTGCATCTGAAACTGCGGATAATGTATCCCTGGCTCAAAATCTGTAAACTGTCTCGCTAAGTAGTGTACACCGTCTTCCCAGTTTTGAAGCAATGCGTGTGTAAGAAATGATACCAACATGCTCCGCATCCTAAAATTCATATATCCTGTAACACATACACATCGCATACACGCATCTATAAGCGGAATGCCTGTAGTGCCAGATTCCCACCGTCTTATATACTCCAGATTAGTATCTCTTTTGAGATAGGTGTACGCCTTATTCTGTGGTACGTACTCCATTTCTATTTCCTGTTCAAATTTCTGAATGAAGTGACAATGCCATCGCAGGCGAGAAAGAAAAGCATTGATATTTCGTTTGTTACCATCTGCTTTTGCGGCATAAGCCGCTTGATACACTTGCCGTATGCTTACACTGCCCCACGCAAAGTGCGGAGATAACCTGCTGCACGAGTTTCTGCTCTGGCCGGGTTTTGAGATGTGATACATATACTCTTTAGATCGTATGCTCACAAAACTCTGCAATAAATCCCAGGCCAGTGCCACTCCTCCCCGTTGTATATTCTCATCCAGTACCAATTCTTTAAAGTACGTAGGCGTGAACTCCTCTATTTCTGGTCGTATGGATTTCAGCACAGATAAGTCTGCCACTATTGATGGGGCATGCATGTACGCATACCACTTCTGCACCCAGTCTTTTCTATTTTTAACCCCACGTACGATTCCATTCTCCTGAAATTCACTCCATATTATCTTTTCACTATCAGCCCATTGCTTGACTTTCTTATCTATGGCATACGAAAAATTAAGTCCTGTCTCTTGATGTGAGTACACATGCTGAATAGCATACTGAGAATTCAATAGTTGGAAGATTTCTAATGTGCTTCCTTCGAGTACAAGTAGCTTATGCCCTACACCACTTAGAGTGCGAGCCATGTCCTTCAAACAGTCTCTGACAAACTGCCAATGGCGAGCAGTATAATGCACGTCATTAAGATACTCATAATCAAGGATGTATAGCAAAATTGCAGGAATATCATCTTCAGCCGCTTTTTGCAACGGAGCGTGATCCGCTAATCGTAAATCACGTTTAAACCATACTATATTGACTTTTTGCTTATCCAAAACTCCCTACGCAAGTTAACGAAGTAAGTGAAACAATGTTCACAAAAGTGCCACTAAACCAAAAGGATTCTCCCGTGTTTGATTAGTATGACAAAACGCGTATTAATAGTAGGAGGAAATACAGGAATAGGAGCAGCTTTAAATGAGCAGCTACTAGCCGAGGGTGCAGAGACTATACTCATCAGTAGAAATCAGGGAGGAGTAGACGTACTCGAAGACGAACCCAATTTCCCTGTTATAGAAGGAGGCATCGACGCACTCGTATATTGCCCAGGAAGTATTAACCTTAAACCATTTAGAGGACTTAAGCTGTCTGATTTTCACCACGATATGGAGGTCAACTACTTTGGTGCTATAAAAACTATCAAAAACTACCTACCTAATCTTAAGGAAGCAAAAGACGCAAGCGTAGTGCTCTTTAGTACGGTAGCAGTGCAAAAAGGAATGCCATTTCACAGCAGTATAGCTGGTGCTAAAGGTGCCCTAGAGGGACTTACAAGAGCACTAGCAGCTGAACTTGCTCCGGGCATAAGAGTAAACTGTGTAGCTCCTAGTCTTACAGACACACCTCTAGCAGAAAAGCTATTGAGAAACGAGAAACAACGCGAAGGTGCAGAGCAGCGTCATCCACTAAAAGCGATAGGAGCCCCTATTGACATAGCCTATATGGCTAGTTTTCTGATAAGTGATAAAGCTCGATGGATGAGTGGCCAAATCATAGGTGTAGATGGTGGTATGAGTAGTTTATCCAGCTGATAGCTATCGGTACACTTCTCGATACATCCGTCAGTTGACGGACTTTCGAGACTTTCACTCGAAGTGACAAGAGTACACGATAGGTTGTCGGTTCGAGTGTTTTAAGCTCTGCTTTAAATCTATCGAGAACTGAACAAGAATGCACTGCTCAGTACGAAAGCGTCGAAGACACTTTCACTCGAAGTGACAAGAATAATAAAGGATAAATGCACAAAAAGACAAATCTACCCTCCAAAGTGTGCGTGACGTGTGAATTACCATTCACGTGGCGAAAGAAATGGGAGAAAAACTGGGACGAAGTAAAATACTGTAGTGAACGCTGTAGAAGAACTAAAAAATAAACGAATCGTACATTGGTTTAGAAAAGACCAACGTGTCTCTGACCATGAGATTTTTTCAAGACTTAATGAGTTTGAAAAAGTTTCAGCATTTTATGTGCTGGAAAGAAGGTATGATGATAACCACTCCCTCGGTTTCCCTTGGGTGAGTAATAAACGCAAAGCATTTCTCAATGAATCTCTCATTGAATTAGCTGCGAAACTAGACGTACTCGGTGTTGATTTTCATATTTTTAAAACACATCAAGAGTTAGACGCTAGCAAAATGCTAGGAACAGATATTCTTACCTATCAAAAACTATATGGTACGGAAGAAAGAAAGCAGGAAGAAGCCGTTTTAAACCTCCATGCTGCTGCGGTTTTCAGTTTTGACAACTTCACACTGGTAGACAAAAACAACCTGCCTTTCACATTGGCACAAATGCCAGATACGTTCACTCCTTTCAAAAATAAAGTGGGCAAATACGGTAGTTACGCTGAAACCGTGTCCCTCCCTGCATTGCCCCGTAATTCTATCTCCTTTGAGCTACGTGGAGGAGAAAACCCTGCACTGAATAGATTAAAGTATTACTTCAATGATAGCAATCTAATAGCTACGTATAAAGAGACTCGAAATGGCATGGTAGGCACAGACTACAGCAGTAGACTGAGTCCTTGGCTAGCCTTGGGAAATATATCTGCTCGGACTGTTTTCGACTATATAGTGCAGTATGAAAATGATGTAGTCTCCAATGAATCTACCTATTGGCTCATCTTTGAGTTATTGTGGAGAGATTTCTTCCAACTTCAACTCCAAATCCACGGAGACGCATTCTTTCAGCGTAAGGGTATCCAAGGAAAAGAAATACGTTTTCGCCAAAACGACAAGGTGTTTTGGAAATGGGCCAATGGTGAAACCGGAGACGAACTGGTAGATGCTAATATGCGAGAACTCAACACTACAGGATGGATGAGTAACAGAGGTAGACAAAATGTGGCCAGTTACCTGATACACGACTTAGGTACAGACTGGCGGTGGGGAGCAGCATACCTAGAGAGCCAACTTATAGACTATGATCCAGCAAGTAATTACGGCAACTGGATGTACATAGCCGGGGTGGGAAATGATCCACGCCCATTTCGCAAATTCAATACAAAGGGACAAGCAGAACGCTACGATGAGGACGGATCCTATAGAAAACTATGGTTAACATAATAGGCATAGATTACGGAGCAAAAATGAGTGGTAACACAGTTATTGCTCACTTTGTAAATACACACATACACTTTCAACAAGTAGAAAAGAAAAAAGACGCTGATACTTGGATTACTAAGCAGCTAGAAACACTCCAAGCTAATGTAGTTTATCTGGATGCTCCACTTAGTTTACCTGCAGCCTACTTTAGTAATGGTGAAAGTTACCATTACCGAGAAGCAGATAAGATCACCCGAGCTATGTCGCCGATGTTTTTAGGCGGCCTTACCGCTAGAGCAATGAGCTTAAAAGCATCCTTGAATAATCTCACATTTCATGAAATCTATCCTGCCTTCTTCCAGTCAGAGTTAATACAAAGCCTTCACTACAAGGAAGATATCACTTTATTCCTCCAAGACTTAGCGAAAAGAGAGTCTTTTACGTTAGGGGAGCAACCCACCAACTGGCACCAAGTAGACGCACTTATGGCTCTACTCATAGGCACTAGACATCAGGAAAATAGACATCGAGCGATAGGAGACCCAAAAGAAGGAATCATAATCATATGAAAAAAGTAGGACTCATATTCCCACACCAACTCTTCAAAGAATCTGAAGTAGTGGCAAACTGCGATACCGTATACATCCTAGAAGAGGAACTTTTCTTTACGAAATACTCGTTTCACAAGCAAAAGCTTGTTTTACACAGAGCCAGTATGAAATACTATGCTGATTTTATATCAAGTAGCACTACAGTTAAGTACATACAATCAACTGACTATCTAGGAATTGAAAAAATACTAGAAAGCCAAAAGGAAAACCAAGTACATTGCTACCATACGGATGATTATCTACTGGAACGTAGGATAAATCGATATGCCAAAAAACATGCTGTACCTCTAGTACGCTATACTAATCCTAATTTCATTAATCCAGAAAGTGAAGTACGGGATATGCTTTCTAAAAAGAAAAGCTACTTCATGGCTAGTTTCTATGCCGAATCTCGCAAAAAACACGGTATCCTATTAGAAGACGGAGATAAACCAATAGGTGGCAAGTGGAGTTTTGATGCAGACAATAGAAAAAAAGTACCAAAAGGTACAGTCATTCCAAAAGTCAAAATACCTGCTTCCTCTAGTTATGTAGACGAGGCCAAAGAATATATACAAGACCAGTTTGGAGATAACTATGGTGATGCAGCCCAATTTTATTATGCCATCACTCACGCAGATGCAGAAAAACATTTGCAACGCTTTATAAGCGAACGACTTACGCTATTCGGAGACTATGAGGACGCAATGGTAGCAGATGAACGCTGGTTGTGGCACTCTGTACTGACACCTATGCTCAATATAGGTCTACTCTCTCCCAAGCAAGTGATCAATGAAGTACTCAAAGCTCACGAAACCCACCACTTTCCGCTCAATAGCTTAGAGGGATTTATCCGCCAAATACTGGGCTGGCGTGAATTTATACGCGGCATCTACTCACTAGAAGGTGCAACACAACGGACCACGAACCATTTTGGCTACTCGCGTAAGATACCAGAAAGCTTCTGGACAGGAGACACAGGCATAGTGCCTCTGGACCAAACCATAAAAAAACTACTCAAGACAGGCTACTCACACCACATAGAGCGGTTGATGCTCTTTGGTAACTTCATGATGCTCTGTGAGTTTGACCCGGATGAGGTACACCGCTGGTTTATGGAAATGTACGTAGATGCCTATGACTGGGTGATGGTGCCTAATGTATATGGAATGACACAATATGCTGATGGCGGACTAATGACCACTAAGCCGTATTGTAGTGGTAGTAACTATGTGCTCAAAATGAGCGATTACAAAAAAGGAGACTGGTGTGAGACATGGAATGCACTCTACTGGAGATTCATCTATGTGAACCGCGAGGAATTTAGCAAAAACAGACGAATGGGTATGATGGTAAACCTTGCCAAAAAGATGGAAGGACCCAAAATGGACGTGCATTTGGATCGAGCAGAAGCTTTTTTAGCGGAGCTAGATAAAAGTTAAATTGACTTCTTATCCAAATAAGCGGATGTCCTCACCAACCAACTGACCAACGAGAAATAAAATCAACCCAAGAACTATCTTTGTACTATGCCTTTCAAGACTGCAGAACAATCACAGATCACACTCTCACAACTTATGCTTCCTTCACATTCTAATTTTAGTGGCAAGATACACGGTGGTCACATCTTAAATTTGATGGATCAGGTTGTATTTGCCTGTGCAAGCAAGCACAGCGGAAACTACTGTGTCACGGCTTCTGTAAACCGAGTAGATTTCCTACATCCCGTGGAAGTAGGCGAAATACTGACGCTACAAGCATCTATAAATTATACAGGACGCACCAGTATGGTAGTGGGTGTACGTGTAGATTCTGAAAATATACAAACAGGCAAATCTAATCACTGTAACTCCAGCTACTTTACCATGGTAGCTAAGGACTCTGACGGTAAAAACATAGCTATACCAGGACTTACACTAAATGACAAAGAAGACGTAAGGAGGTATGTGAGAAGTATAAAAAGACAGCAAGAAAGAAACGCCAGAGATTCTAGATTCACAGAAGAGTACTTTCAGATGAGTGAACACCTAGATCTATTGGAAAATCATAACGTGAAGTTAGAAGGCCACTTAATCAAGTCTAACTGAGTACACGTCACTATTTTTACGAAGGATTCCCTTTACCACAAATGCTCCAGGTTCCTTGATAATCTCTGCTAGCGTAAAAGAGGTACAACTTTTAGGCAGAGCTTCAAAAATCATTGTAAATCGTTTGGTCTTTCCCGGAGCTATAAAGTACCAGTTTGGCTGATATACTATACCTAAAGCCTTCATCAATGGCACTTTCACACCTGTAGCCTCATCTATCAAAAAAGTCTCTTTCCACACCCGTACACCCATCTCTCCGAAAAACACCTTTGGGTCATTGTAAAATGAGCAATGCACAATCACTTGACCTTCCTCTTGCACCTCAGCTAGTATCTGAGAATCTATGGCTATTTTGGTTTTGGTAATTTCTTCTATGAGAGGCATTAGCAAGCGAAGATAAAACATTTGCAAATAAAAAAGCCTCCAACTTTCGTTGAAGACTTTTTGGTAGTGGGCCCACCTGGCCCCGAACCAGGGACCACCTGATTATGAGACACGTGTATATTATTTACATATACTTTCATTCGTATTCAAATAGTTGATTATAAAATAGTCCGTTTTCTTTCCTTTTAACTTTATTCTCAAAAATAATTTCTATTGTTTCATCTCCAAGAAGTTGAATTGTAAAAATCAAGTCAATATTCATTTTCTCCCGTTCAGGAGCTTTTATTTTTTCTATTTTTTTTCCAACTAATCTGTCTTTAAATAAGTGTTCAAAGAAAGAAACTGCAAACTTCTTTTGATGTTCATCCTCTTCCGAATAACTAAATATCCATGCCAAGAAATTACTGTGGAATAATTCTTTAGAGCCTAATGACATTTGAAATAATCCGTTCTTTTTTAAGTCCGATACAATCTGATCTGTATCTTTGGCTAATTCTTCTTCTTTCATTGTTTTCATTTTTTTTCTTTTAAGTGAGGTTGTTATACATTGAATTATTGTTTGTAAAGTCGCACTAGTTCTTACTCTTTGAGCCCATACAATTCTTCAGGGATAGTGTCATCCATAGTATTGAGTATTCGCGTTTCCATATCGCCCTCTTCATTCATCAAGGCACAATATAGTTTGTTTTTATAACTAACAGATTGGATACTGTCTGATTCAAGCGTAAAATCAGTGATTTTCAATTGACTGGTCAGGCTAATCACCTCTATATTCTCTAACCATTTAATGGCACCCGTCCAGTGCCAATTGGCACAAAAACGTACTTGATCGATATCACATGATTCGGGCAGCGAAAAGCTAGAACTTGCCCAACTAACCTCATCATACACTAGAAAAAAGAGAAGTCGAACTACCCCTTCCGTACTGGAAATACATTCATTCTCAAATTCTATTGTTTCCGATTCATTGATTAGACCTTCTGTAAGCCATATATCTGCCATCGATTGAGGGTCGAAAGGGGTATACGAATCACTATCCGCTAGTAAATACTCTCTCCCCTTCTCTGCCATCTCATGACTTTCTACATCCCTTAGTAGCTTATGAAAATCAAGCTTTTTCATATCGTCCCTCGACATTTCATAAGTGAGTAGTCTACCAGCATAGCATCTTTGATCTTCTGCTCCTAACTCTAGGGTATAATCTATATATTTCATGTTTCTTTTCTTCATTTTATATCTAGAGATAGGGTTCAAATTGCTGTTTAAAATCTGCAAAACGAGCGGCATAGCTCTTAAAACTAAGAGAGATACGGTAGGACTGCCCTGTATTGTCAAATCTTAAATCAAATTCAGTTAATCCTGTTATATCATCCCCTTCCTCGTCTTCTGTGATTCCATAATATTCTGGTCTATATAAAAACGCAATCTTATCACAGATCAACTCCACTCCTGGAATCCTCAGATCTGAAAGATACGGTCGTTTATCTTTTCGTTTATCGATATTGCTGTTTAGTTGAGAAGTGATGACCAAGCAAACTTTCTTTTCTTTACAGAATGCTTTTAAACGGTTCAGTGATTTCAGCATTTTCACTGTGCTCTTTCGATTAGCTTTTCGCATACTATCGTCTGTAAAGTGAGAACAGTCCAACACAATGGCTTGATAATCCTTTCCGATTATCAACTCTAATATTTCATCAAAATAGGTGTCGGAATAATACAACCCCCTACCGAGCACTTCCAGTTTATTCTCTTTTATAGCATCAAGATACTCGTCAATCGTCTTCAACTCAATCGGGTTCAGTGCTAGCCTTTCATTGTAAATGGAACCGGTAGACAGGGAGGATTTCCCTACTATTCGATTAAACGTTCCTTGTTCTGAATAGTCCAAAGACTGATACAGTGTTTTTGCATTCTTAGAAAACCCCAATGCTATATCCAACGCAAAAGCAACTTTACCCATTCCGGGTCGAGCTCCAATGAGCACTAACTCCCCTGGCTTAAAGGTCTGCAGATCATCTAATGCTTTAAAGCCTGTTAAAAGAAAGGGTTGCTTATTTACAGGGTTATGTATGTGTTCCGACCCTTCCGTAATAAGTTGGCTTAATGTGACTGGTATTTTCATTGCCGCAAGGTTTAGCATTCACTCTGCCAGAACTAGGCATTGTTCAAAATATGCCCCACTTTACTGATCTGGATGCTTACCCCGATACTTACTTGTAGAGCTCTATTCCCTTACTTAAAGCAGTTTTAATCTTGTTTTTCAGACTTTCTGGTGCTATCACTTTCACATCGGGCGTCCATTCCAATATCAAACGCTCTACATCCATGGTAGCCTTCACCGTAATGGCAAATTCTACGTGATGGTCTGTTCGTTTAATAATTTCTTGGCTGTGGTGCCAAGGCAAAGCTTCCAGGTAATTCCAGTTCATCTCATCTATTTGCAATACAATACGTTCGGTCGGTACCTCCTGTCCGGTCTGTAGATTCTTGCCAGACCAAATCCCTATTAAATCCTTATAGTATGCATCCGCATCAATATTTTCATTGATCTGAAAAAATGTGTTCGTGATATTCAGTGCTGAAATGCGGTCTAAGCCATACGCCCGAAAATCAATTGGAGAGTCCTTTTCTGTACCAATCAAATACCACCTACCCTCGTGCTCTCTCATTTGATACGGTTTTACTATTTTCTTTCTCTGACTCTTTCTGAAATAGTTATGGTGATCAAACTCCACTATAACTGATCGTATACAGGCATTTACAAGAGGCTGTAGCTGCTCTTTTCCTTTCTTTGACGATCGTGTCAAGCGTACATACCTCTTAAGCCTTGAGATCTCCTCAATATCCGCGGCCATATAGCCAATGCTACTTACAATCTGAATAAAATCCTCAATCCCTTCATATTGCACACTATCGTCTACTTCGACGGAGTAACCTTTGCCGTGGTGATATTTCAATTCAATACCTATGTCTTTAATTTCTATCTTAAGGCGTTCAAAAGTTCTATCCGATATTTCGCAGTCTAGTTCAAACTCTAGATGAGCTTTAATTTCTCGTTTTTTGGGTAAGGTATGAGTTGACACATACCGATACAGTTCCCAATATTGTCTGTATTTTGCTCCGCTGAACATGATCTATTTTCATCAAATTTAAAACTATTCGCCACTTTGCCAGCATTTGGCAGAGTGACTTTTTTATATTTGAATTATAACCAGAAGAAGACTAGGATACTATCAGAATAGATTATACTTGTCTTTTGAACCTTAATTTTAGACACCATTAGCAGTTTATCTTCACTAGAGAAAACTATCACGTGACCTAGTCGAAGACCGCAATAAATGACCACACAATTAGCAAAGACTACAAAAATAAACCTAATTAATAACCTATATAACTATGCGACCACTCACAAAATCACGATTTAAACTTGCTCTCGAATGTCCTACTAAACTCTATTATCTCAATAATGCCGCCTATGAGGACAAGAGCCAAGAGGACTCCTTTATGGAAGCACTTGCAGAGGGCGGCTACCAAGTGGGTGAGCTCGCTAAGATGTACTATCCTGGCGGACATGATATTACTGAATCTGGATATGATGGACCACTTGAACAAACCAATGAATTACTGAAACAAGAGAATGTCATTATCTATGAGGCGGCTGTGCTCTACAAGAATCTCTTTATTCGAGTAGATATTTTAGAAAAGAAAGGCAATACCATCCATCTAATAGAGGTTAAAGCAAAGTCGTTTGATGGCCATGGTACCGATAGCTTCATCCATAAAAAAGGCTATGTACAACCTGAATGGAGTGACTACTTACAGGATGTCGCCTTCCAAAAGTATGTGACGCAAAAAGCGTTTCCTAGCTATGTGGTGAAAGCTTACTTGATGTTGGCAGACAAGTCTAAAACAGCAAGTGTCAATGGGCTTAATCAGCATTTTCAGATAACCAAATCTCCCAAAGGTAGAAAATCGGTGACAGTGCACCCGGACATTTCTCTCGCTTCTCTAGGAACTCAAATCCTCACGGCTATAGATGTGAATGCCATTGCACAACTTTTTATAGTCGACAAAGCGGATAAAGATGCTCCAAGCACTTCGTACGCACAGAAAATCGAGGAATGGTCTGAGGCATATCACAAAGAGGAAAAAATAGTAAGTGCCGTTGGGGTACATTGTTTTGGATGTCAATTTAAAGGTGATAATCTTACAAAGAAATCTGGTTTTCACGAATGCTGGAAACAGCAATACAGCAAACTAACAGACACGGACCTTGCGAAACCCATGGTACATGCTATCTGGGATAATCGACGTAAGAAGAAACATCTAGAAGAAGGGGTGCTCTTTGTCGAAGATCTGACTGAAATCCACATAGGCGATAGTATTCAGCCTACTGCAGACGGCAAACTGTCTAGGCAAGAAAGGCAATGGATGCAGGTTGAGAAAATCCAAAAAAACGACGATACCTTTTATCTTGACCGCGGTAAACTACGAGAGCAAATGAACAGCTTCACCTACCCTCTGCACTTCATTGATTTTGAAACCTCTATGGTGGCTATTCCTTTTTACATCGGACAAAAACCGTATGAGCAAGTTGCTTTTCAATTCTCACACCACATCATGTATCCAGATGGCACTGTGCAACATAAAACAGAATTCATTGAGACGACTAAAGGGGCATTTCCAAATTTTAACTTTGTACGAGCACTGAGAGAGGCTTTAAACGAAGACGAAGGCACTATTTTTAGATTTGCTGCCCATGAGAATACAGTCTTAAACCAGATACTTCGGCAGCTAGAGCAAGTTGAAGATACTGCAGTTTCTGACCGTCAAGAACTGATGGATTTTATTCTTACGGTGACTGAGGTGAGCGATGGGAGAATAGGCTCACGCACTATGGTAGATATGTGTCGTATGGTAAAAAACTATTACTTCGATCCCAGAACAGGAGGTTCTAACTCCATAAAAGCGGTTTTGCCTGCGGTGCTCTCTCGGTCTCAGTATATCCAAACGGCCTATGCTAAACCCACCTATGGAAGTGCTACTGGGATTGCAAGTAAGAACTTCAAAAACAAGCAATGGCTAGTAATGGATGCTGAAGGCAAAGTTAAGAGTCCGTACAAGCTACTGCCTCCTATTTTTGAAAGCGTCGATGAAGACTCAAAAACAGATTTCATATCAGACACTCATCTAGCAGACGGAGGTGCGGCTATGGTCGCTTTCGCTAAAATACAATTCACCTCTATGTCTGAAACAGAACACAACTTAGTGATAGAAGGCTTACTAAAATACTGCGAACTAGATACTCTAGCCATGGTGATGATCTACCAATTTTGGATGGAAGAAACGGGGGTTCTGTAGTGTTAGCGTCTGCTAGCGAAGATGAAACCATTCTTTTCAAGTAATTCCGGCTACTTTATAGTATCCTAAATTAGTCTTGGCCGTTTATGTAGATCACCAAAAGGAATCACACAAATATTTCCTGTACGGTAAAAATATATACCCTCATAACCTAAATCTCCGAATTATTCCCGTTCGGTACATTTTTATACTAAACGCACATATTTGTATATAATCATCCCGTTCGGTATACAATGACAAGCAAGGAAATAGGAAACGTAATACGCACTAGGAGAAAGCATCTTAATCTCACCCAAAAGGATGTCTCGTTGGCTACTGGCTTGGGCATTCGTTTTATCTCCGAAGCAGAAAATGGAAAACTCAGTTGTCAGATAGACAAAGTATTGCAACTACTATCCGTTTTGGGCCTTAAGATAACTATCCATGAATAAGTCAGAATTCGTTTATATCAATGACATACTCGCAGGTACACTAGAAGTAGATAGTTATGGCATGCTGCTTTTTAAATATGACAGTGATTATACTCAACGTGAAAGTGCAATTCAGCTATCGAGTTCGTTGCCCCTCCAAGAGCAACAATACTCTGGAGGTGCAGCTCAAGCCTTTTTTGTAGGACTGCTACCAGAAGAAACAGAGCTGAAACAAAATAGCCCAAAGCATGGGTACAGACACGAGCAATAGTTTCAGACTGCTCCAAGAGATAGGTAAAGAATGTGTAGGAGCTGTGAGAATAGGTGGTGCCACTGAGAAGACTCCATCCGAGTATCAACCGATCACTACATCCGAATGGGAGGCTATCGTGCAAAACAATTTACATCGCGTATCTTATCTATACAAAGACAAAAAGCAGCGACTTTCACTGGCAGGAGCACAGTCCAAAATGGGTGTTCTGTTTCAAGATAGTCAATACTATTTTGCACAGCAAAGCTCCCCGACCAATTGTATAGTAAAGTTCCCTTCTGATCTATTTCCAAACATCACAGAAAACGAATTTGTAACCATGACTCTAGCTGGCTGGGTAGGGATAGACGTGCCCGATATTCAACTGACACCCCTGGGAGGCAAAAACTGCTACACGATTAGTAGATTTGATCGAGAGACAACGTCTGGCGAACTACACCGTATTCACCAAGAAGATTTTTGTCAAGCTATGGGTATTCATACTCAAAACAAATACGAACAGGACGGTGGCCCATCATTTTCTACATGTATACAGCTTATCCGGAAAGTCTGTAGTGTGCCTGTTATAGCTATCAATGCGTTCATTGACCTTTTCATTTTTAATATCCTTATAGGAAACCGAGATGCTCACGGTAAGAACTTTTCATTTCTATATCTAGATGGACAAGTGAGCCTGTCACCAGCGTACGATTTGGTATGTACCGCATTTTATAAGGAGTTGGCAGACAATATGGCTATGAAAATAGGTAAGCAATATGATGACGAGTTTTTATGTGCTGCTGATTTTGAGTTAGCCCTTTCAAATGCCTGAATTTCCTATGGACAGTTTCAGAAAAGAATGCAGCATCAAATCACGCTACTCGAACAAAAAATTGGTGACATTATCTCACTAGATATTGATGCTGAATTTGCACAAGAATTTATTAATCTCATCCAAGAACGCTTAAGACATTTTAAAAGCATCTAGGTTGTTATCCTTTAAACAAAGATCTGTTTAGGCTCTTTTGCCCGTAAACACATCCACATTTCTGGTTAGTGCACATTTTTACTTTACAGGCATAATGACACTTTTTTAACCTTAACACAACTTTAAAGTTGTTTTTATATGGTATTCAGCTACCTTTGTAGAAGTTAAACATTGATAAATGACTTCGAAAGCTGATGTAATCGCATTTCTAAAAGGCTTCAAGGAAAAGCTTGCTTTTTGGGATGTGCTCTTCAGCAATCGGACAAAGAACATGCAAACACTTGCAGACCTAGAGATTAGCCAAAGCAAGGCTAAAGAATATCTCACAGAGCTTAAAACAGAAGAGTATTCTGATGGACCTATGACAGATATAGTCTACCAAGGTGCAGATATGTGGGTATTTGGAAAGCAGATACAAGCCAAAGAAATCTATATCAAAGTAACTATGGGGCAGGAAAGCGATCGAGTGGTATGTGTATCATTTCACTTTGCTGAACATCCTATGAACTATCCTTTAAAAATGAAAGAATTATGAACAGTCCAATTACAGGTAAACCAATGAAGATAGCACACGATGTTATCACATTGACATTTCGTAAAGAAGAATTTGAGGTAGTGAACCAATATTACCGCTGTGAAGAGAGTGGTGAGCATTTTGTAGGTACCAGATTAGGAGATTTGAATATGCAGCTACTGCATAATGCATATCGTGCCAAGCACAATCTCCCTTTCCCAGAAGAGATAAGAGCAATACGTGAGAAGTATAGTCTCTCTGCGGTGAAGATGTCAGAGATATTGGGTTTTGGAGTGAATAGCTACCGCCAGTACGAAGCTGGAGAAGTGCCGAGTCTGAGTAATGGTCGATTGATACGACTAGCGGAAGATCCTGAACAGTTTGAGCGATTGGTAAAAATGACGGATGTGCTAGAGGATAAAGTGAAACACAAAATCCTCAAAAAGGTAGATGCATTGATAGAGGAATACACAGAGTCTTATGATTTTGATATAGAAAACTATCTGCTGAATAAGAGTACACCAGATACCTATACAGGATATCGTGTGCCTAACTTGGATAAACTAACGGAGATGACCGTCTATTTTGCAGAGAAACTAGCACCGTACAAAACCAAGATGAATAAGCTATTATTCTACAGCGATTTCTTAAGCTACAAGAATACGGGTTACGCTATAAGTGGTGTGCGATATGCAGCTATCAATAGAGGACCCGTACCTAACAATTTTCAAAGCATATTTGAATATCAACATAACAATAAACAGGTCTACATACGAGTGGAAGATTTTGGAGACTATTTCGGAGAGCAATTTTTGCCGAGTAAGAGTAAATCGTTCAATGCAGAACTGTTTAAAGCAGAAGAGCTAGAAATACTAGAGCAAGTAGCATCCCGATTTGAGAAAGCGACTACCAAAGAAATGGTGGGCATAAGTCACCTAGAAGAAGCTTGGATACAAAATGAAAAAGAGAAGCAAATTATAGATTACAGATATGCATTTGACCTAAGTCAAATCTAAAAATAAAGACCGAGGCTCTGGAATAGTGCTCCAGTCTTGTGAAATTGAAAAGTAAGTTTCTAGGCCAACTTCGATTTCGCTTGCGAAAGTAGGAGAATGCCTTTCCCTACCCTGCATCACCTCATCTTCGTCGTCTACATACCTTTCTAAGCCAGATCTCTTCACTAGTCTATTTAATCAGATACTCTATCTGGTGAGACATCCCAGTCGTAGTTAGTAATTCCGGGTCTATGTTGAATAGGGTGGGTAATGGCGTTTTATTGTTAGATTAGCGGCATGAATAATTCCAAAGAAATATTTGCATTGGCATTAGGATTACAAGAGCCTTGGTCAATCAAGGATGTTAAATTTAACCAAGCCACATCACAGTTAGATATCTAC